>Ga0247608_10000224_pt1 | contig 102929 bp, 92 predicted proteins | sample 176DNAGHGlowgp2_FD_193490 | JGI IMG/M metagenome (GOLD analysis project Ga0247608, IMG submission 193490) | Sheep rumen microbial communities from Palmerston North, Manawatu-Wanganui, New Zealand - 1766 DNA GHGlow gp2 | ecosystem: Host-associated > Mammals > Digestive system > Stomach > Rumen ... | reverse complement strand
GTGCATAAGACTTTCGCGGCATAAATGCCTAATTACAAAGAAATCCGCCACACCGATAATGGCATGACGGATATCTGTAACTATTGTTTAATTATTTGACCTGTCTACTTGACAGAGGGCTGATCAAATCCACACCCCTCATTTCAATTTGCTATATCCAGATGTACGATGGAGCCGGCCATCGCATTTTCATATAAAAATATCCCTGCTTTTCTGATAGCTCCGTTTATACTGAATGTATCATTTGATCTCAGTTTAAAGTCTGTATCGGCGTTTCCCAGATATATTGCTCCCACACCCGATTCCTTAAGATCAAGCAGCTTGTCTGTACCGTCAGAATCTCTGTACCAGATCTTGAGCGCATCAAATATGTCATCATTTTCGTCTATCCAGCCGTTACCGTCAGCATCGTACTGTGCAAGATCTTTAAATCCGTCCCCGCTTTTTGTCCCGAACAGTTCTGATCCGTCATTTATGATCCCGTCCTCATTCCTATCAAGACTTAAAAAGCCGTTTCCTCCTTTTAACAGGCTGATGTTTTCTTCCTTCCCGTCGCAGTCAAGATCAAAGTAAAACTTCTGGTCTGACAGATCTGCGATATCGCCGTTAAAATTCAGTACCAGCGGATCACACATCGAGATGATATCCTGTGATCTTCTTGCGTAGTACTGTTCAAACCTCGAGGACATGTCAAAGTCAAGCTTAAACTCAAAGCTTGTTCCGTCCTTAGTGGTAACGCTTCCGCTTGATCTGAAGCTTACCTGTTGAACTTCGCATGAGTAGCTCTCTTCAACTCCGTATAGTCGGATCACGTTTTGCGATCCCGCAGCATTTTCAAAGCTCTCAGCCGATGCGTTCATGTCATCTATCCCGAATCTCTTTGACATCTGTTTGGCTGATTCATCACCGAAAAACAGCCTCCAGAGATAGAGCACAAACTGCTGCCTGACACTCTGAATGTCTCTTGCAAGCGGGGCGGCCCTTCCACTTGGGACAGAGTTGATATATCTTATACCTCCTGTCTTATACCTTGCAAAAAGGTCATTTTTATCAGCAGCCTCTCCGCTTCCTGACATCTTCTTTTCGTTCTCATCGCCTTTTTCCATGGAAAAGAGCGTGTCCGAAAAACTTCTGTTGTATCTGCTACTTTTTGAGTTTTGTGCGGCGTAGCCTACCGCAAACCTCCTTGTAGATTCGGAGCTTCTTTCTCCGACAGAATCCATTCTTAGAGCATAGGATTCAATCTTCAAGTCTTTAATCTTCTCCTTTCTTATTCTTTTTGAAAACAAATATAGAGGGATTTCATAGCGATATATGAAATCCCTCCATGGTGTTTTGTTTCCTATATAGTTTATCGGTAAGTCGGTCTGTTTTATTAACCGTTTAAACAGCTATATAAGCTCCGGCCTGTACCTTCCACATCTTGGCATACTTTCCGTTTATTCTTAAAAGCTCGTCATGGCTTCCCTGCTCTACGATGCTTCCATTTTCAAGCATGATGATCCTGTCGGCTATCCTGGTCGTTGAAAGACGATGGGAGATGAATATGACAGTCTTATCCTTTGTTGCTGTAAGCATTGCATGATTAAGCTGATATTCAGCTATAGGATCTAGTGCACTTGACGGTTCATCGAGTATCATCAGTCCCGCATCCTTATAAAACACTCTTGATATCGCAAGTTTCTGACTCTCTCCTCCGGAGAGGTTTACTCCGCTCTTTGAAAACTCAGTGGTAAGATCGGTCTCGATGCCGTTTTTGAATCTTTTGATCCTTTCCATAAGTCCGCTGTCATCAAGAGCCTGTAACACCTTGTCTTCATCGGCATTTTCAGAAACATCGAGTATCACGTTTTCCTTTACAGTTCCGGCAAAGATCTGGAAGTCTTGAAATACTGTTCCTATGGTGTCTCTGTACTTTTTAACATCATAATCTCTTATATCGCATCCGTCGGCTTTGATCACGCCTTCCTTGACATCATAGAGTCTCATCATAAGCTTTACAAGCGTAGTCTTTCCGGCACCGTTATAGCCTACAAGAGCTATCTTCTCACCCGGATTTATCTTAAGATCAAGGTTTTTGATCTGATTTTGTCTGCTCTTATTGTATGCAAAAGAAACTTTCTTAAGTTCTATCTCTTTGGCATTCTTATCAGGTTCAAGACCCTTTTTTGAAACGATCGTAGGTTCATAGCCCATGAATTTTCTTATCTTGTTTATATACAGGCTTGTCTCGCATGCAAACGGATAAGATTCGGAAAATACTCTCATTCCTCTTTTAAGTCTACCGAAAGATCCGTAAAGGATCGCCACCGTACTGAATGAAAGATTATGAAGGACTGCAGACTGGTAAACAAGATACGAGATGAATATCACGTCCGAGAACATATCGTTGCACAGATATTTCTTGATGAATCCTAATATCCATTTCCTGTATGCATATTTCTTCTCTATCCTGTATACTTCATCGTTTGCCTGCTCAAATCTCTCAAAAAGTACATCTGATACCTCGGGGTTAAGCCTTATCTCCTTAGCATAGTCACTAAGATAATATATCCTTTTGATGTAATCGCGCTTTCTCGTATACGGTATGCCTTCGATCCTTACCTTATAGTTCTGCTTGTTGTATATCTGCTCAAAGACAAGCGAGAGCACAAACGAGATCGCCACGAATATTACAGATATCTTATCCTTTAAAAGGAAGAATATACCTGTTGATATGAACACGGTAAGACCGCCCAAAACGTTCTTTACAAACTGAAGTACTCTCTCTATCTGCTTGTCCACCTCTGAAATGGCCAGTACCTGTTCATTATAGAATTCAGGATCGTCATAGCAGGAAAGATCGACCGACTTTGCCTTGTCATAGAGCATCATCTTGATCTTTTCTCTTACCTTTGGTCTTTCCCTTTCCGCCATATAGTCACCGGCAAATACCGTAAATACCATGCCCAGTGTTATTGCACCGGCAAGTATCAGTATGAATCTTGCGACCTTTTCAAACGGATATCCGAACTCTGCTGCCGCAAGGACATATCCAATGCCAACGGTATGCTCAAAGAAGATGGATACCTCGTTTCTTATCGCATCCAGTGCCTGAAACAGGACATATTGGGGTGATGCCATAAACATCAGTTTAAGGAAGTAGAAGTTATTGGAAAAGACCTGCTTTACCGACTGCTTTGTCTCTTCTTTCTTAACTGAACTCACAGTATCACCTCCTCTTCATTTTCAATAGCAAGGTAGTTCATTGCCTGCTTCTTGTACATCTGATAATACTGCTTCTTTCTATCTATCAGCTCCCTGTGGGTCCCCTCCTCTATCAGAGTACCCTTTTCAAGCATGAATACCTTGTCACAGTCCTTGACCGATGAAAGCCTGTGTGATATGAACAGCATCGTATGATCCTTTGCTTCTTTTAAGATGCTCTTAAACAGCTCATATTCTGCTATGGGATCAAGTGCGCTTGAAGGCTCGTCAAAGATCTTCATTGGAGCATCCTTGACAAAGGTCCTTGCTACTGCGACCTTCTGGCTCTCGCCTCCCGACAGTACGGCTCCTTCCTCATCAAACTCCTTTGTCATCATGGTATCCACGCCGTCCTTTAATGTCATTATCTTGTCATAGACACCGGCCATCTTAAGCGCTTTTATCACTCTTTCATCCTCATTTGCAAAATGTCTTCCCATGAGGATATTTTCCTTTACGCTCATCCCGAACAGCTTAAAATCCTGGAAAGTCGTGGCAAACACATCCCTGTAGGCTTTAAGGTTGTAGCCTCTTATATCCTTTCCGTTATATAGGATCACACCCTTATCTGGATCATATAGTCTTAGCATGAGTTTTATGATAGTCGTCTTTCCCGCTCCGTTATGCCCGACAAGCGCAGCCGTCTCTCCTTTGTTTATTGCAAACGAAAGATCGTGTATTGTCTCTTTGTCATCATATGAGAATGATACGTTTCTAAACTCAAGGCTGCCAAACTCATAATCCGGCATATCTCCGTCCTGATCTTCGGGTATCACTTCCTTATACTCAAGAAAGCTTCTTAGGTTATTTATGAACATGCCGTTTTTTAATATCTCCATGATATTTTCAAATACTCTTATAAGTATCCATGTCATGGCTACCATTAAGCTTGTCATTATGGTAAGCTCGGCAAGCGTTATGGTATTCGATACCCTGTTTCTGTATATCGCATAGAGCAAAACGCCTTCAAATATGACGGTAAAGGTGAAGGTTATGCGTAAAAAGCTCAAGCTGCAGTTCGCCAACGCATACTTTACAGCCACCATTACGTTCTTATGCGTTGCCTCGCGATACTGCTTCTTCATCAGTTCAAATACCTCGGAGAGCCTTATCTCCTTTGCTCCGTCAGGAAGATACATCATCCTGCTGACATAGTTTAAAACCTTCTCATTCGGTGCCTGATCCTGATATCTCCTAAACTCGTACTTATTCTTCAGATTTCCGAATATGAAATTGCCTGCAAGCGGTGATAAGATAAAAAGGATAGCATAGTGGTCTATCTCAAACATCAGATAGAATACGATAACTGCAGCAACTGCACCGATAGCAGCTCCGAGTATGCCTCTTATTATCGCCGTGATCTTCTCCTCGGCTCCGTCCATTGCCATTGTATAGCGATTATAGAAATCCGAGTCCTCATAGCACTTAAGCTCTACGTTTTTAGCCTTTGCGTAGAGCTTTTTATATATGCCGCCAAACAGCCTGTTTGTTTCAAGCGGGTATACCACATTTTCAACATAGTTTGTGTAGATAGCGCAGGCGCAGAAAGCAACACCGCTGATCAGAATGAATCTAAAGATATGATCAAACGAAAGACCCTTATCCAAAGCATCAACTATCACACGCATGAATACGCCGTCAAAGAACACCCATTCACCATGTCCTATGAGCCACAGAAAGAACGAATGGACGATGATATTCGGGCATATCTGACCGGCAAGCACCATCGCATACCAGGCATTCTTCATCGTGACTCTGAATGATAGTTTATCCTTGTCAGTTTTAGACATACTCTCCCCTCCCTTTGTTTACCCGTTTAGGGGTATTTCTTGAAAATATACCCCCTATGCGTGCAAACTGTCAAGCATATCTTGCATTATCTAGTTCTTGTATGATTTTGAGTATATGACAGATGCTAAAATAATGCTTATGACTATCATTGCCATAACATAGAAAGTCATCTGACTCATTCCAAGATCAGATCCAAACAGATGAGCTCTGAAGGTAAAGATATCCTTTAGAGACTTTGTGAACATGCCGCTGTCGATCCCGCCGATTGAGCTGTCGATAGAATCAAGCAGACCGCCCATAAGAGTATTCCTCAGCATTATCACGGCGTGTGAACCGGGGAAGATGTTGCAGACTGTCTGAACACGGTCTGAAAACTGCGATACGGGGATGTATGCTCCTATAACAAATCCTGCTGCCGCAGAAAGTATTCCCGAAAAAGCTGCGCTTGATGAGCTTGTCTTAAATAACATCACCACACCGATAAAGAGAGCTGTGGATGAGATCGAGCCGGCAGCTACTACCGCATAAGTCTTAAGAAGGCTCTCAATGCTCATATGCATGTCTCCTCTTAAGCTTAAAAGAGCCATTCCCACTGTAAGTATTATCGCTGTCATTATGATCGATGAGAGTGCAGCTGAGATAAAGTACGATAATACGATCTGCCATCTTTTTACCGGTGTAGCAAGCATATCCTTGTCAACGTTTGCCTCTCTGTCTCTTACGACTATCATTAAGCAGTTGTAAGGCACTGTTATCATTGCAGAGCCCATGATCCCAGATAAGAGGATAAGATCAGAGAACATCTTAAGATCCTCCTGCTTTATAAGTAAGCTTAGAGCCGGTATGTTATTAAGCACGCCGTTAATGGCATCAACAAATGTACTCTTTAAAAATATGAGATACAGCCCGAACACTATTATAGATGTGAGCATCGAAAACAGTATCGACTGCTTGTCCTTAAAAAACACCAAAAGATTTCTTTTTGTCAAACCTATATACATTTTCATCTCGCAAACTCCTTACCTGTAAGATTTAAGAATACATCATCCATTGAACCTTTTTTGATCTCAAAGTCCCTTATCAGATCTCTGTTTCTGTATAGCAGTTCCGTAATGGATCCCTTAAAATCAACATTGTAATGATCACTGTCATATCTCCAGTCATATCCCTTTATAACTTCTTCGGCTTTCTGATTCTTGTCTACATACCATACAAGATGTGATGAAGCATAGTCTGTCTTTAGCGTTGACGGAGTTCCTTTTGCTATTATCCTTCCCTTATCGAGTATGACTACATTGTCTGCATCCGAAGTTTCTTCCATGTAATGTGTTGTAAGAAAGATCGTAAGGTTCTTCTCCTCTTTAAGCCTTCTTATATGCTCCCAGACAAGCATTCTCGATTTGGGGTCAAGTCCTGTAGTAGGCTCGTCCAAAAACAGTATCTTGGGATCGTGTATCAGAGCTCTCATTATATCAACTCTTCGTCTCTGTCCTCCCGATAGCCTCTCATATCTCCTGTTCCATATCTCAGCAAGTTCGAAGCTCTCCATAAAAGGCTTGATCCTTTCAAGTACCTGTTTTTTGTTAAGTCCGTAATACGCGCCTCTGGTCAAAAGGTTCTCCTTTATGGTAAGCTTGTTATCCAGTACCGAGTTCTGGAATACTATTCCGATCAGGTTTCTTATGCTGTCGTCTTCCTTTCCCAGCTCGTGGCCAAATATCCTTACATCTCCGGATGTCTTTGAGAGTATCGTGCACAGCATGTTTATCGTCGTTGACTTGCCTGCACCGTTTTCTCCAAGGAAAGCAAAGAACTCTCCCTCTTTTACATCAAAGCTTATTCCCTTTACAGCTTCATGCTCCTTATAATTCTTTTTCAGTTCCTTTACTGATATCGCGTTGTTCATTAATCCGTCCTCCTGTCGGTAACATATCAGACAAAAGGCAACAAAAAAAGAGCAGATCGACCAACATGCATTTTCATGCGACCAACCTGCACTTTTTTATAATTTTTCTATTCCTTATCCTGTATATCCTTTATCGCTTCGTTTATCTTCTTCTCATCTTCCTTGAATATCCATATGGTAGATGCCCACACGAATCCATAGGTGATGACATAGATTATGGCTATCGGTATCAATTGTCTTATTTTGCTGTACCAGTTAAATACAAATCCGCAGCCGCTGACAACCGCAAATAATGCGATGAAATGAATGAATATCCTCATCTTCATGTTTATCTTCTTTAAGCTGCTGTCCTCATCCACTAAAACAAGGCTTGCCAGAGCACATAAGAAACCGGTAAATATCACTGAAAGCGGTATATACCACTGCCAGTTCAACCATTCATCCCCTGAGCTTAAATATTCGATTAATTCCTCTATCCCCAGACCGAACAGTATCGCCGTTGATATCATAAGAGTCTGGTTGAAGATCAGTTTGCATCTGTTCATCCTATATCCCCAGCTTTCCTTTAAGTTCCTTCACATATGCGCGCGAAATGGTTATCTGCTCCCCGTTTAAAAGATCTGCTCTCATTCTGCCGTTAAGCTCCGCCTTGACCGCTCTTATCTTTCTGATATTGATGATCATGGCCTTTGAAACCCTTAAGAAATAAAAGCTTAGGATATTCTCGAGTTCATAGAGCCTGTATCTGGTCTCGTAGCAGTTTTCCTTTGTATAGACATATGTGCGCTTGTCGACAGATTCTATGTAATATATCGCATCGGTCTTTAACATGATCGTCTTAGAATCCGATATGACCGGTACGACTCTGCAGTTATTCTCGAGTATGTCTATAGCGCTTTTTATATCATCCGTAAGTTCTACAGCGCTTATAAGAGCTTCTTCATCCTCATATAAGCTAACTTGTCTGACTTTTACTTTCATTAGATCTTCTCCAGATAGGTCATTTAAGCATAGCAACTATCCATTCGGGATCAGGCGAGACCATATCCTTATTCATTGCCATCTCTTCCATTATACCCTGAACTGATGCCCAGAAGCATGCAGACATGCTCTCTGCATCGCCTTCATGGAAGATGCCGTCTTTCTGGCCCCGTTTTATAAGATCTGCCGTATGAGATACAGTATCGACCTTCAGAGCGATATTTCTTGCCGCTTCAGGCATCCCCGCTCTTCTTGCCTGTCCCATCAGGATAAACATCTCAAACACCCAGGGCTGCTTTTTTGCATATGAAAAGAGCTCACGCAAAAATCCCAAAAGGAATGCATCGGCCGGAACCTCTTGGGGACAGTCCGCGCTTTTGGTTCCTGCAGCTCCCATATTTACAAGCTCGATCAAAAGATCCTCCTTTGATTCAAAGTAATGAAACAAAAGACCTACGCTCATTGGAACGGCTCCTGCTATATCGCTTATCTTTGTATCATGATATCCCTGACTCACAAACAGATTTAATGCTGTCATGAGTATTGCTTTTCTCTTTTCTTCCTTCTGCTCTTTTCTTGTCATATATCTATATCCCTTTTGCTATCCTTAAGCAGTCTCTGTACAGCGAACTTGCCGCTTGCCGCAGCCACCGGAAGACCTCCCGTCGAACCGGTCCACTGACCTGCCATGTACAGATTCTTGATTCCTTTTATACGTCCGTCTGATTTGATCTGCTTTGCATTTGGTGTCGAAACAAAGCTCATATAGCTTCCGTGATAGGCATTGCAGTATCTTTCATATGTAAGAGGAGTCCAGCAGTCAAGGAACTCAAGATCACCGTCAAGCTCAGGAAAGCTCTTTACTATCCTCTCGCTGACAGCAGCTATAAGCTTCTCCTTAGTCTCAGCGTATTCTTCTTTGCTCATGCTCTTCCAGATCTCATAATCCTCATCCGTCTGAGAGATGCATGTCTGGATCACCTGCTTATCATTCTTTACAAAGATCGGATCATATCCGTATGCCTTTACATACATCCTGTCAAAGGTCCTGTTTCCGACCTTTATGGGATCGATATCTATAAATACGGTCTCTCCGCGATCATAGTTTACGTTTACGGCATATGCGATCTGAAATCCGCTTATGACAGGATAATCCTTTGCGTTTTCATATGCTCTCCTAAAATCGGAAGGCATGTACTTACTGGGAAGGAATCTGTTAAACAATAGATTTGAATCTACAGCCGGGATCACATAGTCGCAGCTTATTTCAGTACCGTCTTCAAGCTTAATTTTATCAGCCTTCTTATTCCCTAGAACGATGCTGTCCACTCCCTTATTATAATATATTTTTCCGCCAAGTTCCTTAAATCTTTTTTCCATTCTCAAAGACATCTGAAGCGAAGCACCCATCGGGATGTTTCCGTTTCCGTCAGCCATGGTAGCATATGATACCAGGAGCGAATAAGCGCAGTACTCCTTTGGAAGGTAGTCACAGATCATCTTTCTAAGCAGAGGCGACTTAAACCTGAGCGCATACTCTCCAAGTGATATCTTGCTGTACTCCTTCATGACTTTTGGCATGTCGGCCATGTCTTTGCCCATTGATATGTAATCCTTTATGCCCCACATCTCCATAGGCTTTTTAGCGGGGAACAGACACTGCTTTGAATACTCTACGTACTGGATGAACTTCTTTATCTCGTCTTCATCCTCAGGTGAGATCTTAAGAAGCTCTTTTTTTGTCTTTTCCAAATCGTTATACAGTGTTACGCTCTTTCCTTCAAATGTTGAAGTATAGAAAGCATTAAGCTTTGCATACTCGGTATCGTCTGAAAGAGCTCCCACTTCCTTCCACAGATCATACATCTGTGTTCCCTTCTTTGTGCCTGTAAGCCAGTGGATGCAGTTATCTATATGATATCCTTTTCTGTTCCATCCTATGCATTCTCCTCCGGGAATGGCATTCTTTTCATAAATCTCAACATCAAATCCTGCTTTCAGTGCATATATGCCAGCTGTAAGTCCTGCTATTCCTGCGCCTATTACTATAACCTTTTCTTTCATGATTTTATCTCCTTTTGAATGTTTGTTGAATTTGTGTTCATTGAATGTATATTCAATATATCATCTTATTTTCATCCTGTCAACACTTTTTATTGAATTTTTATTCAACGAAATTTTGAGCATAAGAAAAGCGCACCCTAAGGTACGCAAATAATCTAAAAGTAATGTTCCATCAGCCTGTCTACCCATTCAGGGACTGATGCATCTTTTCTGTCATATGCAGGATAATATGGCTTTATATCAAGAATAGCTGTCCCGTCTATTGCATCCAGTCACTTTACGGTAAGCGTACTGTCTGATACCGATACGATCTTAACCGTTGTCTCCCCTATCCTGTTTGGTCTGTCCTTTCCTCTTTGAGAGAATATACCCACAAGCGGCATGTCATCTCTGTTCTGCGGTCTTCTGTTTAAATGCTTTTTACTGTCATAACAGGCCTTGTCGAGGTAGAAAAGAATGATCGCATGAGAAAAGTCTTCAAGGCCCTTAAGCCCTGAATGATATTCCTCTTTAAGCATATTACCGATGTATCCTCTCCCCAAGAAACATCCTTTTTTATCTCTACGCTGTTTTTTACAAACCCTATAGGGCTCATTTTGATCTCTTCCATGTTCATTTTCCTTCTGCTTACGGATTTTACTTATCATACTATAAGAAAAATCGTTTTCCAACATGCATTTACATGATATAATCATGCCTTGGTGGTAAACAAATGTGGATATGGCTGGTTTTGCTCTACGGCCTTTTAAAGGGCTTTAGGGAGATATGTAAAAAGAAAGCATTAAAGACTTCTCCTTCTATAGAAGTGCTGCTCATATATACCTGTGTTTCATTTCTTTTGGTCGTTCCTGACTTTAAGAATGCCCTTGGCATGGAAACAAAGTTCTATTTCTTTATCGCTATAAAATCCTTCGTTATCTTTTTAGCATGGATAATGAGCTTCATCGCGATAAGAAACCTTCCCCTGTCCATGTACGGGGTTTTGGATCTTTCAAGAGTTCTGTTCTCAACTCTTCTGGGTGTATGCATCCTTAACGAGCATATGGGTACTTTGCAGACATTCGGGCTTATCCTTGTCTGTGCCGGGCTTATGCTCTTAAAATTCAAGCCAAAAAGCGATGCAGACAGTAATGGGCAGTATCCAAAGAATATTCAAAAGATAGAAAAGAAGTATTCAGCCGCAATAATAATCGTGGCTCTTATTTCATGCATGCTCAATTCCGTTTCGGGACTTTTGGACAAGATACTGACAAGATATATCACTTCCAGCCAGCTGCAGTTCTGGTACATGTTCTTTTTAAGTCTGTTCTATTTGATATACGCCGGCTGCATGAGAGAAAAGATAAGTTTAAAGAGAGCTGTTAAGAACAAGTGGATATGGCTGTTATCTATCATGTTTGTGATCGCTGACCGCGCTCTTTTTATCGCAAACGCTGATCCGGAAAGCAGAGTCACCGTAATGACACTGATAAAACAAGCCGGCTCAGTAGTGACCATACTTGCCGGCAAGTTCGTATTCAAGGAAAAGAATATATCCCATAAGCTTATCTGCGCTACGATCATTATCGCAGGGATAATGCTCGGTGTTTTATGACAGACGATGAAGGACACTGTCATCTATATCGCTTACGCGTCCAAACCCCGTAGAACCCATTAAATATCTTAATTGATCTCCTACTTTTTTAATATATCCTTTAACACCGCTTACCCCGTCCTTTTCAAGATATGGAAGCATCGATCTGCCCACAGCCGCTGCATCTGCGCCCAGCGCGATGGCTTTGAATACATCAGCACCCGTTTCGATCGAACAGTCGACGATTATCTTTATGTCTCTTCCCTTAAGGGCTTCTTTTATCCTAGGCAGGATATACATAGGAGGAACGGCATAAGGCACTCTTGCGTGATGATGGCTTACGATAATCGCCTTTGCTCCGATATCGGCGCACTTAACAGCATCGGATACGCTTAAGACTCCTTTAACAATAAACGGAAGATCTGTAAGCTCAACATATGAACGCAGCATATCAAGAGTCTGCGCTGTCATATCCTCGCCCACTACCACATCATATCCGGTTTCACCAAAGATATGGTCTATATCCATTCCTATTCCGAATGCACCCGCTTCCTTGGCAAACAGCATCTGATCTATGACCTTTTCATGATCCGCATAAGGCTTTACTATGCGTACTGTCTTATCGTTAAGATTAGCTATCTTCTTAAACTGATCATTCTCCATCATTCCGCAGAAATTTAAGATGTTGCATTCCTTTGCCGCGATCGAGTATTCCTCCAAACCGTTATAGGTTCTGTCATTATAATTCCCAAGATGTGAAAATGCAGGTGTCATCACGGGGGAATCGAGCTTTTGCCCTAAAAACTCGATCGATATGTCAGCTTTTTTAGAATCTATGTATCTTGGCTCGATCAGTATCGAATCCATATATTTTTTTGTGATAATATTCGCATCAGAGAGTCTTGTATAATCCATTGAGTTCCTCCTTGAGATATCCCATATATTTCAGATATTCCTCATCATTTGAAAGATGCTCGAGTATCATCGGCATGTCCTCATTGATCTCATTCATCTTTTGAACATAGTATCTTATAGGAAATTCTCCGCATCCCGGAGCGCATTCCCTGAGCATTGTCGTATATTCGTCGCAAAGATGTATATCCTTTATGTGGCAGCTCTTGATCCGATCACCCAGTAGCTCTTTGCATTCATCGACAAGCTCTTTGGGATTAAAGTATCTGTCTATGGAATTTATCATATTTATGACATCCATATGCACTGCAAAACGATCTCTTTCCACTTCATTCAAAAGCTTAAGATAATCTTTTGGTCCTGTCGGTATCATCCAGGGCATGGGCTCCAGTGCAAAATAGGTATTCTTTACATCTGCCATGTCAATGATCTCTCTGACCATCCTTATGATCTCTTCTCTGGCCTGTTTTGAGAAGTTCTCCTTGTAGGCGCCATCCCATCTTTTGCCGAATGCTCCGGCGACGTTGACACAGCATTTTGCGCCGATAAAGTCAGCCATCCTAAGCTGCTCAACACAGTAATCCATGTTTTTTCTTCTCTTATTTGGATCAAGTGAAAGCGCATTGCGCCAGATGCCGACTTCGGCTATCATAAGCCCTGCCTTATCGGCTGCATTTTTGTATTCTATTATTTTTTCTTCCTGCTCACTGCTGTCAACAGGAAAGACAACGCTTGAACATCCGATCTTAATCTGGTTTTTTGCCCAGTTAATAGCAGTATCATGTCCAAGCGGCGAAGAAGTACCCAATCTCATATGTAACCTCGCTCATTTCACTACTATGCTACATTTGATTATACTCCCCGTTTTTCTCTTATATGTATTCATTAATACGCTATTTTAATGTCAATTCTATACTTATCCTTTTGTAAGCTATCTCTATCAGTACTATGTTAAGGATAAGAAATACCAGAAGATATACAGGCATTATCGCGATACCGATCCTTTGCTGCAAAAGACCGAATGCCAAAGGCATGAAGGTGCTTCCCGTATATGCACATGCCATCTGCAGGCCTATCACTGCCGCAGAGTATCTCTTGCCAAAGTTTTTAGGCGCCATATGCTGGATAGCAGGATATATCGGTCCCATGCCTGTCCCTATGATAACAAAGCCTGCAGCTGCGATCATATAGCAGGTGCTCGGAATCAATACCATCAGGATGCCGATAAGTTCTACCGCTATGCCAAGTCTTATCATAACTCTGTCGCCGAGTCGGTCTGATATAAAACCTGAAACAAGCCTGCCAAGCATGAGTCCGCCAAATATAAGAGCTCCGAATGATGCGATAAGCTCATCTGTAAGGCCTGTTCTTGTACCGGCAAAGTAGCTTGGAGTCCATAAAAAGCAGGTCGCCTCACCTGATGCATATGCAAAAAACGAGATAAGCGTAAGTATGACTCCGTTAACCTTAAGAGTCTGACTTATACCCGCACTGTCTCCTGTCTTATCTTCACCTGCTCTGTCTTCATTCTTTTTCCATAACGGGATGGAGATGATGACTATAAGGAGTATCCCCGTCTGGACAAGCGCAGTCCAGCTGTATCCCTCATTCCATCTTGCCCTGTTCAGTGCAAGCGCCATTATATAAGGACTTATCATTGCTCCTACTCCGTAGAAGCAGTGCAAAAAATTCATGGCGCTGCCCGAATAATGATTTGCGACATAATGATTTATTGACGCATCTATCGCACCGGCTCCGAGGCCGTACGGGATCGCGATGACAAGCAGCATGAAATATTCCTTTGAATTAGAAAAGCCAAACAGACCTACTATTGTCAAGAAGATGGAAACGATCACTATCCATTTCGTTTGAAATCTCTTTATGAGCCCGGGGCTTAAAAGAGCGGATATGATAGTCATAAATGAAATGGTCATCGAGATATAACCGGCATAGGAAGACGGTACGTCAAATGCCGTCTGCATCTTCGGCCATCCGGAACCCAACAGCGAATCCGGAAGGCCTAAACTTATGAATATCAGATATATCACGGCTAACAGCAATGATCCCATAGTTTCCTCCGTTTTATCATGAACATTTTGATTGTATCATATATAACAACAAAAGCGCACCCTTGCGGGTACGCTTAATGTCAAATGTCGTAATTATTAAATCCTGTTATAATTAATCAGACATCCTTTAAGAATGATCTGTCTCTCTTCATCAGTAAGATCTCCGAGTGTCAGTTCAAATTCCTTAAGGTCGCTGCCCTTTACTGCATACGCTTTAATAACAGCCGTTTTTTCTTCTACCGCTTTTCTTATCTGCGGCAGATAGATGTAATCAAGATTCTTAAACGGAAGCTCTCCTTCCTTGATAATGAACGGAAGCATTCCCCAGTTGATAAGATTTGAGCGGTAACGCTTTGTAGCATATTCGTTTGCTATGTTTGCCCATCCGCCAAGAACCTTCTGGCAGCTTGCAGCCTGTTCTCTTGCAGAACCGTCTCCGGGCTTGACTGCAAATATCGTTGATCCGTATCCGATACCACCTGTTATCGCATCAGGATATTTACTTGTGATGACATCCATCACAGCCTTAAGATCTTCTTTTGCCGCAAATACATCCTTGCCTGCCATGAGTGCATTCTGAACCTTCTGCATCTCTTTTGCACGGCCTACATACTCGGGATCCTTTCTTGAAAGAGTAAACTCTGCAAGACCCAGAGGATTTGAACGGTATGAAGATGTCTCTCCCGAAGGAATGAGTTCATCCGTTGTTGTAACGGGATCATGGATCTCGCTGACAACTCTTAAAACAAGATTGTTTGGAAGCTCGCACATCTTCGGCCAGTCCTTGATATTGGGACCGAACTTGATCTCTACGCTTGGATCGGCAACACCCTTGCTGTCAAATACTCTGTTCTTGTATATATTGCTGTCAAAGTGATACTTGTACTCTCCGATACGTCCTTCCATCTCGGTCGCAGGTGTAAGATAGCCCTTGTTGGCTGCCGTAGCCGCAATGGATCTTGCATCCATTAAGGCAACGGAAGCGATCTGGCCGTTTTGTACCTTTGAACCTTCACGGTTAGGGAAGTTACGTGTACTGTGTCTTATAGAGAACGCATTGTTTGCGGGTGTATCGCCTGCACCAAAGCACGGTCCGCAGAATGCCGTCTTTAATATCGCCCCTGTCTCAAGAAGAGTTGCTGCGCATCCGTTCTTCATAAGCTCCATATAGATAGGAGTTGAAGCAGGGTAGACATTTAATGTGAATTCATCGCTTCCAATGTAGTTTCCTTTAAGGATATCCGCTGCTGCACATATGTTTTCGAAACCGCCGCCTGCGCATCCGGCTATTACACCCTGGTCAACATACAGCTTGCCGTTTCTTATCTTGTCCTTAAGAGAGAATGCAACCTTGTCGCCAAAGCTTACCTTTGCTCTCTCTTCAACTTCATGAAGCACATCTGAAAGGTTTGCATTTACATCATCGATGGTATATGCATTTGACGGATGGAAAGGCATGGCTATCATAGGCTTTACCTTGTCAAGCTCGATAGTGATCATTCCGTCATAGTATGCCACCTCGCCGGGATCAAGCTCCTTAAAGTCTTCACTTCTTTCATGGATATCGTAGAAGTCCTTTATCTTTTCATCAGTCTTCCATATAGATGACAGACAGGTTGTCTCTGTCGTCATTACATCCACTCCTATACGGAAGTCAGCACTTAAGTTCTCAACACCGGGTCCTACAAACTCAAGCACCTTGTTCTTTACATATCCGTTTGCAAATACGGCTCCTATGAGCGCGATAGCCACGTCCTGAGGACCTACGCCCTTTGCAGGCTTTCCTGTCATGTAGATACCGATGACTCCGGGTCTGTCTATATCATAGGTCTGATTCAAAAGCTGCTTTACAAGCTCAGGACCGCCTTCTCCCATAGCCATGGTCCCCAGCGCACCGTAACGCGTATGTGAATCAGAGCCCAGTATCATCCTGCCGCCGCCTGCGAGCATCTCTCTTGCAAACTGATGTATTACAGCCTGATGTGGGGGTACATACACTCCGCCGTACTTCTTTGCGCATGTCAGGCCAAACATGTGGTCATCCTCGTTTATCGTACCGCCTACTGCACAGAGCGAGTTGTGACAGTTTGTAAGTACATAGGGAATGGGAAACTTCTCGAGTCCCGATGCTCTGGCAGTCTGGATAATGCCTACAAACGTTATATCATGGCTGGTAAGCTTGTCAAACTTGATCTTAAGCTTATCCATGTTTCCGCTTGTGTTGTGATCCTTTAAGATGCCGTAAGCGATGGTTTCCTTTAAAGCCTCATCCTTAGAAACCTGCTTTCCTGTCTTTGCCTTTATTGCAGCTAAAGCTTCTGATCCGTCTTCGACTATCTCGTTTCCGTTTATCAGATATGCTCCGCCTTTTGATAATGTGATCATTTATTCTCTCCCTGTATATTATTTGTCGCTGACTTTCTTCTTGGGCAGCTTAACCTTGTCAAGATGCCAGATATCATCAACATACTCCTGGATAGTTCTGTCTGATGTGAACTTGCCTGAGCATGCAACATTTAAAATCGCTGCCTTTGCCCATCTGTCCTCATCCTTGTAGAATTCCTCTATCTTCTTCTGAGCCTCTGCATATGAGCGGAAGTCCTTGAGTATGAAATATCTGTCAGCCTTGTCGGTCGATTCGGTATTAAGGAGTGAATTATACAGTGTACGGAACAGTTCTGTATCATTGTGTGAATAGAATCCGTTAACTAGCTGCATAAGGACCTTTCTGATATCCTCGTCACTGTTGAATATATCCATGGGATCATATCCGCCGTTATTCTCGTAGTTGATTACCTCATCAGAGCTTAATCCGAATATTACCGCATTTTCCTTTCCTACTTCCTCAACTATCTCAACGTTTGCACCGTCCATGGTTCCGAGCGTGATCGCACCGTTTAGCATAAACTTCATGTTACCGGTTCCGCTGGCTTCCTTGCTGGCTGTAGATATCTGCTCAGATACATCGCTGGCTGCAAAGATAATCTCGGCATTTGAAACTCTGTAGTTTTCTATGAATACAACCTTGATCTTGCCGTCTATCGACTCATCGTTGTTAATAACATCAGCGACCGAGTTGATGAGCTTGATGGTAAGCTTAGCATTCTTGTATCCGGCCGCAGCCTTTGCACCGAAGATGAAAGTTCTCGGATAGAATTCCATATCGGGATGCTCTTTTAACTGATTATACAGATACATTACATGCAGGATGTTGAGAAGCTGTCTCTTGTACTCATGAAGTCTCTTTACCTGTACATCAAAGATGGATCTGGGATCAACCTCGACACCGTTATGCTCCATTATATACTCTGCAAGACGTACCTTGTTGCGATACTTGATGTTCATGAACTCCTGACGGCACTGCTCGTCATTTGCATAAACCTTAAGCTTCTTGATCTTTGAAAGATCTGTGATCCAGTCATCTCCTATATGCTCTGTTACCCAGTCTGCAAGAAGCGGATTTGCATGAAGCAAAAATCTTCTCTGCGTGATACCGTTAGTCTTGTTATTGAACTTCTCAGGGAACATCTCATAGAAGTCCTTAAGCTCCTGATTCTTGAGTATCTCTGTATGAAGCCTTGCAACACCGTTTACTGAATAGCCCGCAACGATAGCAAGATGAGCCATCTTGACCTGTCCGTCGTATATGATAGCCATCTTTTTGATCTTCTCCTGGGTGATGCCTGTCTCGTAAGGATATTTCTTCTCGATATCTATGATGAATCTTCTGTTTATCTCCTCAACGATCTGATAGATTCTCGGAAGCAGTCTAGAGAACAGCTCTATAGGCCATTTTTCAAGAGCTTCAGCCATGATCGTATGGTTTGTATAAGCACATACCTTTGTAGTTACACCCCATGCCTCATCCCATGTAAGATAGTAATCATCCATGAGGATCCTCATAAGCTCTGCAACAGCAACCGTGGGATGTGTATCGTTAAGCTGGAAGGTAACCTTCTCGTACATCTTTCTTACATCGTCATGTGTACGCATGTACTTTTCAACAGCTTCCTGAACAGAAGCGGAAATGAAGAAATACTGCTGCTTTAATCTTAATTCCTTACCTGCCCAGTGATTGTCATTGGGATATAAGACCTCTACGATGTTTCTTGCAAGGTTTTCCTGCTCGACAGCCTTCTGGTATTCACCCTTGTCAAACGAGTCAAGCTGGAAACATTCAACAGGCTGTGCATCCCATATCCTAAGCGTATTTACGATGCCGTTGCCGTAGCCTACGATAGGAAGATCGTAAGGTACAGCATTTACTACCTGATAGTTTTCCTGTCTGAACACGTTTCTGCCGTTTTCATCCACAGTAACACTTACATAGCCGCCGAACTTAACCTGCTTTGTATATTCAGGTCTTCTCAATTCAAACGGATTGTTTACTGCGAGCCAGTTATCCGGAACCTCAACCTGGAATCCGTCTCTGATCTCTTGCTTGAACATTCCGTAGCGATATCTGATACCGCAGCCGTATGCGCCGTATCCGAGTGTTGCGAGTGAATCCAAAAAGCATGCTGCAAGACGACCCAGGCCGCCGTTTCCGAGTGCTGCATCAGGCTCCTGATCCTCGATGACGTTAATATCTACTCCGAGCTCTTCAAGGCATTCCTTTACAGCCTTGTAAGCCTGCAGGTTTATTAAGTTGTTTCCGAGTGCTCTGCCCATCAGAAATTCCATGGACATGTAGTACACGATCTTGGGATCCTTCTTCTCATACTCCTTCTGAGTAGTCATCCAGTGATCCACGATAGCATCCTTGATGGCATAGCCTACAGCCTGGAATATCTCCTGGTCGTTCGCCTCCTCGATGTTCTTGCGGTAAAGCGTCTTTACATTGTAAAGCACACTTCTCTTAAATAATTCTCTGTCAAAATCAAGTGTTGTTTGAACCTTCTTAGCCATAAATCATTCCTTTCCATGTTGATCCTGTCAACATCTCTCTATGCAGATGGTAACATTTTCACCATTGACGTTCCAATCCTTTTTTACAGCGTATTCATCCGTAAATGAGAAGCCGTTTGCAAGCACCTTGTCACCGATAGTCTTTTCGTTCTTCTTAACGACCTCTGCAAGCTTTTCATTATTGAGAACGGATACGAGTATATGGTCCATAACCTCAAATCCTGAATCCTTACGCATCGTCTGAATCTTAGAGATAAGCTCGTTCGCATTACCCTCTTCCAAAAGCTCGTCGGTAAGAGTCGTATCCATAACGACTGTGGTCTTGTTATCAGCCTCAGTAACAAATCCTTCCTTCTGGCTCATAGTGATAAGAAGATCTTCCTCTGCAAGTCTTATCTCCTCGCCATCATTAAATACGAGTGCACCGTTTGCCTTAAGCTCATCCATTGCATCGTTTCCGTCAAGAGAAGCAAGAGTCTTCTGGATGAATCCGAGATGCTTTCCGTACTTCGGTCCTACAGTCTTAAGCTGAGGCTTGAAGGTATAGGTCGTAAAGTCTCTTACATCATCGGTAAATGTTACTTTCTTTACATTGAGCTCATCCTCTATGATCTCTACATAGTACTGAGAAAGCACATTTTCAGTCTTAACAAACATGTTTGCTATCGGCTGACGATTCTTTATATTTGATGCATTTCTGCATGCACGTCCCTTTACTACGATATCGACAGCAGCGTCCATATCAGATTCAAGAGCCTTGTCGATCATGCTCTCATCAACAGTCGGGAAATCACAAAGATGTACGCTTATGGGAGCTGTGCTGTCCACAGAGCAAACGAGATTTCTGTAAATCTCATCAGCCATGAAAGGTATCATGGGCGCAGCTGCCTTTGCCACGTTGACAAGTGCTGTATAAAGAGTCATGTAGGCATTGATCTTATCCTGCTCCATGCCCTTTGCCCAGAATCTCTCTCGTCCGCGGCGAACATACCAGTTACTCATTTCATCAACGAATTCCTGGAGTGCTCTTGCTGCCTCGGGTATCCTGTAATTTGCCAGGTTGTCATCAACAGCGCCTACCATGGTGTTCATCTTTGATAACAGCCATCTGTCCATTACGCCAAGGTTTTCCTTGTCGAGTGTATATTTGGTTGCATCAAAATCATCTATGTTTGCATAGAGTACGAAGAATGCATATGTATTCCACAGTGTTCCCATGAACTTTCTCTGGCCTTCTACGACTGCATCGCCGTGGAAACGGTTGGGAAGCCAAGGAGCCGAATTGATATAGAAATACCATCTGATTGCATCCGCACCGTACTTTTCAAGAGCATCGAAAGGATCTACAGCATTGCCCTTGCTCTTGCTCATCTTCTGACCGTCCTTGTCCTGTACATGTCCGAGGACTATTACGTTCTCATAGGGCGACTTGTTAAACAGAAGTGTTGATTCAGCCATGAGTGAGTGGAACCATCCTCTTGTCTGGTCAACGGCTTCTGATATGAACTGCGCAGGGAACTGCTGCTCAAAGAGCTCCTTGTTCTCGAACGGATAATGATGCTGTGCAAAAGGCATAGCACCTGAATCAAACCAGCAGTCTATAACCTCGGGTACCCTGTGCATTTCTTTTCCACATTCAGGACATATACATGTTATCTCGTCTATATAGGGTCTGTGAAGTTCAACAGTGAGTGCAGCATCGTTACCTGAAAGCTTCTTAAGCTCTTCACGGCTTCCGATGCACTCTCTGTGTCCGCATTCACACTCCCAGATATTAAGAGGTGTTCCCCAGTATCTGTTACGCGATATAGCCCAGTCCTGGATATTTTCAAGCCAGTTGCCGAAACGTCCCTTGCCGATAGATTCGGGTATCCAGTTGACTGTATTGTTATTTCTTATCAGGTCATCCCTTACGGCTGTCTCCTTGATGTACCAGCTCTCTCGCGCATAGTAAACAAGAGGTGTGTCACATCTCCAGCAGTGAGGATATTCATGTTCAAACTTGGGTGCATCATAAAGAAGCTTTCTTGAAGAAAGTTCCTTTATTACCTCAGGGTCTGCGCTTATAGCGCCTGCCTTTATCTCTGACTCGGTAGGCTTGCATCTCATACCGCCAAAGGGAGTCTCGTCAAGCATAACACCCTTGTCATCGACCATCTGAACAAACGGAAGGTCGTAGTTGCGTCCTACGTTCGCATCGTCTTCACCGAATGCGGGAGCGATATGAACTATTCCGGTACCGTCTGTCATTGTTACATAGTCATCGCAGGTAACAAAGAAGCCCTTCTTGTTCTGCTTCTCGGCTACCTTCTTTGCGCATTCGTATAAAGGCTCGTATTCCTTGTATTCAAGGTCCTTTCCCTTGTATTCTTCTATTATCTCATATGCAGGCTCATCTTCCTTCTTAAGCGGAGCAAGCACCGTATCAAGAAGCGCCTTTGCCATGTAATATGTATAACCGTCCGCAGCCTTTACCTTGCAGTAATCATCTGACGGATTTACGCAGAGAGCCACGTTTGAAGGCAGTGTCCAGGGAGTTGTCGTCCATGCAAGGAAATAAGCATCCTCGCCTTTGACCTTGAATCTTACGATAGCTGATCTTTCCTTAAGAGTCTTGTATCCCTGTGATACCTCTGCACTTGAAAGAGGAGTACCGCATCTGGGGCAGTAAGGCACGATCTTAAAGCCCTTGTAGAGCAGGCCTTTCTTCCATATCTCCTTAAGAGCCCACCATTCTGACTCGATGTAGTCATCATGATATGTTACATAGGGATCATCCATATCGGCCCAGAATCCGACAGTGCCTGAGAAATCCTCCCACATGCCCTTGTATTTCCATACGGATTCCTTGCACTTGTCGATGAACGGCTCTATGCCGTATTCCTCGATCTGTTCCTTTCCGTTAAGACCAAGAAGCTTTTCAACCTCTAGCTCTACCGGAAGACCGTGTGTATCCCATCCGGCCTTTCTTGGAACCATGTATCCCTTCATTGTACGGTATCTCGGGATCATGTCCTTTATTACTCTTGTAAGGACATGTCCGATATGCGGCTTTCCGTTTGCAGTCGGAGGGCCGTCATAGAAGGTATATACCTCCCCGTCCTTTCTCTGTTCCATGCTCTTTCTGAAGATGTCATTCTCCTGCCAGAATGCAAGAGTCTCTTTTTCTCTGTCCACAAAGTTCAGATTCGTATCAACCTTATTGTACATAGAAACCTCCCTTGAAAAATAAAAAAGATCCTATCCGCATAAGGATAAGACCTGTATCTTACAACCACCTTATTGCGACACACTCCCTATAGGTTCATGTGCGTGCCTTTGACGCAGGCATAACGGCGCGGCTTACTCTGACCGGATTTCAGCCTTGCAGCTCGGAAGTGATCTTCAACCATGCACTACTTTCATGTACCTCTCACCGTCGTACACTCGCTAGCGATTTCATGTTCACAGTCTACTGTCTTCGTCATAGCTTTTTCTATATGATTAGAGATATTATACATTTTAGGCTGAGACGTGTCAAACAATTATTGCCCAAAAATCAAGTGATTTTCTCACATTTTAAAGACATTACGCTCAATGAATGATATTATGATATTGTAGGGGTAAACCAGTCTTGAAGGATGACGGTTAACGGCAATATGACGGAACTGCGTAAAAAGATCAAAAGATCATGGGAATTGCTTCATCATGATATATTTGTAGGGGACATGCGCGATCAGAACATGCGAGCATGTCTTTTTGTAGGCATAGCAGTAGCAATGGTAGCCAGCACTACGACTACACTCAATTTCCTGAGCAACAAGGATATCATCACGACACTCACGACCATTATTCAGGCTATCGGAGGTATAGTAATAGTCGTTTTTATCCTCAGGGATGAAAAAAAGATACCGACGATATCAATGATGCTGATCTGTATTATCACATTTAGCTACTATGCCTTCAGCGGTGCTACCGGGGGATCTGCTATCATCTGGACTCTTTTAGCCCCGCTTGGTATAGGGTATTTCGGCAATGCTCTTTACGGCATATACTGCGGTGTTTACTTTGAGGTCCTTCTCATAGCGATCTTCTATACGCCGGTAAGATACTATCTTTCGGATCATTACACCAGATTCTTTATGGACAGATTCCCGATCATTTATCTGTTCAATCTTATCCTTGTATCCATATGTCTGATCAATTACCATCTTTCCGCTCTTAAACTGATGGAATCCGCCAAGGAGCTATTAAAATCAAAAGAAGAGGCTGATAGAGCCAATCGCGGCAAGAGTGACTTTTTATCCAACATGTCTCATGAGATCCGTACACCGATCAATGCTGTCTTAGGCATGAATGAGATGATCTTAAGAGAGAGCTTAGAAGCAGTAAAGAATCTGCCAAAGGACGATGAAGCGGTAATGCAGATCTTTTCCGCTATCAGTAAATATTCAGGAAATATCGAAAGCGCCGGCAACAACCTGCTTTCTCTGATAAATGATATCCTCGATTTTTCAAAGATCGAATCCGGAAAAATGCAGCTTGTGGAAGCCAACTACAACCTAAGCTCTGTACTTAATGATGTCAGCAACATGATCTTCTTCAAGGCAAAGAAAAAAGGCCTTACGTTCAGTGTAGATGTTGACAGGACTATCCCGGATGTCTTAAACGGTGATGAGATCCGAGTAAGACAGATAATGATAAATATCTTAAATAACGCAGTAAAATACACAAAGGAAGGTCATGTTGATCTTACTGTACGCTCACAGGAATATGACTCATACGAAAAACGTGCCATATGCCTTATCGTGTCTGTTTCGGATACCGGCATAGGCATCAAACAGGAAGATATCGGTAAACTCTTTACCAAATTTGAACGAGTAGACCTTGAACAGAACAGTACTGTGGAAGGCACAGGACTTGGACTTGCGATCACCAAAAACCTGCTTGAGATGATGGGCGGTGACATAGAAGTAAAGAGCGTATATAACGAAGGCTCTACCTTTATCATCCGTCTCCCGCAGGTTGTAGTTTCTGATGAGCCTGTCGGTGACTTTAAGAAGAAGTTTGATGAGAGCATAGCGACTAAGGAGATTTATGTTGAATCCTTCCATGCACCCGATGCACACATCCTGATAGTCGATGACACAAAAATGAATCTTTACGTTGTTGAAGGATTGCTAAAGAACACAAACATAAAAATAGACACCGCAATAAGCGGTGCAGAGTCCATAGAACTGGCAAGAAAAACAAAGTATGACGTCATCCTGATGGATCAGCGCATGCCTGGCATGAATGGCACAGAGGCGCTTCATATCATAAAAAAGGAAAACACAATAAACAAGGATACTCCTTTCATATGCCTTACCGCCGATGCGATAAGCGGCGCCAAGGAGCGCTATATGGCCTCCGGCTTTGAAGACTATCTCACAAAGCCCATTGATTATGCCGCTCTTGAAAAAATGCTGATAAATTATCTTCCGAAAGAAAAAGTTTTATTAAACAGATCGGCATCTGCGGATAAAGAAGCAAAAGCCACAGTACTGCCTGCTGAATACGATCTTTTAAAGGAAAACGGGATAGATTCATCTATAGGGCTTAAGTATTGCAATAATGACTGGGATTTCTATAAATCCATACTTAACGACTTCGTAATCAGCTACAGGCAAAGGTCTGAAAAGCTTGAAAAACTGTATGAAGAGAAAAACTGGAATGATTACGGTACTATCGTTCATTCTCTAAAGAGCGCCTCTAAGACTATAGGTGAAATGAAGCTGTCTGAGATCGCAAAGGCTTTGGAAAAAGCAGCCGATGAGCAGGATACAGATTTCATATCAAACAATCATGATCAGATGATACAGATGTATTGTGACACTGTAGGATCGATCATGACTGTATTTGACGATTTTTCATCAGAGTCTGATGAAGATGATGATATCCTTGAGTTTGAGCCTGATCCGGACTAGCCCAACCGCTCCTTTTTATTCCAGGCACATCTGTACGCTTAGGCTGTTATCTGAAAGCGTTACATCCGCCATGCTGCCGCATATCAAAGGCATCATAGGAGATAAATGCCCTATATCCGCATCCATGATAACGGGTACATCAAGCTTTGAAACGGTATACAGTATCGCATCATATTGATCAAGATTGAACATAGGCTCGTTATACTGAAGCGGTCTTCCTATGATAAATGCCCTGCAGTACTTAAACCATCCGGATTCATACATCTGCCACATGGCTCTTCTCATGGAGAATACGTTTAAGTCACAGCTTTCCAAAAACCATATAAATCCATCGTCTTTATATCTCTCAAGAAAATCCCCGACTCTGTCAAACCGAGTCCCTCTTATTCCGACAAGGCAGTCCATGCAGCCGCCGATCAGCCTTCCTGACATTTTTATATCATCCGAGCTTACCATGTTCTTGTCTTTATCCGGCTTGTATCCTTTAAGGATCGTCGGCTCTGTGCAGTTATAGCCGGCAAGCGGATCTTCTTCAGACTTGAGCGACATTATCTCCCATCTGTCATAATTGTGTACAGATAAGCACTTGCCGTTTAACATGTGCCACGCATCAAAAATGGATTCATGCCATGACTCCATGCCAAACTTCGGTGCATTGGGTCCGTATATGGAAGCCACATCACAAAGCGTGGTGAGTAAGAATGTCATATGAGTGTTATCAGAATAGCCCATATACCACTTCGGTTTTGCCTCTTTTATCTTTTCAAAGTCGACATTGCTTATGGTCTCGCACATAAGCTCTCCTCCGCCGCAGCTGATGATGGCATCATTTGAATCTGATATATAGTATTCTTCAAGCTCTTTGGCACAGCTTACAGGATCGCTGCTGATCCCGACGCCGTCTTCCTTGTAGACGTTCTTTCCGATCTCAGTGTTGAATCCATCGTTTTTTAATATCTCCAAAAAGTTTTCAAAGCTGCTCTTATACGGCTCAATAGTGCATCCGAATGCCGGTGCTATAAATGCTACAGTATCGTTCTTTTTGATAAATTCAGGATATCTCATGCTCACCTCACAAATTACAAAGGAGTGCCATATCACATGATATGACACTCCAAACATAAGTCAGTTTATTATTTTCTCTTGCCCATGATACGTAAGAGTTTCAAGAAGAGGTTGATGAAATCAAGATACAGCTGGAATGCACCGAAAAGTGCAAGGCTGTTTTCTGATTCAACCGTTGAATACATAGCCATCTGCTTGATCTTCTGTGTGTCGTATGCCGTAAGGCCTACAAAGATAACTACACCGATTATGGATATAACAAGATCAAACATTGAATTGCGAAGGAATACAAGGTTAACAAGACTTGCAAGGATGATTCCTATAAGTCCCATCAGGCACATTGAACCAACACCTGTAAGATCCTTGTCAGTCGTAAGACCAATGATAGCCATTGCTCCGAACATGCCGGCTGTTACAAAGAATGTAGCAGCTATGCTGGTTCCGGTATATGCAAGGATGATCACAGAAAATGTCATTCCGGTCAGGAATGAATATACAGTATAAAGTATTCCAGCGAGAACCGCATTGTTCTTCTTTACTGCCGAATTGCCTATCAGAACGATAGCTATCTCTGCAATGAGAAGAATGAAGAATGTTCCGCCGCTTAGCATCTTTATAGCTGTTGCAGGGCTTGTTATAAGAGCAGCGAAAGCTGTTATAAGGAGTGCTACCACCATGAACAAGAAAGACTTTGTAACAACCTTTTCGGTCGCGATGGTCTTAAGTCCGTCCATGCCTGTAGGTCCTACATAGCTTGCTCCCTGATATGTTTCAGAACCCATGTCCCCCTGATAGCTGTTAGCTCCGGGTGAGAATGCATCATATCCGTAGCCGGGCATATCAGATGAACTATTATCATAATTATAATTGTTTGCACTGTCGTAATTGTAGTCGCTCATAATGAACCTCCTTTTTTAGTCCCTACGGAAATTATGCCACATAATCTGTGTTTTTACTATGATAAATTGATAAATAATCTATAAACTTTTATCTATCTGTATCGCGCATATCATCTTTGGATCGCTTCCCACGCCGTTTATCGCTTCTCTTAATGTGGGATAATACTTCTGTCTGCTTCGCGCGTTGTGAGCCCTGAATCCGTTCTCGTCCTTTGTGAATGTTATGGTATGTATCTGTGAATAAAGAGATTTTTTATCATTGTAGACGGTAGCGATCGCAAGTTTGCAGTCAGGATCTAGGTCTTGCTCTTTCCATACGATACTGCAATCAATCCCGCGCTTTAGAAGATGTCTTCTTATCGCCTTTGGCGATGAGCCGATAACTCCCTTTAAGGCAGCTCCGCTCTTTTCAAACTCTTCGATAAGTTCTCCGATAAGCTTTGTTCCTCTTCCTTTGTCAAGGGCATATAAAACATTGTAGACTGCCATGATCTCGCAGCCCGAAAAAGCCATTGTCGATCTTCCGAATCTGATATCCTTCCATTCGCTCTGGTTCTCTATATAGCCCTGCTTATAGGGCGAGCTGTCACTGTTTAACACCAGGTCGTTGACTGACCTGTTTTCTTTCCGTACAGATCTTTTTATATATATCAGCCTGTCAAGTACACCATATACCCACACCACAAGTTTTGGAGAAACATGTGTCGGTATCCACTGTGCGATTCTTTGCTTTATATCCATAGCATACCCTACCCGTTAATTTTATTCATGGCCTCATCACACATATCGTGAACAAGAAGCGGTATCGCTTCGCTTACCCTGTCTGCACTCTCTTCTATTATCTTTTTATCGTCAGAAGAAAAATGGCCTAGAACATAATCTGCCAGATCCATGCGCGGCGGTTTTTCTCCTATACCTATCTTTACTCTGACAAATACATCACTGCCAAGGTGGCTTATTATGCTCTTTATGCCGTTATGACCTCCGGCACTGCCTTTTTTTCTAATGCGTATCTTACCCACTTCCATCGATGTATCATCGTATATGATGCAGATCTGTGTCTGAGGATCGACCTTAAAGTAATCGGCAACTTCACGTACGGCCTCGCCGCTTAGATTCATATAGGTAAGAGGCTTTACAAGGACTACTCTCTCTCCGTCTATCACGCCTTTTCCTATGACAGATTTAAACTTTCGCTCCAAGATATCTATCCCGTATCTGTCAGCGATCCTATCTATCGTCACATATCCGGTATTGTGTCTCGTATTGTCATATTTTCTGTCCGGATTTCCTAAACCTACTATTATATACATCTCTTAAGCATCCTTTTTATCTGATATAAGAATATTATACATGTTGGTCAAAAGTTCATCGACAAACTTTAGAAGATTTTCCTCATCCAGCTCGACGATCCCCTCTTTTTTGTATGAGCATGTAAAGTACGGCGACTTGCCGGTAACCAGCTTAAGCCTTCCCTTGTAGAGCTTTATAAGATCAGGTATCTTTGCAACATCAATAAGGGCGGTGCTGTGCATGTTCATGCGGATCATCTCGCCTGCTGCCTTCAGTTCGGTCACGTAGCAGCTGTGAGCCTTTATCCTTAAAAGCGATATCCTTATGAGATTCTGTGCGCTTTTTGGTATCGCACCGAATCTGTCCTTAAGTTCATCTCTAAGATCATCCGCCTCAGACTCTTCCTCTATTGCAGCTATCCTCTTGTAGACATCAAGCTTCTGAACTTCGTTGGGAATGTAATCAACAGGTATATAGGCATCTGCTTCAAGATCTATCTGTGTATCGAATTCATCGCTCTCGCTGCTTATGCCCTTGGCCTTCTTTACGGCATCATTTAACATCTTGCAGTAAAGATCATACCCTACCGCCTCCATATGTCCGTGCTGTGTCCTTCCGAGTATGTTTCCGGCTCCTCTTATCTCAAGATCTCTCATGGCTATCTTGAATCCGCTTCCAAGATCCGTGTATTCCCTTATGGCTTCTAATCTCTTCTGAGCCTGTTCCTTTAACATCTTGTCGCGCTTGTACATTAAGAATGCATACGCTGTCCTGTTGCTTCTTCCGACTCTTCCTCGTAGCTGATAAAGCTGTGACAGTCCCATCCTGTCGGAGTCATGAACGATGATGGTATTTACGTTTGATATATCAAGGCCCGTCTCTACGATCGTTGTAGCGACCAGTACATCTATCTGTCCGTCAATAAAGTCATACATAAGACTCTCAAGCTCTCTCTCGTTCATCCTTCCGTGACCGTAGGCGATATTTGCCTCGGGAACAAGAGCCTGAAGTTTTGCAGTGACATCCGCTATGTCGTTTATCCTGTTATATACATAATAGACCTGGCCTCCTCTGGCCATCTCTCTTACTATGGCTTCACGTATCAGCTCCTCGTTGTATTCCATGACAAAAGTCTGGATAGGCACTCTGTCACCGGGAGCCTCCTCAAGCACAGACATATCCTTTATACCCACAAGCGACATATGAAGGGTCCTTGGTATGGGTGTTGCAGAAAGAGTTAAGACATCCACGTTCTGCCTCATCTTTTTTATCTTTTCCTTGTGGGTGACACCGAATCTCTGCTCCTCATCCACAACAAGCAGTCCCAGGTCCTTAAAGCTTATATCCTCCGATAAAAGCCTGTGAGTCCCGATGACTATGTCGACAAGTCCCTTTTTTATATCGGATACGGTCTGCTTCTGCTCCTTTGCGCTCTTAAACCTTGACAGCATCTGGATCTTTATCGGATAGTCCTTCATGCGCTGCGTAAAGGTATTAAAATGCTGCTGGGCAAGTATGGTGGTAGGAACGAGTATCGCGACCTGCTTGCTCTCTGTAACGGCCTTGAATGCGGCTCTTATAGCTATCTCCGTCTTGCCGTATCCCACATCTCCGCAGATGAGCCTGTCCATGATCTTGTTGGATTCCATATCTGCCTTGGTCTCAGCTATGGCCTTTAGCTGATCCTCTGTCTCTTCAAAAGGAAATGTCTCTTCAAATTCCTTCTGCCATACGGTATCCTCTCCGTAGACATATCCGTTCTTTTCCTGTCTTGCCGCATAGAGCTTGACAAGATCCTGCGCTATCCCGTCTACCGCAGTCCTTACTTTTGTCTTTGTATTTGTCCACTCCTTGCCGCCCAGCCTGTTAAGCTTTGGCTTTTTGGTAGCATCGGCGCTAGCATATTTCTGGACAGCGCGAAAGCCTGTCGCAAGGACATAGAGATTTCCTCCGTCGCGGTAGGATATCTTCATGTAATCCCTTATGACATTTTCTGTTTCGACCTTTTCTATTCCCTGGTAAATGCCCAGTCCGTAGCTCTCGTGAACAACGTAATCCCCGACCTTCAATTCGTTGAAATCATTGATCGCGGTACCTTCATATCTCTTATGCTTCTTTTTCTTCTTCTGAACTCCGAATATATCGCTCTCGCTGATAACAACAAATTTGAGCAGAGGGTATTCAAATCCCCTTAAGACATTTCCGTACATGACGGTTATCTCACCCGGTATCAGTCTTCTGTCCATATCCTCTGTATATATGGCAGGAAGATCTCTGTTAATTATGTTGTCTGCAAGCCTTTGAGCTCTCGTTCTTGACGGGCAGAGCAGTATTATCCTGTAGCCTCTTTTTCTGTACAGTTCAAGATCCTTTATTAGATATTCAAACTGATTCTTGTATGGAGCTATCGATTTGGCTGTTATGTTGCATCTGTATGCGGCATCCACGATCAGATTTCTGTTCTCAAGCGATGAAAGCTGAATGACGGCATACTTTTCAAATCCGCGTCTAACCTGTTCCGCGGAATACAGAAGCTTCATCTGTCCGGGAAGTATATATCCCTTTAATGCCCTGTTTTTCATGCTCTCGTCAAATTCCAGTTCGACCGCTTTTGCATGATCTGCTATCTGAACGGGCTCATCAAATATTAAAACGGTCTCATCGCTTTCAAACATCTGTATGAACTGATACAGATCGTCATAAAAATATGATGCATAGCTGTCAAGGTTTACGACTCTTCCAAGCTCGAGCAGATCCTCTTTCAGAGTCTTTACCTGTGTATCTATCCTGTGTGCTTCCTCAGTCTTAAAATCATCCCTGAAGCTCTTGTATATTCTGTCTCTGTCCTTCTCTATCTTTTTCAGACCTTCGCTTAGCATATCCTTTGTAAGGATCATCTCTGAAGCAGGAAAGATGCTTATATTGTCAAGTTCTTCAATAGAACGCTGTGTATCTATGTCAAAGCTTCTTAAAGATTCTACATCATCTCCCCAAAGCTCTATCCTGAAGGGATTTGTTTCCGTTGTATCAAAGATATCTATGATATCTCCCCTTACAGAGAACTGCCCCGGTTCCTCTACCTGGTAATTCCTTATATATCCTATATCAACAAGATCGCTCGCAAGCTTCTTTGTATCGATGCTGTCATTTTTTGATATGCTTATGCTTCCCGCCGCGACATGCTCTATCGGAAGTACGGGACTCATGAGTGCGTCAAATGTTGTAACTACCGTAAAGGGGGTATCCGTGACAAGACTCTTTAATACCTTTAGTCTTTCGCTGACAAGCTTGTTCCCGTGAATATCAGCCTGATAGAATATCAGATCCTTTGCGGGATAAAACAGCACATTGTCACCGTAGAGCTTAAGATCTTCAGCAATCTCCTTGACTCTTAGGTCACTGTAAGTAGCGATGATCTTATACTTAAAACCATCGCTGAGTCCCTGAGCTATATGGATCTTCTGGGAATCCGAACATCCCGAGAGATATACTGCTTTTTTCTTTGAGAGAGTCTTTATGATGCCCTCATGATCGGACAGCTCTCTTACTACTTCTGTTAGAGTATTCATGCTTTATCATTGTAGCAAAAGAGAAGCCGCAGGTAAATCCCGCAGCTTCTCTTTAACCCCATATTTTCTCTGAAAAAACTATTATCTGCTAGACAGGATCATCCTCGTCATCCTTAGCCTTTTCATAAGCCTCTAAGATTATTCTCTGAATGCTGTCTCTTGTTGCAGAATTGATCGGATGAGCGATATCCCTGTATTCTCCGTCCGTAGCCTTCTTGCTTGGCATCGCGATGAATAACCCCTTTTCACCCTCGATGACCTTGATGTCATGAACCACGAACTCATCGTCTATAGTGATCGATACGATGGCTCTCATCTTGCTCTCTTTTGAAATCTTGCGTACCCTTACGTCTGTAATCTTCATAAGCTATTTCCCTTCATTACATCACATATCTGTCTGTATGCTCAACAACTACTTCTATTCCGTTCTCGCCCTTGTGATAAGAGTTGGCCCTTATTGTGCCGTGGCTCTCCACAATGCAGTTTTCGATATATGAATTATCTCCGATGTAAACATCGTTTAAGATGATAGAATTCTTAATGGTACAGTTGTTTCCGATGAATGTCTGTCTGAAGATCACAGAATCCTCAACGGTACCGTTTACGATCGTTCCGCTTGCTACCAGACTGTTCATGATCTTTGCACCGACATTGTATTTAGCGGGTGGAAGATCATCAACCTTTGAGTAGATATCCGGATAGGTCTTGAAGAAGTAATCTCTTACCTCAGGCTTTAAGAAATCCATGTTCGCAGAGAAGTAATCGTTAACTGAAGCTATATTCTTCCAGTAATCGCTTATCTTGTATCCGTAGATCCTCTTCTGGCCCTTGTATCTGATAAGGATGTCTCTTACAAAATCATATCTGTCTTCTTCTGCACACTTCTCGATCATCTCGACAAGAAGTCTTCTTCTGATGATATAGATACCGCAGCTTATCGTATTTGATCTTGCTACGACCGCCTTCTCCTCGAAGTCCTCTATCCTGCAGTCATCATCAAGCTTTACCGTTCCGTAGCGATCCACATTTGCATCGGGATCCATATCTTTGCATACAACTGTGATATCAGCCTTCTTTTCGATGTGATATTCAAGCACCTTGTTAAAATCAAGCTTGTAAACACAGTCAGCAGAAGCTATCACAACATACGGCTCATGGCTGGATTTAAGGAAGGACAGATTCTGATAGATGGCATCAGCCGTTCCTCTGTACCAGAAGCTGTTATCAGCGGTCACTGCCGGAGTGAATACGAACAGTCCGCCCTGCTTACGTCCGAAATCCCACCATTTTGATGAACTGAGATGCTCGTTTAAGCTTCTTGCATTGTACTGGGTGAATACGGCTACCTTCTGTATATGAGAGTTAGACATGTTGCTTAAAGCAAAGTCTATCGCTCTGTAGCTTCCGGCTATGGGCATCGCGCCTATGGCTCTTTTCTGTGACAATTCTCTCATACGGTGGTTGTTACCGCCCGCAAGTATAATTCCTATCGCTCTCATACACTTTCACCTGCCTTAATCAATGTCTTACCACTTGCCAGTGTATTGTTCTGATAATCCGAGTAGACCGTCTCGCCGAAGATGCATGTATTCTTTCCAACGGTTATGTTCTCGGGAATGATGCTCTTTTCACCTATGCATACCAGTCCGCTGTTATAAATATGGGGATCCGTCTCATTTTCAACCTCGTCCCCTATACCGAAGCGGCAGTTGTTCTTTATCTCAACATTCTCGGCCACGATAGTCTTATATACTTCGCAGTTGTCACCGATAACGGTGTTGTTCATTATGATGGAATCTCTGATAATGGTATTCTTTCCGATGGTCACACCGCATCCGATGACTGAGTTGTAGACCTTTCCGTAGATATCAGAGCCTTCACCTATGATGCTCTTTTCAACCTCGCTCTCCTTGGAGAAATACTGAGGAGGAAGTATATCCGACTTGGTATAGATCTTCCAGTACTCTTCATAAAGGTTGAACTCGGGAACGATATCGATGAGCTCCATATTTGCTTCCCAGTATGAATGAAGAGTGCCGACATCCTTCCAGTAGCCGTTGAACTCATATGCATACAGCGGACATCCCTTGTCATGACAGTAGGGAATGATATGCTTTCCGAAATCAAGCCCTGGCTGGTCAGCCATTGCTATAAGAGCTTCCTTTAATGTCTTCCAGTTGAAGATATATATACCCATAGATGCCAGATTGCTTCTGGGATTTGCGGGCTTTTCCTCAAAATCTGTGATCTTGCGGTTCTCATCCGTTATCATGATTCCGAAGCGCTTAGCCTCCTCCATCGGGACGGGCATAACGGCTATTGTACATTCAGACTTGTTCTGCTTGTGAAAATCAAGCATTACCTCATAGTCCATCTTGTAAATATGGTCTCCGGAAAGAATGAGTATATACTCAGGATTGAAGCTCTCCATATAGTCGATGTTCTGATATATGGCATTTGCCGTACCTGTATACCATTCGCTGTTTGTGCTCTTCTCATACGGAGGGAGCACGGTAACACCGCCGATATTTCTGTCCAGATCCCACGGGATGCCTATGCCGATATGAGTATTCAGTCTCAAAGGCTGATACTGAGTAAGAACACCTACGGTGTCCACTCCGGAATTGATACAGTTACTTAACGGGAAATCAATGATACGGTACTTTCCGCCGAAAGATACCGCCGGCTTTGCAACCTTAGACGTTAGAACTCCCAGCCTGCTGCCCTGACCTCCGGCCAGAAGCATGGCAATCATTTCCTTCTTGATCATGTCTTCACCTCTTCTGTCGTAATATTGAGTCGATTTTGCTGTCAAAAGGTACAATAAATTGTATGTAGATTATAGCATAGAAAGAAATTATTGTGAAGTTTTTTAGAATTAATCGCCACTATTTTGTGTTTTTTTGTGAATATTCAACAAATTTGTAGACACTATTTTTGAAATATGCCTTTCATCTTGCGACAGATGTTTTTTCATACCACAACATCTTGTGGAAATAAAAAAGGCCCGTCTCTTTTAAGAGACAGGCCGTAAATCCAAAAATGTATCAGTCCTGCTTTTCAAGTGCCTTGTAAACAACAGCAGAGAGTGCAGCACCAACAAGCGGACCTACTATGAATACCCATACACATGCGATCGGGTCTGTATTTCCGTTAAAAGCTGCAACGATAGCGGGACCTATGCTTCTTGCGGGATTAACGCTCGTACCTGTAAGTCCGATACCAAGGATATGAACGACAACAAGCGTAAAGCCTATCACTACTCCGGCAAAGGATCCGTGGTTTGCCTTTTTGCTCGTAACGCCCAGTATAGCTGTAACAAATATGAATGTGAGTACGATCTCAACCAAAAGGCCTGCGAGCACACTGCCGTTAACTCCGCCAAGACCGTTTGAGCCAAAGCCTCCCGTCATATCCGTTATGCCGCCCAGTCCAAAGATAGCTGCAAGAATGAGCGAGCCGGCAAATGCACCGCATATCTGGGATATAACATATCCCGCAAACTCCTTGACATCCATGCCTCCTGTCATCAGGACTCCCAGCGATACGGCAGGATTGATATGGCATCCGGAGATATTGCCGATAGAATAAGCCATGGCAATGATGGTAAGACCGAATGCGAATGCCGTTAAGATATAGCCAGTGCTGCCGATGTAATCACATCCGACAAGCATAGCCGTTCCGCATCCTAGGATGACAAGCGTCATTGTTCCGATGAATTCTGCTACATACTTTTTCATAGTTTTAACCCCTTTCCGTTTTTTGGTAACCCGTTTTTATTCTTCCGGCTTGGAAAGATCCTCGCCCGCTTTATATCTTGCAACGATGCTGTTGATCCTGTCATTGGGAACCAGCAGATCGCTGATGGAAGAATCGTGATTTAAAGTATCGATGATATAAGCTATGTATTTGCTGAGATCACAGCTTATATACCACTCCTTTTCCAGAAGCTCCGGCGGCTGATAGATAAGGTTAGTGGTAAGTATATTTGTAAACAGACCGGCTTCATAAGCCCTGTCAAACTTCTCAAATCCGTTGGTGAACAGACCGAATGTCGAAAACAAAAAGATGCGTCCGGCATCACGCTTCTTAAGCTCTGTCGCAACATCTATCATGCTGTCTCCCGAAGAGATCATGTCATCAAGTATGATAACGTCTTTTCCTGCTACGTTTGAACCTAAAAACTCATGAGCTATTATGGGATTTCTTCCGTCAACGACTCTTGTATAGTCTCGTCTCTTGTAGAACATTCCCATATCGAGACCCAGAACGTTTGCGATGTAGATAGCTCTTCTCATTCCGCCTTCATCCGGGCTGATGACCATCATATGGTCTGAATCTATTTTAAGGTCCTTAACATGTGTAAGAAGGCCCTTTATAAACTGATATGAAGCCTGTACCGTTTCAAATCCGTGAAGCGGTATGGCATTCTGTACACGGGGGTCATGAGCATCAAATGTGATGATGTTGTCAACACCCATGCGCACCAGTTCCTGAAGTGCTATCGCGCAGTCAAGAGATTCTCTTGCTGTGCGCTTGTGCTGTCTGCTCTCGTAAAGGAAGGGCATGATGACAGTTATACGTCTGGCCTTGCCTCCGACAGCTGCTATGATACGCTTTAAATCCTGGTAATGATCATCGGGGGACATGTGATTCTTCTGTCCTGCGACGGTATATGTGAGCGAATAATTGCATACATCTACAAGAATATAGAGGTCCATTCCTCTTACGGATTCAAGTATCTCACCCTTGCCTTCTCCGGAGCCGAATCTTGAGACCTTGCTCTTTAGAATGTACGAATCCCTCATATAGCCTGCAAATGCAAGACTGTTCTTATGCTCATTCTCTCTCTCGGTACGCCAGTCGACAAGATATGAGTCAACCTTTTCTCCGAGTACCTTGCATCCGCTTAATGGAATTATCCCCAGCGAGCCTACAGGTATGCTGTCAAGCTTTCTTTTTTCTTCGCGTTTTGCCATAAACCTAAGAAAACCTCACTTTCTTTTTTACACTTCCTTCCGGTCAAACTTGTTTCTAAACCGGATATCCGGGCCGTAAAGCTTGCAGAATGTATAGCTTCCCACCAGGCGGGAATATATCCTTTCCGTGTAGGTCTCCGCTATTGCTTTAGGCGACAGATTTGTTGATATTATCGTTGATTTCTTGTTAAGGAAACGCTCGTTTAGACAAGTAAAGAGCGTCGTTATCGTAAAGCTGTTTACCTGCTCGGTTCCCAGATCGTCTATGATCAGCAGATCACTCTCGAATATCTCTGCATAATCTGAGTATAACTCATTTCTCTTTGAATGATCAAAGGAGTATCTCGAGAACAGATCCATGAGATTCGATGCACTGAAATACAGCACCGAATACTCTTTTTCTATCAGTTCTCTTGCTATGCAGGCGCTCATCAATGATTTGCCGCTACCAACTGTACCATAAATCACAAGGTTTTTAAAGTCATTGTCAAAGTTTTTTACAAAATTTATCGCATTGTCATAGGTATCCCTAAAGGCAACCAGTTCCTCATCCTTATAGTACTTGTCGCTTATCATCGAAAAATCAACAGACCTCAGATACGAATCGATATTGGATCTGTTGTAGAGCATTGAAACAGATATCTTCTTTAAACATCTGCAGGCTTTTCCGTCTATATAGCCTGTATCCTTGCATTCACTGCATGTATATATGGGGTCAAGATAATCCTGCGGAAGAGATGCCGAAACAAGAAGATCTCTCTTTTGCTTTACCAGATCGGCATACTCCTTTTTATACTCCTCACAGGTAGTCTCTTCTCCAAGGGCTAGCTTTTTTGCCATCTCCATACTCAAAGAGACCATACGGTCCCTTATCTTACTAAATCCCGGTATGGTCTTCTCTGCATATTCAAGACGTCTGTCAGACTCCTGTCCGTTAAGCATACGTCTCTCATCATATATTCTCTTTATCTGTTCAAACTGTGCGTTGGTAAATGACACGTTTTCTCCTTATTCTCTTTTAAGCAATACCTTTTCCATCTCGTCAAAGTCATAGTCATGCTTCATATCAAACTGATGGAATGATGTATTGACCGTCTTCTTTACCGGACGGCGGTACTTCGCATCTATAGCCTCTATATCGCGCTTGCTTGCAACCCCTGCCTGACTCCAGCTCTTTAAGATGGAATCCGCATACGCAAACCTATTCTTGTCAGTAGACATGACACTGCGTTCGCAGGCTTCCGTGATTATATCCATGGAAAATCCAAAGTCATTCATCCATCTGCGTACAAATCCGGCTTCCTTGTCAGTAGGAGCAGCACTCTTTCCGAGAGCTCTCATGACCGTATAGACGTTTTTGTCATAGCGGCCGCTTGCAGCCTTAGCCTGTTCGGGAGTCGTAACTCCGTTCTGAGCCCAGTTGATGGCAACCGATTCTATATATCTGAAATTCTTCTTGTCCTTGTCTGCACAATATGCCAAAAGATAATCTATAAGATCTGTCGAAAAGTGCAGAACATCCGTTATAAACAGCAAAGATCTTATATCAGAAGGACTGAGTGTCTTTCCAAGATACTGCTCTGCGATGAATATGATCTGGCTTGTCTCGTCTCTGTCTTTGAATGCCCGAAGATCATCTGCAGAGTATGTAGGCTTGACAAATGTCTCTGGCTCCTCGTTAACTTCAGGCGCAGGTTCAAATGAAACAGCTACCGGCACAAAAGACTTTGTCTGCGTATTCGTCTTTTGAACGCTTGCGGGTGTTATGAGTCTTACTCCAACAACCGAACCGTCGATATCATAGTTAAGAGAAAGAAGCTTGTTCTTCTCCCAGTACTTAAGCGCTCTGCATATATCCTTTTCCGTATAGTTGAATTTGTCCGCCATATCGGAAACGCTCGTCGCATTTCCCGTCATGCGAAGCAGATATAGATAGACCTTGATCTGAGCCGCATTTGCCTCAGCAAGAAATTCGTCGATAAACTGATTTGAAATGTATGTACATCCGTTATCGACATCACGATAGACCGAAAAGTTACTCATAGTCTCACCCGATATTCCCAATACTGTCCAACAGCTCCCCTTCTGTCGAATGTAACCCAAATTATATCACAGCACTTTTAAAAAAGAAACAGGTAAAATAGGCTCAAACCCTTGATTTTACTGGGTTTTTCGTCATTGTGGATAATGTGGATATTGTGGAAATCGCAAAGCCTATGATAAACAAAATGCGGATTTTCAAGGTTCTTTATATGATCACATTATCCACCGGATCTTGATGTCTTATCGCATAAAAATCGGTGGATAATGTGAATAACTTATTTCCCAAGCAGGCTTTCGCCCACTTTTACTATATCTCCGGCGCCCATAGTTATCAACAAATCGCCTTGTGAACAATTTTCAAGAAGAAAATTTTCAATTTCGTCAAAAGTAGGGAAATAATAGCATTCCCTGCCAAGATCCTGTATCTCCTTTTGAAGATCTGTTGAATATATACCGATGGTATTCTTCTCTCTTGCGGCATAGATATCTGCCAGGACTACCTTGTCGGCAAGAATTAGAGCCTGTGCAAAATCATGCAAGAATGCTTTGGTCCTTGTGTATGTATGAGGCTGGAATACACACCACAGAGTCTTATGAGGATAATTGAGCGCTGCTTTGAGCGTAGCCTTTATCTCGGTCGGGTGATGAGCATAGTCATCTATTATGGTCACGCCGCCTATCTCACCCTTTTTCTCAAATCTGCGGTCTGTTCCCGTAAAGCATTTAAGCGCATCAACAGATACCTGTCTGTCAATGCCCACAGTGTCTGCAAATGCTACGGCAGCCATTGAATTATATACATTATGGATTCCGGGAACGCTTAGAGATATCTTTGATTCACCTTTTTTGCTGTGAAGAATGTAGCTGGGATGAGCAAGCTCATCATAGTTAATATCAGTCGCATAGTAATCAAAGGAATCACTCATGCCGTATGTGACAAAGCCGCATTTAGCACAATTAGCGATGGCATCGACATTATCTATCTCGCCGTTTATTATGAGCGTGCCGTCACCAGGCAGCAAAGAAGCGAACTTTGAAAATGACGCCCTGATATCATCTATGTCTTTAAAGAAGTCCATATGGTCTTCCTCGATATTAAGGATCAGGCTGATCTTGGGGAAGAAATTTAAAAAGCTGTTTGTATACTCACATGCCTCCGTGACAAAATACTTCGAATGCCCTATCCTTAGGTTGCCCTCTATGCTCTTTAGCATTCCGCCCACAGATACTGTCGGATCTGTATCCGCCTTCATGAGTATCTCGGTTATCATGGAAGTTGTCGTAGTCTTTCCGTGCGTACCGCTTATCGCTATGGGCAGTTCAAAATTCTTCATGATCTGACCAAGAAGCTGGGCTCTTGAAAGCTCTTCTATCTTAAGCTCTTTCATCGCGATCCATTCGGGATTGTCAGAACTTATCGCAGCCGTGTATACAAACAGATCGATATCGTCTGTGATGTTCTCACTCCTTTGGCCTATGAATACTTTTGCACCCTTGTTTTCAAGTATCCTTGTAAGCTCGCTCTCTTTCATATCAGAGCCTGAGACTCTAAATCCTCTTGATAGGAGTATCTCGGCAAGACCGCTCATGCTTATCCCGCCTATCCCGCAAAAATATACATGACATGGATTGTTAAAATCTAACTGGTACATGGATCATCCTTCCCTAAACCTTTTATTTTCCAACTACTAATTCTATTCCTATTTTTTATAAAATACAATGTCATTCAGCCATCAGGCTGTATGTCAGGAATCTGTTCCCGCTCTTTTCAAACAGTTCGCGCGAATCGCTCATTCCCTTTTTATATATGCTTCCCAACTCAGGATCATACCAGACTACATTCTGCTCGTTATATCCCACAAGAAGGATAGTCCTGCCGTCATCCGCTATGGCAAGTACGGGTATATCCTGGTTTAGATAGTAAATAGCTGTATCCATGATGCATCCGCTTAAATTGAGTACATGGACGCCGCCAAGATTTTCCTCGAGTATCTTGTATGGGGTCTTTCCCTGGGCGAGCATCGCCTCTGTATTTCTTGATATACCTCTCTGTCTCAGGATGATATCAAGACACGTAGCCATAGAATCCCTGTCCTGACTCATGCTGTCTTCCTTGATGGACATGATCTGATTTCTTGCATGAGTCTCGCCTCTTTTATATACTTCGTTTCCAAGATTGTCCACGACAAGGGCCCGCCTGTCATATGAGACGCTTATGACATCCGAAGGACTGTCGCTTATCATGCATATCCTGCCCCTGTCATACATATAGAATCGCTGCTTGTCCTCTTCAAACTCGGGATGAATATTCTTGCCAGATTCATAGAGTACCTCCTTAGGGGTAAGGAACTTTAAAGTCTTTGCATCGATATTTGACTTAAGCTCGATCTGAGCCACCTTTTCAAACATATCAGTCAGGGCATACACTACCTTGTTCTTGCCTGTGTCAACTGAATCATTGTTTGTTATCTGGTCATCATGGATCTCGCTGTAGGAGCCGTCAGAATGCTTTTCAACTCTCTTTAGGCTTATCTGGTTATCGTTTATCTCTCCCTCTACAACAAATATATCCTCGAAGTTATATTCCTTAAGGACTGCGCCAAACCTCGATCTTATGACTATCTTTGCCATAAGAAATGTCGTATCTCCGAGAGGATTGTATATGATATCGTTTTTATTGCTGACACCATATATAAGATCATCGTTCATGAAGCCAATCGGACGCAGGCATTCGCTGTCATTCTTTTCAACACTGCTTATAAAGCCGTCGCCCATATCGATGGTATTAAGCTGCGATGCTACATCCTCGCTCTCCTGCCACACTGCGCTTCTTCCGCTCTTTGATACGTAGAGCGTATTTTCTATGACTTTGTCGGAAATGATCGAAACACTCAGATTGGCGGCATCTGCTTTTATGATGTTTCCGTCCATGAACGCATAGAGCTGCTTACTGTTGTTTAGATAGCACAGCCTGTCTATATCCGCAATCAGTATCTGAGGAGATCTGTTGTATTCGACAAACATCTGCTCCTCAACGGTATTTAAAAGACTGTTGTAGTATTCAACAAGTACGCCCGTCTGACCCTCATGTATCCCGCGGTTCATATATCCGTATACGACAAATGAGACATTTCCGTTTTCCTCAACGGAGAGGATCTTTATCTTGGATTCATTGTGTATGTCTCTTAGATCCGTGTCTCCTGCCGTAAAGAAGCCGTAAAGTGTTGCGAGCTTGTTTGCAGATACATCATAGCTGAACAGTCTTCCGCAGTTTTCCAGTGCTATGATGTTTCCGTCATCGCTCTCCTTAACCTGAATATCGCCGTTTTGTATTCCCAAGACTATCTTGTTGTTTACAAGTGATTCCTTTTCGGCCAGGAAAATATCCTTCATGCTCCTGTCATAGGTCAGAAGATAGAATCTGTCGCTTCCCTGTCTTATTCTGTAAAACTCCTCGATCATGTAATAATTCACGATGGAGTCGTTTCTGACACTCACCATGTATTCGAGCATTACGGAAGCGGTCGATGTACCTATGTCGCATATGGTAGTCCTTATATCGCCTTCGATCCTCGGATGCATGTTTCCCCATCCGAGCTGATTTAGATTACTGTGTATATTTACGTATCCGAAGGACGAGTTATCTCCCTCTGAGTTTGGCTCCATGTATGAATACAGGCTCCTTACATCAGTCTGAGAAAATGTCATTGAATTGAAGTTGTAGATAAAATCAAGTTTTTCGTTTACGGCTACATCTTCTCTGCAGATGATCCTCGTATAGTAATATACATCTCTTCCGTCTGTAAGCTTTAATACAAAGCCAAGGTTGTATTCTTTTTCCTTTTCTATCAGATCCTTTAAGTTTATCGTACCGACGATCCTGCCTGTCTTATGCTCGTAGTTGCCGACCATCGTCTCTTCGATCAGTCTGCTGCCGTCTAAGCTTCTGACTTCGTAGCTTATCTTGCTTATGCCTGTGTTGTAGGCATTGACAGAAAAGCTCAGTGACCTCTCCTCACCGATGGGAGATATGCTGTCTCTCATGGTGCCAGCATCCATACGTTCTGTATAGCCGTACATCGTATTGACGCTCTTGTCCCCGTAGAGCACACTGATAACCGGAAGTGTTGCTTCCGGCATATCTATCGTCATATCGGTTGTTCCGCGGTTCATCAAAATGTTAAAGGCAAACAATGATGCAAAAAAGGCCACAATGATGACAAACCATCTGATAAGGATTCTTTTCATGATTCAAAAACAAAGGATCATGCCAAAGCACGATCCCTGCATATACTACTTTAATACGTTGATACGAGCCATAGCTCTGCTAAGAGCCGTCTCAGCTCTTGCCATATCTGTTGACGAGGCATGTTCGGCTATGAGCTTTTCTGCTCTGTCTCTTGCTGCCTGAGCCCTGTCTTTATCGATCTCATCCGGCCACTCGATAACTTCGGCAAGAATCGTTATCTTGTCCTGAAGTATCTGTGCAAATCCGGAATGCAGAGCGGCTTTCAATACCTCTTCTCCCGTGATAGTGATGACTCCGGGCTTGATGATCACAGTCATCGGAATGTGATTCCTGTAAACACCTATCTGACCTTCGGTCGTATTGAACTCGACCATATGGACCTCTCCCTCAAAGAAAGTCCTGTCGGGAGTGATGATCTTAAGTTCAAAATTCTTGTTATCCTCTGCCATAATGAGCCTCCTCTACTTTACGCGAGCGAGTACATCATCTATGCTGCCGGCATTAAGGAAGTAGCTCTCGGGTATCTCATCATGCATACCTTCGATGATCTCCTTGAATCCTCTGATAGTCTCTGAGATCGGAACATACTTACCTTCAAGACCTGTAAACTGTCCTGCAACGAAGAAGGGCTGTGAAAGGAATCTCTGAACCTTTCTTGCTCTTGATACGACAAGCTTGTCTTCCTCGGAAAGCTCGTCCATACCAAGGATAGCGATGATATCCTGGAGTTCCTTGTACTTCTGAAGTATCTCCTGAACGCCTCTTGCAACCTTGTAATGATCTTCTCCGACGATCCTGGGATCCAGGATACGTGATGTAGACTCAAGAGGATCTACAGCGGGATAGATACCGAGCTCAACGATCGAACGGCTAAGAACCGTAGTAGCATCAAGGTGAGCAAATGTTGTTGCCGGAGCGGGGTCTGTCAGGTCATCGGCAGGTACGTATACGGCCTGAACCGAAGTGATAGATCCGTTCTTTGTTGATGTGATACGCTCCTGGAGAGCACCCATCTCTGTCTGTAACGTAGGCTGATAACCTACGGCTGAAGGCATACGTCCCAAAAGTGCTGAAACCTCGGAACCTGCCTGTGTGAATCTGAAAATGTTGTCGATGAAGAGAAGTACATCCTTGCCGCCCTTGTCACGGAAATACTCGGCCATCGTAAGTCCCGTAAGACCAACTCTCATACGTGCTCCCGGGGGCTCGTTCATCTGACCGAATACCATGGTGGTCTTGTCTATAACTCCGGACTCCTTCATCTCATAGTAAAGGTCGTTTCCTTCTCTTGTACGCTCTCCTACACCCGTGAATACGGAATATCCGCCGTGCTCAGTAGCGATGTTTCTGATAAGCTCCTGTATAAGTACCGTCTTTCCTACGCCGGCACCGCCGAACAGTCCGATCTTACCACCCTTCTGATAAGGACACAAAAGGTCTACTACCTTGATACCTGTCTCGAGGATCTCTGCTTCCGTAGCCTGTTCACTGAAAGCCGGAGCCGGTCTGTGTATAGGCTCATAGGTCGTTACTTCCGGTGCAGGCTTATTGTCTATGGGTTCTCCGAGTACATTGAATATCCTTCCCAATGTATTCTCGCCTACAGGAACTGTTATCGGAGCTCCCGTTGCGATCGCATCCATGCCTCTTACAAGGCCGTCCGTAGGACCCATGGCAATACATCTAACCGTATCATCACCCAAATGCTGCGATACTTCCACAACTAAAGTACCGCCGTTGTTGTTTCTCTCGATCTTGATAGCTTCATTGATCTCCGGAAGCTTTCCTCCGGTAAATTTGATATCAAGAACGGCACCGATGATCTGGGTGATCTTTCCTGTTTCTGCCATCTTAGTTTCCTTTCTGTTTCCTGTTTTTTGTATTCAATCGCTGCACAGATCAAGAAATGGCCTGTGCACCTGCAATGATCTCTGTGAGTTCCTGAGTTATAGAACCCTGTCTTGCTCTGTTATACTGCAGCGTCAGCTTGTCTATCATCTCTTCCGCGTTGCTCGTAGCAGAATCCATTGCCTGCATACGCGCTCCGTTCTCACTCGCTACGGCTTCTATCATAGCTCCGTAGATTATGCTTGCAACATACTTGGGTATGATAAGCTCGAGCGCTTCCTCTTCAGCAGGTTCAAAGTTCATCGGAACATCGTACTTGCTGTCTGTCTCATCCACGATTATCGCATCCTGATCAACCGGAAGCAGCTTCATGAGTGTCGGCACGTGCGATACCGTATTCTTGAATGCGGTGTAAGCCAAATAGATCTCTCCTATCTCGCCTTTTCTGTACTGGTTGAGTAAAACCGCGCTGAGTCTCATCGCATCGACATAATCGGGAGCCTCTATCATATGCGAGTAATCATCGGCAAGAACATATCCGTGTCTTGAAAATGCTTCACGGCCTTTTTTACCGATGGTATACATTATAAGGTCTTCCTTTTTGAGTTCACCCTTGGTTATGAGCTTTATGACATTTGAGTTGTAACCGCCGGCTAAACCTCTGTTGCCCGAAATAACGATCACAGCCTTTGTGTCGCTCTCATTTCCTGTCACATATGAATGATTGATGGTCCCGGCCTTTGACATGATGGACTGTATCGTGCTGTACATATAGCTGAAATAGGCTTTTGAATTAAGCGCACGCTGTTTTGTCCTCTGCAGCTTGACCGTAGAAACAAGCTTCATAGCCTTTGTGATCTGCTGAGTACTCTGTATACTGCCCTTACGTCTTTTGATATCTCTCATAGACGCCATGATAAATCACCCTACTTTCTATGAAAACTGTTCCTTGAACTGTGTGATAGCCTTCTTGAGAGTCTCCTCGTTCTCTTCTGAGATGACCTTGTCCTTTGCTATCGAAGCCGGGATCTCAGGATACTTTGTATCAATAAACTCAAACAGTTCGCTCTCAAATCTTGTAATGTCACTAACGGCAACATCCAAAAGATACTTGTTTGTTGCTGCATAGATGATGATTACCTGATACTGTACAGGCATGGGCTTGTACTGAGGCTGCTTTAGGATCTCCTTGATCCTTTCACCCTGTGCGAGCTTTTCCTTTGTATCGTCATCGAGTTCAGAACCGAACTGTGCGAATGCAGCAAGTTCTCTGTACTGAGCGAGCTCAACACGTATAGGAGCCGAGATCTTCTTCATGGCTTTGATCTGTGCGGCACCACCTACTCGTGATACTGACAGTCCGGCATTTACGGCCGGTCTGAAGCCTGAATTGAACATTTCTGTCTCAAGGTATATCTGTCCGTCTGTAATGGATATGACATTTGTAGGAATATAAGCAGAAACGTCTCCTGCCTGTGTCTCGATGATCGGAAGAGCCGTAAGGGAACCTCCGCCGTATTCCTCGTTCATGCGGGCTGCACGCTCGAGCAGTCTGCTGTGAAGATAGAATACATCACCGGGATATGCCTCACGTCCCGGAGGTCTCTTAAGAAGCAAAGAAAGTGTACGGTATGCCGTAGCGTGCTTACTTAAGTCATCGTATATTACAAGAACGTCCTCACCGTTCTCCATCCACTCTTCACCGATAGCACATCCCGCATATGGAGCTATGTACTGAAGGGGAGCGAGTTCACTTGCGGTTGAAGCAACAACTGTCGTATATGCCATTGCTCCGTACTCTTCAAGAGTCTTAACTATGCTTGCTACGGTAGAAGCCTTCTGTCCGATGGCAACATAGATACATTTAACATTCTGACCCTTCTGGTTGATTATCGTATCAATAGCGATGGCAGTCTTACCTGTCTGTCTGTCGCCGATTATCAGCTCTCTCTGTCCTCTTCCGATCGGAACCATGGAATCGATAGCCTTGATACCTGTCTGTAAAGGTGTATCTACGGATTTACGTGTGATAACACCTGATGCAACTCTCTCTATCTGTCTGAACTTGTCAGTCTGGATGGGACCCTTGCCGTCAATGGGCTGTCCGAGCGCATTGACTACACGTCCGAGAAGTGCGTCGCCTACGGGAACCTCAACAACCCTTCCCGTTGTCTTAACGATATCGCCTTCATTTATGTTCCTGCTGTTTCCAAGAAGAACAACACCGACGTTGTCTTCTTCGAGGTTGAGTACCATTCCGAATACTTCACCCGGGAATTCAAGAAGCTCGCCCTGCATGGCTTTCTCAAGTCCATGCACTCTGGCAATACCGTCAGCTACCTGGATGACGGTTCCCACATCGGAAACTTCCAGTTCGCCCGCATATCTCTTGATCTGATCCTTTATGACTGAACTTATCTCTTCTGGTCTTAAATTCATGGATCTGTTCCTTTCCAAAGTGCAGCTAAACCATAACCTTCATCATGTCCTGCTGCATTTTTAAAATCTTTGTATGAATACTGCTGTCAACAACTCGATCGCCTATCCTGATGCGCATACCGCCCACGAGTTCCGAGTCGATATCATAGTGCATCTCCATCTGTTTGAATCCCGCTGTATCAAGCAGTTTCTTTTCTACGTTTTTCTTCTGAGCATCGGAAAGCTCAAGGGGAGTCGTTACATATGCAACACCTATACCTTTGATCTTCTTTACCTCATCCTGAAAATACGTGAGTATCTCATCAATATGGTCGTATCTGCCCTTGTTTACGATCATCGAGAAAAATCCCATCAGTTCATTACTGATGCGTCCCTCAAAGACATTGCTCATGACTGTCTGCTTTTCATCGACTGATATTCGCGGATTGTTCATGAGTTTTGAAAATTCCGGATTGTCTTTAAGTATTGCCATGACTGCGGTGACCTCTTCAAGTAACAGGTCAACCTTTTTTTCCTCTTTAGCAATCTCTAAGAGCGCGTCGCCATACGTCTTGGAAATCAGCTTAGCCATGTGCCTTCACCTATTTCTTTCAATGTTTCATCAACAAGACGTTCCTGAACGTTGACGTCAATGCTGTTTCCGACTGCCTTCTTGGCAACTGCGGATGCAACATTTATCATCTCTTTCTTAACGTCATCCTTTACGCGCAGCTTTTCCTGCTCAGCCTCAATACCGGCTCTTTCCACGATGGAATGTGCTTCCTGCTTGGCTTTTGCAACTATTGACGCCTCGTTATCGAGAGCCTTCTTGCGCGCTTCGCTGAGTATTGACTCCGCTTCTTTATCAATATTCTTAAGTTTGTCTTCGTACTGTGCCTTTAATGCCTCAGCTTCTTCCTGACTCTTCTTTGCCTCGTCAAGCTCGCTCTTGATCTTCTCTCTTCTCCTGTTCATGAAATCTCTTGCGGGATTGAACAAAAAGTACGAAAGGAAGAAGAACAGTGCTATGACCGCGATGAGAGTAAGGACCGCATCCGCCAAGAGCTGAAAGTCGAGATCAAAGAGTCTCGGTTCCATCTGTGCGGCAAGCAGCATATATGTGGCTTTTCCCATTTCGCTCAATTATATAAGCCTCCTTTCATGTTTTGTTAGATAAAAAGGCTTATTTTGCCAGAGGCTTAACGAAGATAAGGATCATGGCGATAAGAAGTCCGTAAAGACCTGTTGTCTCTGCAACAGCCTGTCCGAGAAGCATAGTACCTGTGATATCAGACTTTGCTCCGGGGTTACGTCCTACCGCATTTGCCGCATAACCTGCAGCGATACCCTGTCCTACACCAGGTCCGATACCTGCTATAACAGCAAGACCTGCACCGATCGCTGAACAACCTAAGATAAAGTTTGTGTTAAAATCCATTACTTTTTCCTCCTAAATATATGTTGAAGTTGTATTATTCACAAATCTAAAACTATTCCGTAGTCATGGCATCCGAAATGTATGTCATGGTCAGCATACAGAAAACGTATGTCTGTATGGCTCCGGAGAACATATCGAAATATACATGTAAAGCTGCCGGCCATATGATCGCTATCTTGCTTAGCAGTCCGTAGATCAGAGCCATCATGACTGTTCCCGAAAGAATGTTGGCAAACAGACGAAGCGAGATCGAGATCGGTACCGCTATATCACCGATAACATTGATCGGTGCCCAGAATACCCACGGATCACACAGTCCCTTTATAAAGCCAGACACCTTCTGATACTTGAGCTTATTGAAAAAGATAAGCGTGAATGTCATCAGGCCGAGCGGAAGAGTGGTTCCGTAGTCGGCAGTCGGCGGACGCAGTCCCAAAAGTCCCGACAGATTGCTCACCAGGATGAATATGAATATGGTGCCGATGTAATTTCTGAAATTAGCACCGTTCTTGCCCATAGTACCGTCTACCATGCCGTCGAGAAGCTCTACTATCAGCTCAATGAAATTCTGAAATCCCTCAGGCACCTCATCGGCATGCTTCATCTTGCGCCCCGCAAGGAAGCCGAACAGCATAAGTGAAAGAAGCACTATAAGGCAACATACATGAGTGGTCGTTATCCATACCTGATGACCGAAGAAGCTGTATGAAAAAATGCCATGTATCATAAAGTCGACTTCGTTATCGGCAGACAACAGTATTCCCATGTCCATATGTTCACCTCCTTATATCATTTAGAATTCTTATGTAAAAATCTGCTTACAAACGGCTGCAGGTATGCACCCGCCTTCAGACTCATTATCCCTAAAAAAGCAGATAGCGGATATGCAAAGTCGCTAAGGCATACAAGAGCAAAAACGATCAGTATCACCGCGTATCTTATAAGGTTCTGCTTTATCGCAAACGTCCTTGCCGTGCCTTCGTTATCGGCATTCATTGTCAGGTTTTTATTTAGGCTCCACCACATGTGATAAGCACAGCAAAGCGCGAGCAAAACTCCTATCCAAAGCCCTATCGAATAAGCAGACATGCTCTTTACAAAGAACATGCCTCCCAACTGAGCAAGCACGCCAAAGACCAGTATACCGATCAGAAGCTCTTTTAAAGTGTCGTCGATCTTTGAAGTCTGATTGCTCATGAATCGGAATCCTCATCTTTGCCGTAGGTCTTGCGAGCAAGTATGTAGATATTGCGGCCTCCGGCGATCGCTCCGATAAAAAACAGCGCAACAAACCAGAACTGAGTACCGAAGTATCTGTCGATGTAATAACCGACAAACGAGCACATGCATATCGGTACTAACATACTTACCGCAAACTGTGTAACAAAAGTTAATATCTTGAAATTATTACGTTTATCCACACCCACAAACCTTCACACAATTAGATATATTATACATTAATTAGCATTTAGTGTAAAGGAATTGTGGGCCTTTTTTGAGATTTCATCCAGGTTGACTGAAAGCGCCTTTTTTAGTAATATTTAAGGGACAGGGGAGGGTCTTGATATGGATTATCCTGTACTTTATCGCAAGCGTCTCATACCAGAGGAATGCATACCTCTAAAGGACGATATCATCCTTTATATGGACGATGAGATCATCGTTACAAAGTGGAACACCTTAAAGCCCAGAAAGGATTTTCACCATGGCTATTCGTGCTATTTTCTAAAGGAAGGCTACAAGGTGAGCAAGTTTTTAGCCGAGGATGATTCTCTTGTCTACTTCTACTGCGATATCGTCACCTACCTGTGGGACAGAGCGCAAAACACGCTTACAGTTGTCGATCTTCTGGCAGATGTGATAGTAAAGCCCGACGGAAAGATGAACGTCATAGACATAGACGAGCTGTGTGAAGCAAAGGAAAAGCTATTGATAAATGATCAGCAGTTCTTCATATCCGTCAAGCAACTAGGAGCTCTGATAAAGCTCATTCAGGACGGAAACTTCTCCTTGCTGACAGACAGATTGGAAGAACATATATAGATATTTACATGCAAAAAAAGAAACGGTGACCCCGTTTCTTTTTTTCTGTTACAGAATTGTTACACATCATCTGATAATATACACTTGCAAGGTGATTTAAGAAATACATCTTTTATTTCCGAATTGTGAACGTCGAAGTGACGTAACAAGAAAATATACTCCCCCTTTATAGGTCGTTCAGCAATGGGCGACCTTTTCCCTTGTATTTTTTCCCTTTATATTTTAATAGAATATATGTCCGCCTATCTGAATGCCGCTAAGGCCCTCGATAGGAGTTCTGAAATATACGCAGGTACCTACGTTTGTCTGTCCGCTCATCGCTGCATCGGCAGCACTGTAGCAGGCATCGGTTGCCCGGTTTTCAGCAAGCGCCAGAGCAAGCCTTCCGCTTCCGACAGGAGAAAACTGCTTGTTCTGATAAATGACTCCGACGACCGTATCGGGATATACTGATGAAAGAACGCGGTTTATCACTACCGCACCTACGGCAACCTGTCCTTCATAAGGCTGGTTTCCCGCCTCGCAATAGATCAGATTTGCCAAAAGATATCTGTCTCCCTCTTCAAAGCTTACTTCGGAGATGTCTCTCCATTTTGACTGAGCGGCAAGCTTTGACATCCTGATCTCTTCCTCGAGCTTTTTCTTTAATGCCGCGATATCCGCTTCCTCTTCTGCAGCCTTTGCTTCATACGCAGCTGCTACAGCCTCAGCATCCTTTATCTGGCCGGAATAGTTCTTTATGCTCGAAGCCGTCGCATTGACATATCCGGTGACCTTTTCCTGCTCTGCCACAACATCCTCATGAAGCTTGTCAAGCTCGTCCTTCTCATCCTTAAGTCTTGCCTCGGTATCTTCAATGCTGATCCTAGTAGCCTCAAGCTCGTCCTTCATCTTCTTATCATAGGCCGACAGGCTCTCGATATAATCATTCTTGTTGAGAAGATCCGCAAAGTTCTTTGCGGAAAAGATCATCTCTGCAAACATGAAGTCCTGCTTTTCATACATGAACTGTATGCGCTTTTTCATTGCCGCATACTGATCGGCTTCAAGCTGTCTTGCGATCTCAAGATCGGACTGAGTCTGGGTTATCTCAGCTTCCTTGTCCTCGATCCTTCCTTCGAGGTCTGCAAGATTGTTGCTCACCTCTTCAAGCTGATCGTTAAGCTGTGCCAGTTCACCCTGAAGCGAATGCTTCACATTGTTGAGGTCATCAATATTCTCTTTTGTCTCATTAAGGTTTTTCTTTGTTTCCTCGTGCTGCTGCTGAGCCTTCTCAAGCTTTTCCTTAGTGGTCTCGGCATAGGAATCAAAGCAAGGCAATGTAGAAAAATACATGGTCACCGTCAAAAGAACGGCAACTGCCTTAAGAGATCGTCTCCTGACCATAAAAACTCCTAAACATCAATGGTTATCTGTCTTCCGCTGTGCTGATATTTAATATACTTTACACCTGCAGCGTCAAACATCCTCTTTGAGGCGATATTTCCCGGTGTGTTTATATATTTGTCGCTGTCATATATGACAGTCTTTATACCGCTCTGGATTATAGCCTTTGCACACTCATTGCAGGGGAACAGTGAGACATAGAGCTTGGCTCCCGCAAGCCCGCCGTTTCCTCCGCGGTAGTTTAATATAGCGTTTAATTCGCTGTGAGTAACATATGCATACTTTGTCTCCAGAACGTCTCCGTCTCTCTCCCAGGGGAAATCCTCATCGGAGCATCCGTTCGGAAATCCGTTGTAACCCATAGACAGTATCTTGTTATCCTCGCTCACGATACAGGCTCCGACCTGTGTGTTTGGATCCTTTGATCTCATCCCCGCAAGCTTGGATACCCCCATAAAATACTCGTCCCATTTTATGTAGTCGGTTCTTTTCATACCCTGTCCTCTTTACTTGGTTCCGAATATCCTGTCGCCGGCATCTCCCAGACCCGGTACGATGTATGCATTTTCATTGAGCTTTTCATCCTTTGCTCCGACATAGATGTCGACATCGGGATGAGCCTTCTGCATGGCCTCTATTCCTTCGGGAGCTGCGATTATGCACATAAAGTGGATCTTCTTGCATCCCTTGTCCTTTAACATCTGTATAGCCGAAGCAGCCGAACCGCCAGTAGCGAGCATCGGATCTACGACAAATACTTCTCTTTCTGCACAGTCTGCCGGAAGCTTACAGTAATACTCTATCGGAAGATGCGTCTTAGGATCCCTGTAAAGACCGATATGACCAATCTTTGCCGCGGGGATCAAAGAGAGCATTCCGTCAACCATGCCAAGGCCTGCTCTAAGGATCGGTACGATCGCCATCTTCTTGCCCTTTAATGTCTTAGCTGTAGTCTTGCATATAGGTGTTTCAATCTCAACATCCTCGAGTTCAAGATCTCTTGTAGCCTCGTAGCAGATAAGCATCGCTATCTCTGAGATTGTCTGTCTGAAATCCTTTGTTCCCGTATCAAGCCTTCTGATATAACCAATCTTGTGCTGAATGAGCGGGTGATCCATTATCACTAGTTTTGCCATCTTTCTTACCCCCTGATAATCAATTGTTTTCTATAAGATCTATCCTGCGCTGATGTCTCTCTTCACCGGAGAATTCAGTATCCAGGAAAGTATCCACTATCTCATTTGCCAGCATGGGACCTATAAGCGCTGCACCCATCGCAAGCACGTTTGCATCATTATGAAGTCTGGTCATCTTTGCTGACAACGGCTCGCTGCACAGTGCGCATCTTATTCCCTTTGTCTTGTTCGCGGTTATCGAAATGCCTATTCCCGTAGTGCAGATGACTATGCCCTTTTCGCAGCTTCCGTCAGCCACTGCATTTGCAACTGCATGTCCGTAAACAGGATAATCGCACGAACTCTTGTCATAGCAGCCGTAATCCTTGCAGTCGATTCCCCTTTCCTCAAGGTGCTTGATGACGGACATCTTAAGATCATATCCGCCGTGATCGCTTCCAATAGCTATCATCGTTTAACCCTCCAAACAGTCTAAATATGTATCATGTGATGACCTGCCGCCTTTAGCAGCCGGTTCATTATTGCCTGCCCTATTCCTGCGCTGTCAAAACTCTCGCTGTAGATGACGTCTATGTTCTCATCATCACATTCCCTGAGTATAGTATACAGCCTGTGAGCGATGATGTCTTCATCATTTCTGCTCCCGATGCTCTTTATCACGCCGGCCTCATAACTGTCGGCATTCTCATCAGTCGCTATAACGCAGACTTTCTTGTTTTTTCTTTCAGCTTCATGCGTCAGTTCGTTGATCTTTTCAACCACTGCTAATGCCTGACCTTCAACTATGGTAAGCTCTCCTTTGGGAGCGTAATGTCTGTATTTCATGCCGGGGGCTTTTGGTCTTTCCTTGCAGTCTCCGTCAAGAATGGTTTTGTCGACATCGACATTGCCAAGAACTTCTCTTAACTGTTCAACAGTTATATATCCCGGTCTGAGCAGAACAGGAATGTCGCCCGTCAGATCGACGATAGTCGATTCAAGACCGATGCCGCTGTCCCCGCCGTCAATGATCATATCAATACGCCCGTCCATATCCTGGATGACATATTTTGCACTAGTAGGGCTTGGCTTTCCGGAGATGTTCGCACTGGGTGCCGCCACATATCCTCCTGCTGCCTTTATGAACGCCGCAGCAGTCTTATGCACCGGCATCCTTATTGCAACGCTGTCAAGTCCTCCTGTCGTTTCAAGCGGAACCCGGTCAGATTTTTTAAGTATCATCGTTAAAGGTCCCGGCCAGAATCTCTCTGCAAGCTTTAGGGCGTTTTCTTTAACCTTCAGGACGATATCATCCATGTCATTGATATCTGCGATATGAACTATCAGCGGATTATCACTCGGTCTTCCCTTTGCAGCATAGATCTTTTTGCTCGATTCGCGATTCAGCGCATCTCCTCCCAGCCCGTAGACTGTCTCTGTCGGAAACGCGACCAGACCGCCGTTTTTTATTATCTTGCCAGCCTGACTTATAAGTGCTTCATCTATATTCTCTTCATCTATCTTAATTATCTTTGTATCCATATTTTGCTACTGCCTGTTTCTACCTGTCTTGGCAAAGGCATTGAACACGCCGTCTCTTACAAGATCTATGACGCATCCGACAATAAACACGATGATGATGCAGATAAGCATATGCAGTATCTGCCACCATTTTCCCTGCGCAGCGTCGATCAAAAGGAGATGCTGCCACTTCTCTCTCAGTACAATGTTATCATGAAGAAGATATACGCCAAACGTATACTTTGCTATTTTGTTTATCCACGAACGGTGCCCGATATCCATATTTGCAAAGGCTGCAAACAGGCCGATGCTCGCGATCAGTACCGTGACATAGTTATAGCAGTATGTCATGTCCATATAGTATTCAAGCTTTCCCGTGCTCCTTACAATGAATGAGAACGCGTAAGCTATCAAAAACGTTATCAGACTGAATGCCGCATATGTCACAAGTCCGAATCTTGCCGTTTCCTTTTTGGTCTTATTATCTGTAAAAGGCAGGCCGTATGTCCTTATATATCCTCCGATAAGGTAAAGGATAATGAACCATATCATGTCATTGCCGTATTTATCCCAGGGGATCAGATACGGATCTATCGATTTGAATCCGCAAAATACGACTAGCAACGCAAGAAGCACTGTCTTGTAGCTTTTCTTGTCAAGCTTTGATATAGCGACATTCAAAACATACGAGATCAGATACAGCATTATGTATGCTGTGGCAAACCAGTAATGCTCGTATGTCACCGGCAGAAATATCTGCTGCTTTACTGAAAGAGGCGCGCCTTTAAGATCAAATGCGCCAAATGCCGACAGTATTAGAGGAACAAGGATCGAATATGAAAGCACCTGTGCCCAGAGTCTGATGAGCTTTTTAATACTCCATTTTGAATCAGTTGCAAAGTATCCGCTTATGAAAACGTATGCATTGACAGATGAAAGACACAGAGCATAAATGATCCAATAGATCATGTTCGTCATGCCACAGTCTATAGAGAGCTTTTCGATCTTCATTCCCTTTGTCATGTAGTGCATGGCTATGATCATGAGCATTGATATGATCCTTAAAAGTTCAAACCCGGTCTGTCTGTTATTCTTTTTGGTTGTCTGATTATTAAAATCGCTCATATCTAAATCTGTTCGTTCTGTCTGTGGACCATCGGATCCTCATATCTATCCATGAAATCATTTCCGAGCATGATCTTTTCATCGGCAAATTCTATCGCATCAACTACCGTAAATATCGATACCACTCTGTCCATATGCATCTCATCATAGTAGTTCATCATCTCCATGGGGAAACGGCCGCGTATTATGATGCAGTCGCTAAATTCTTCGGTATCATAATCAACAACATCTCTCGGGTGAGGCTTGATGAATGTAACAGCATCCTTTGCATATTCGTTTATGATATCCCTCATCATCCGCTTTCTCGTTTCAAGATCGCATACGGGATCTGATAATATCATAACCTTCTTTTTATCAGGATCAGCATCGCTTATCTGCTTAAGCAGCTGCTTCGGATTTTCCATGAAGATGTCTATCAGAAGATATCTGTCCTCTATTGATACGTTTTGTATCAGCTTTTTTCTTGGTACTTCGATATAAGCGTCATTCTTGTACTTGATGGCGTCAAGATCATTGACTTCCATATCAATGCAGTACTTTGAATAGCCGTTTTCGATAAAGATAAGCCCCAGTTTAGCCATGAAAGCCTTAAGGCCAAAATGCCCTCTGTTTCCGTATCTGGCATCATCGCAATAGACAATCGTATCAAGCCCGTCTTCAAGAGCGTGATAATATATATGCTTATAATTCAGATAATATCCTATCGGATCCGAGTCACAGAATACATATATATCCTTATACTTCTTAAAATCCACGGGGACATTCTTTTCCTGAGCCTTTCCGAGAGCCTTTGTATACTTTATTCTCTGCAAAAGATTTAATACGAGATTTCCTCTATCCTTGTGATATGCCATCACCTCAGGCAGCTTCACATCTTCGATCTCGTCAAACATATATACTTCTTCAAAAAGTCCGCTGTCCTTTGCCCTGTCTTTTAAAGAACCGAAATCATTGGACATCGTGCTGAGAACAAGAGTCGCATTGCCCCTGGCTTCAGGTTTTAAGTTCAGCTCTTTTATAACAGCTATATATACATGATAAAATGTGTGACATACATATATTCTGTCTTTCATAGATTAAAGATCATACTCCTAAACGCTTGCGCAGATTTCGATATGTCCAAAGCAGTCTGTAGTAAACAAAGAATTCAAAAGTTGACTTTTGAGCCATGCCGATGAGCTTTTTCTCCTCATCTCCTACCCTTTCAAGATAGTATCTGTTGTTTTGAAACTTTGGAAATCTCTCCCTCATCTCATTACTTAATCTCTTGACAAACCCCATCCTTGCAGGTTTTACGCAAGGCATATAGGTAAAGAGTGTATTGACATAGAAAAGCTGTGTGAACTTAAACTCTATCTCTTCTTTAAACTCATCATAAAATCCAAGTCTTTTTGCTTCATCCAGTATTATTCGTCCAGCTTCCATACGATCCTCGCATCTTCTTTCAGAAAAGGAATGGACTGTTGATGTATCATGCTGATAGTAGTAATACAGCGGCTCTTTTACATATTCGAACCGACCTGCTGTCAGAAGATAGCCGTCGCTCATCGCATTGTCTTCATAGAATATGTCCTTTGGAAACCACAGTTTGTTATCGATTATCGTCTGTCTTTTAAAGATCTTTACACACAGACTGCCTCCGTCAAGTATAAGGCTTGCCTTTCTGTCATGATCAAGTTCTCCCACCTGATCATCCCTGGAATTGGCTTCTATCGTGCCGCTGATCTCATATGTATGATCGTTTACCATGACATAGTCGCATCCCACTACACCCGCGCCTGTACTTTCAGCTACATTAAGAAGCTTTTTATACATATCGGGTGAGATCCAGTCGTCAGCATCTATAAAGCCTATCCATTCACCCTTTGCTTCCTTTATGCCTATGTTCTTGGCTCCGCCCTGATGCATGTTCACTTCACTGTGGATGGCTCTTACAAGTGACGGATACTTTTTTTCATAGCTTTTCATTATCTCAAACGACGCATCTGTGGAAGCATCATCGACAGCTATTATCTCATAATCATCAATATCCTGATTTATAAGTGAGTCCAGACAGAACTTTAACTTGTCATCTGCCTCCATGTTGTAGACGGGTACGATTATACTTAACTTCATATGATCACTCTTTAGTTTCTTCCAAAAGATCGTTTGCTTTAAGCCTGTCTATTATATCTATGATATCGCTTACGGGAACACCGATTCGTTCACTAAGATCCAAAAGATCATTTTTTCCGTCGCAGTAGGAAATGACATCGCGCTGAACAAGTATCGTATCATAGATTCCCTTACGGCTGATATCGGAATACAGTCCGCGTTTTCCAAGCTGCGGCTCGCACAGTACCTTCATCCTGTAACGCGCATTCTTTTCGAGTATGTTAACGACTTCCATCATAGCATCATATGCTCCCTGGAATCCTTCTTTTGATACAAAGTCCATGTTGTCGGCAGATGTATGATATTCGGCAAACTCGCCGAATTTAGACCTGCAGAAGCACACAACCGGAAGATCCACTCCGGGTGCATTATACTGTCTCTCATCCGAACCGCGCTTCTCAAAGCCGTAGATAGTATGCTTTTCCTTGTAACTTAATACATTTAAAAGGACTCTGTCCGCATATGTATCCGCGTATCTTGAATGTATCATCGAATAATCATTGTCATCTCCGACGCATGACAGAACAAATCCCGCTTTCAGATGCTTCTGTAAGTATTTAACATGATCATCCTGACTAAGATATGTTATAGATCCTATGGTTTCCGGTACAAATACAAATCTGTATGTATACCTTCTGTGATCCATTGAAGCGATCGTATTGATAAGTTCGGCTGCAAGCGCAGGACCAGAGCACTCATTATCTGCCATGGAAGGATGACAGAAATATGTCGAGAACATGATCTCTTCATCTGTTTCACCGGGGATCACAGCTTCCGCATAATTGAGCACTCCGTCAAACAGCTCGCTGTCTATGTACATGTGATATCTGCCGTTTTTTAAGCCATCGAGCATGTTTTTGCTCATGCAGAATCCGTAGCGTTCCTTGTAATAAGAGGTTACATACGGTATCACATCGGGCTGATTCTCTTCTACATAAACATGCTTCTTCAGTTCATCAAGATCAACCCATTCATCCACGGGTGTCGAATAGCCAAGGACATGAAGATTTGATTCTTTCATGTCTATGATATGATCGCCTTTTTCATCTTCTATATAGGCTTCTCTTATCTTCCACTCCTTTGGAACGGTCCAGTCAAATACCTGCGTCCCTGAAGGAACGGATGAGATCTTAAGCTCAGTACCAGAAGAAGCGATGTAATCTGAAATGTCGCTTAAGGTCTGTCTTACTCCTTCTCCCGTTATGCTCCTGTTGTACGGAAAGATGCGTGATGCAAATTCATACATCCTCTTTCCGGCTTCGTTTTCTATACTCATCTGTCCTATCCCTTTAGCAGTCCGTTTAAATATACTCTGTCTATCTTTCCGTTGACATTGAGCGGCATCTGCTCCATCCTGTTTATCTTTGCAGGCAGCATATATCCAGGAACTCTGCTCTTGAGTTCCTTGTATACAGCCTTATCCGTAATGTCAGTGTCCGAAACATAGAAGAACACTATCTGCTTGTTTGCATCATCGTACAGGGTGCAGCATATATTGATGCCGTCAATCGAACTTCCTGCGGTATCTATCTCGCCAAGCTCGATACGATGTCCCTGATGCTTTATCTGAAAATCCTTTCTTGATAGATACATCAGCTCGCCGTGTTCATTGTATTCAACGATATCGCCGGTCCTGTATATCTTCTCGTGATAGAATTTATTTAAAGGATTCTGCACAAACGCCTTGTCTGTCTTCTCGTAATCCTTGAAGTATCCCATGGAAAGACATGTTCCTCTTACGCAGAGTTCGCCTTTCTTTCCGGGGCCTGTTACGCGTTCATCCTTATCATCAAGTACGATGATGTCGGTATTCTTGCATGCAAATCCGATTGGAAGCGGCTCGTCATCCGCAAACTCTCTGTCTATGATGTAGTAAGTGCATACATCTGTTATCTCTGTAGGTCCGTAGAGATTTGCAAACATCGCATTCTCATAATGTCTGCGCCATGCATTGAGCTGCTTGTTCGGCATTACCTCGCCGCAGAAAAGTATCTTATCAAGTTTCGGCAGTTCTTCTCTGTCCAAAATGCCGCTGTTTGCAACACCGACAAGTGCGGAAGGAACCCAGAATATCGTATTTATCTTATTGTTTTTGAGAAAAGCAAACAGATCCTTCTGGAAAGTGAAGTGTCTCTCAGGTATGATATATGTCGTAGATCCGTTTCTTAGTGTTGAATATATATCGAGTATCGAATTGTCGAAATAAAACGGAGCCTGATTTCCGAATACCGTTTTATCGTCAAATTCAAAAGTATCATAAAGCCATTCGGCATAGTCTATAACACCCCTGTGGCTTATGGTCACACCCTTTGGCATTCCCGTTGACCCTGAAGTAAACAGTACATACAAAGGATCAGTATCGATGTTGTCCTCATAGTATTTTTTCTTTTCAGAAGATATTTCAATATCCCTGATATCGATGCCTGCAAATGCATCATTGTCAAACGGCTCGTCATTATAAAGAATTGCTGACGGAGCAAGCACCTCAACTATCCTGTCGATACGTGCCTTTGGAGAATGACGGTCTATCGGTGAATAGAAATTTCCGCTGCATACGATACCCATGAATGCGATTAGGCAGTCTACACCCTTGTACATGTATACGCCTATCGGCTGGTTCCTTATATCGCCGCATACTTCGTGAATACGATCAGCTATGGCATATGCCATGTCTCTTAGCTGACTGAATGTGACCGACTTGTCTATATCAGCAAAAGCAATCTTGTCGGGATATCTTAGTGCTGTTTTCTCCAGATACTCAAAAACATTTGTGATCATAATATTAACCTTTAAGAGAGTCGACCATTCCCGCGATCTTGTTCACTGTGGCAAAGTTTTCCAAAGTTACAACCTCTTCGGGTATGAACACTCCCAGTCTTTCCTCAATATTGTTTATCAAAAGGACGAGGCTTAACGAATCTAAGATACCATTTTCAAACAGATCCGTATCGTCCTCAAAATCCTCATATTCGTTTATCTCCTGAATAAACTCTGTTATCTTTTCTTTCATGCTAAACCTCCATGTCAGTCTCATTTTTATGAGTCTGACCTTTTTCCCAGTCAAGCTCATATCCCATAAAGTCATACCAGCAGTCACCGTTACTGTGCTTTAGATTATCCGCTATCACAGGAAACGCTCCCGCAAGATCTACAAGCTGAAGTGAGACCTTTCCGAAATTGCCTTTTGTCGCTACATGCGCATTGACCAGACAGTCATCCGGTGTGACCTGTTTTGACTCTATATCAAGATCTCTGACAAACATCGTATATGTACGTTCTTCGCAGTTTCCATCACTGTCAACATACTGACCGTGAAAATCCTTGAAATATCTGTGCGGAACACGTATCGATTCCTCAACGTAATGAAGGAATGTAAAGCTTCCTCCCAGCGAAACATTGATTATCAGATTCTTTCCATGACATTCATGAAGATACGCAAAGGGCGAATCCTTGCCCCATGCTGTCCTGTTTGTCATATGAACGAGCTTATCAGCATCCTTCCCCCATACCATGAATGAGTAAAGCGGATGAGCGGTACGTTTAAAATCTGTCCTGTTGTTTAGTATCCAGTTACTGAAAGCACCGACTTCTCCCTGTGTGGTCTTGGAATCATACGGGATATTTCTACAAAAGCTCCATGTGAACACCGGGAACATAAGCGTTCCCTCTTCTCCGACTAATCTCTCAATACTGTCGGTTAAGACATTGTAAAATAGATCTATGTCCTTCTTTCCCTTAAGGCCACACTGTCTGCATGCATCAAGAGTTAAGAGAGTTACGTCTGACGAGATATATAAAATATCACCTTTTTTGACTCCGAGGTTAGTCAGTTCATCCATCAGACTGTCAGTATACTGCTTGATCTCCATAGTAAATGATCACCTTTTCTTTTCAAATACCATATCCGTATTATTTTACCACATATTTGAGCTTGTAGCGAATGATAAATAAAAGAGGGAGTCATCATGACTCCCTTTCGGTTGATTTCTTTGCCAGATACTTTTCGGCATCTACAATATTCTTTACATATACCCCTTTGTACTTCTCACCCAAAATGAACTTGATATCTCGGAGTATTTTATGCTCACTGCTTATAGCTATCACAAGAGGCTTTTCATCTTTATCGTCGTTTCCTGTGCTTTGACAGATCCCACCTTCACATAGATCGATTCTATCATTTACGATTAAAATATTTAACAACACTGTCTATATCATTTCAACAGATTCTGTCTAAACGGTCATTTTAAGAGTTTAAACGGTCATCATCATGCAATGCTCACCTTAAACACCACAGGCAGTCGCGAATCATTTCTGCATTCGATTCTCAGTCCATCCTCATCATGAGAGAAACTTGCATTCTTTCCCAAAAGAGTCGTGATCTTTTCGATCCTGCAATTAAATGCGCCCTGTTTTTTAGCAAGTGACCTGACTGTATACTTTCCGTTTTCATCCGCTCTCATTGCAAATATATAGATGCAACCTTTACCTGCCATGAACCTGAAATCAGAAGAGGTAAAACCTTTTGCTTCTCCGTCCTTAAATGCGCCTTCTTCAACGACGGTAGGGCCTTCTCCAAACAGCTTGTAAGGTTTTGTATCAAATATCGCCTCATGATTTATCCTAAGCCAGTCACCGATCTCTTTAAGGATATTGGTTTCCTCATCAGAAAACGTACCGTCTGCCTTTGGACCGATATTTAGGAGTATTGTTCCGTTCTTTGATATTATATCTATAAGATCACATAAGATATCCTTTGCTTCTTTATACTTATTCTGATCTGTATAGCACCATGAGTTATAGCACATGGCGGTATCGCTCTGCCATCTGTAGGATCTCTGAGAAGACAGCTGACCTCTCTCAATATCGGGAACGGCAATTCCAAGCGGTATAGCATCATGTTTGTAGTTTACGACTACTTCCATGTTTAATTCATCTGCTCTGTTGTAGTAATATGCCAGCATCTTTTTAAGATACGGTTTCAGCTCGGTTCTCTGTATCCACCAGTCAAAATACAGGATAGACGGTCTGTATCTGTCAATCAGCTCGCATGTCCTTACTATCCAGTCCAGCATGTATTCTTCACTGGGTGATCCTTCTCCTTCAACAGCGTCAAAATCCACATCCACACATACAGACGGCCAGTACAGGTCTCCTCTTTCAAACTCCCTATCTATATCACTGTCTATCTTTCGGGCTATCCCCTGAAAGAAATAATGCTCGATCCTATGGGATGAAGCTCCAAAAATAAGCCCTTTTCTTTCGCACGCTTGCTTTATCTCTAAAAGGATGTTTCTGTGCGGTCCCATATCGACACAGTTATAGGAAGACAGTTCAGAATCATACATCTGAAATCCGTCATGATGTTCAGCCACCGGTATGACATACTGAGCACCCGCATCCATAAAAGTACTGATCCATCTGTCAGCATCAAAGTTTTGTGCCTTAAACATCGGGATAAACTCCTTATAGCCAAACTCTGTATGCTTTCCGTAGGTTTTCAGATGATGCTCATATGCATCAAAGTCCGGATCATACATAAGGCGCGGATACCATTCGTTTGCATATGCTGGCACGCTGAATACACCGTAATGGATAAAGATCCCGAAACGAAGCTTATCATACCAGGCCGGAACTTTATAAGCAGCTAACGACTCCCAGTCATCCTTGTACGGACCTTTTGCTATGACTGATTTGATCTGATCAAGTTTTTCTTTCATATCATAGTTTTTCATATAAGCATTGTATCAGAACAAAATAAAAACGGGAACACCTCGTGTTCCCGTCATTGTCTGTTAAAGATCAAACAGTTTCTTTTTCTTTTTTGTTTCGCTTCCGTTCTTGGAATCGGTATATTTCTTGGCAGCGTTTAATGAATCACTTGTTGCCTCGTCAAACTTTCTTAAGAGTTCCTTGGCTTCATGTGAAAGCTTTTCAGGCACCTGAACCACAAGTGTTACATAGTGATCGCCTCTTGTGTTCTTATCACGAAGATACGGAACGCCCTTGCCTTTCAGTCTGACACGTGTATCTGTCTGAGTGCCGGCTTTTACTTCATATACAACCTTGCCATCGACAGTATCGATCACTATATCTCCGCCGAGTGCCGCTACAGCATAGCTTACCGGTACTGTTGAGAAGATGTTCTGATCCTGTCTCTGGAAGATGGGATGTCTTCCGACAATGACCTCAACAAGTACATCGCCTCTGGGACCTCCGTTTACACCGGGTTCTCCCTGGCCTGCCAGTCTCTTGCACTGACCGTTGTCGATACCTGCCGGTATATCAACAGCAAACCTCTTCTTTATCGGGATGTATCCTGTTCCTCTACAGTCCGGACATTTTTCCTTTATGACCTGACCTGTACCGTTACAGTCAGGACAAGCCTGAACATTTCTTACCATTCCGAAGAATGACTGCTGCGTAAATACGACCTGTCCTTTTCCGTTACACTTGCTACAGGTCACTGGCTTGGTTCCGGGTTTTGCACCGCTTCCCTTACATGTCTTGCAGGCATCCTTGGTATTAAGCTCAACTTCCTTTTCGCATCCGAATATAGCTTCCTCAAAAGTGATCCTCACGCTTGTGCGGATGTTTGCGCCCTTCATCGGACCGTTGCTGGCACGGCCTGAACTTCTTCTGCCTCCGAAGAAATCTCCGAACAGATCTCCGAATATATCAGTGAAATCCATTCCGCTGAAATCAAATCCGCCACCGCCCATACCGCCTTGTTCAAAGGCCGCATGTCCGAACTGGTCATACTGTCTTCTCTTTTCGGGATCTGACAGTACGGCATAAGCCTCGCTCGCTTCCTTGAATTTCTTCTCAGCCTCGGCATCTCCCGGATTCATATCCGGATGATATTTTTTAGCAAGAGCTCTATATGCTTTTTTTAATGCGGCATCGTCAGCGTTCTTTTCAACGCCAAGTACCTCGTAATAGTCTCTCTTCTGCTCTGCCATAGTGTGTTTATTCCTCGTTTCTAAATGTGAGCCATGTCATTTTAAGCCGTCTCAGACGGGACATGGCCTTCGTATCAGACTTTAAAAGCCTGATACCGTTATTACACAGACTAAGGGGACGATCGTCCCCTTTCGTCAGATTTATTTAATTAGACCTCTCTGAAGTCTCCGTCGATTATATCATCGTTTGGTGCTGAATCAGCTGCTCCTGCGTTTGATGCACCTCCCATGCCTGACATATCAGGACCTGCACCTGCAGCACCCTGAGCCTGCTCATACATCTTTGCGAACAGGTTCTGAGCTCCGCTCATCAGCTTCTCCTGAGCTGCCTTCATCTCAGATACCTGATCTGAAGTCATCTCCTGATCCTTTGTCTTCTCAAGGATATCCTTGAGTGCCTGAAGGTCTGCTTCAACATTTGCCTTCTCACCGGCATCAACCTTGTCACCGACTTCATTAAGAGCCTTCTCTGTCTGGAATACAAAGCTGTCTGCCTCGTTACGAGCATCTATAGCTTCCTTACGAGCCTTATCCTGTGCCTCGTATTCAGCAGCTTCCTTTATAGCCTTATCTATCTCATCATCTGACATAGATGAACCTGCTGTAATAGTGATGTGCTGTTCCTTGCCTGTTCCGAGATCCTTTGCTGATACATTAACGATACCGTTTGCATCGATATCGAATGTAACCTCGATCTGAGGAACACCTCTCATTGCCGGAGGTATACCGTCAAGTCTGAACTGACCGAGTGACTTGTTGTCCTTAGCGAACTGTCTCTCACCCTGTACTACGTTTATATCAACAGCTGTCTGATTATCAGCAGCTGTAGAGAAGATCTGGCTCTTCTTTGTAGGTATTGTTGTATTTCTTTCAATAAGTCTTGTAGCTACACCGCCCATTGTCTCGATTGAGAGTGAAAGGGGAGTAACATCAAGAAGAAGGATCTCACCCGCACCTGCATCACCGGCAAGCTTACCGCCCTGGATAGAAGCACCTATTGCTACGCACTCATCAGGGTTGAGTGATTTTGAAGGCTCCTTGCCTGTAAGCTGTTTAACCTTCTCCTGTACTGCAGGGATACGTGTTGAACCGCCGACTAAGAGTACCTGACCGAGATCTGCATTTGTAAGACCTGCATCCTTCATCGCATTCTGTACAGGTATTGCTGTCTTCTCAACAAGGTCGTTTGTAAGCTCATCGAACTTAGCTCTTGTGAGGTTCATATCAAAGTGCTTGGGTCCCTCGCTGGTAGCTGTGATGAAAGGAAGGTTTATGTTTGTTGTTGTAGCACTTGAAAGCTCTTTCTTAGCCTTCTCCGCTGCTTCCTTAAGTCTCTGGAGTGCCATCTTGTCGTTTGAAAGATCAACTCCTTCAGCTGCCTTGAACTCAGAAAGCATCCAGTCGATTATTTTCTGGTCAAAGTCATCACCGCCAAGGTGTGTATCACCGTTTGTTGAAAGTACTTCGATAACGCCGTCGCCGATCTCAATGATAGATACATCGAATGTACCGCCGCCGAGGTCGTAAACCATTATCTTCTGTTCCTTTTCATTATCAAGTCCGTATGCAAGAGCTGCTGCTGTAGGCTCATTGATGATACGCTTTACATCAAGTCCTGCGATCTTGCCGGCATCCTTTGTTGCCTGTCTCTGTGCATCGTTGAAGTATGCGGGAACTGTTATAACAGCCTCTGAAACCTTTTCACCCAGATAGCTCTCTGCATCGGCTTTAAGCTTCTGAAGGATCATAGCTGAGATCTGCTGAGGAGAATACTTCTTGTCATCGATAGTTCTGCCTCTGTCTGTACCCATATCTCTCTTTATTGAAGAGATCGTCTTTTCTGCATTTGTAACAGCCTGACGCTTTGCGGGCTCACCTACGAGTCTCTCGCCGTTCTTTGTGAATGCTACGACCGAAGGTGTTGTTCTTGCGCCCTCAGTATTTGCTATAACGGTAGGCTTTCCACCTTCCATGACCGCTACGCAGCTGTTTGTTGTACCTAAGTCAATACCAATAATCTTTCCCATAGTGTTTTCCTCCTGAAAGAATTTCTTTTTATCAAAAAGTTATACTTATAATCTATTGAGCAACAGCAACCATGCTGTGTCTTACAACGCTGTCTCTGTACATGTAGCCTTTCTGCAGCTCCTGAGCAACTATGCCCTCTTCAAATTCTTCACTCTCAACCTGCATCACTGCATTGTGAAGATCAGGATTGAATTCCTGGCCCAGAGCTTCGATCGGTTTTACGCCTAGCTTGTCAAGCTCTCCCATGAGCTGTTTGTATATCAGATTCATACCTTCATATATAGGATCTGTCTGATTCTCCTGTGGCACGCTCGCGAGGCCTCTTTCAAAGTTGTCTACGACAGGAAGCATCTTTTCTATAACGCTCTTGGCTCCCATCTCGAACATCGTAGCCTTTTCCTTCTCAGTACGCTTTCGATAATTCTCGAATTCCGCCATCTGACGCATAACCTTGTCTTCGAGTTCCTTTTTCTGATTCTCGAGCGCCTCAAGCTTCTTGTCTTTTTTCTTGAAGTTCTTTAGTTTGCCGCCTTCTTCTTTTTCTTCTTCAGCTGCCTGTTCTTTCTCAGCACTTTCTTCGGTCTTTGCTTCAGCGTTCCCTTCCTGTTCTTTTGCCGCCTCTGCTTCTTTGCTTACGTTTTCTTCTGTCTGAGTTTCTTCACTGGCTGAAGCAGTTTCTTCATCGATTACTTCTTTTTCATTCTCGGACATGTCAATGTTCCTTTCTTGCTATTTCTTATATATGGAATCAAGCTGATTCATAACGTTCTTTAAGTTATCAACCACCTTGTCGTAATCCATTCGCTTTGGCCCGATGATACCGATCGTGCCTTTCATGCCTTCGCCCAGATCATATGTTGCGGTAACTATGCTGCAGTCCTTCATTGCTGTTATGGGTGATTCGTTACCTATATAAACCTGTATGCCCGTGCTACTCTCATCTTCCAGCGTATCCTTTACAAGTCTTCCGAGCACCTGCTTTTCCTCTAAGGTATTAATAAGCTCGCTTGCCTTATGGTTATCTGAAAGCTCCGGATACTTGAGTATGTTGTTGGCACCGCTTGTGTATATCTCAAGATCTTCCTCTTCATGGATCGCCTGGGCAACCGCATCTATCACTTCTCCGATAAGATCGCTGTGTATTCCGGCCTGCTGCTTTAGTTCGGTTATCATCGCGAGGTTTATCTCTTCTATAGATAAGCCGTTCAAATGAGTGTTAAGAAGGATGTTAAGCTTAAGGATAGTCTCTTCATCCATCTCCTGGGCTATGTCGATTATACTGTTTTTTATCACATTTCCTTCGACAACGATGACTGCCAAAAGCTGTTCGGAATTAACCTTTGTGAGCTGTATGAACTTTAGCTTGTTGCGATGTATCGTCGGTGCGGATACCATCGTCGCATAATTGGTGTTCACAGCCAAAAGCTTTGCAGTCTGCTTTAACAGATGATCGAGCTTTTCTTCCTTATCGAGCAGCTCTCCCTTAAGCTCATCGACTTCTTTTTGCTTCTCGATCATCAGCTCATCAACATAAAGCCTGTATCCTGCATCTGACGGTATGCGTCCGGCTGATGTGTGCGGCTGCAATATATAACCCATTTCTTCTAGGTCCGCCATCTCGTTTCTTATCGTGGCAGAGCTTAAGTTTAAATCGGTATACTTTGAAATTGTCCTGCTCCCGACCGGTTCGCCACTCTCAAGATAGTTGCGGATGATAGCCTGGAGTATCTTTTTCTTTCTGTCAGTAAGCTCCATATCGGATATCCATCTAAATCTGGTCTGTTAGCACTCGCCTCGTTTGAGTGCTAATATCTTTGCAACACTTAAGATACCACCCTTATATGCCAATGTCAACACATAGAAATATTAAAAAAATATAAAAAAATGACCCGGTCTTTTAACCGGGTCAAATAAGCGTAAGTTCATTCAGATATTAGATATCAAAAGCTCCTGTGATATCATCGTTGAATACGTAGTAAACCTTGCTCTCTTCAGGCTTAACAAAAAGCTGAACCTTCTTAAGCTCAGAAGCCTTCTTGTCATAATCGTATGTCCATACGTCCTTAGCGATCTTAAGAAGTGACTCCTGTGTGTATTCCTTCTCAGCAAACTGAAGCATAACCTCAGCTGATACAGCTGTCTTCTTTGCAGGTGCTGCAGCCTTCTTAGCTACTGCCTTCTTAGGAGCTGCTGTCTTCTTTGCAGGTGCTGCTACCTTCTTCTCAGCTGCCTTCTTGGGAGCTGCTGTCTTCTTTGCGGGTGCTGCTACCTTCTTCTCAGCTGCCTTCTTGGGAGCTGCTGTCTTCTTTGCGGGTGCTGCTACCTTCTTCTCAGCTGCCTTCTTGGGAGCTGCTGTCTTCTTTGCAGGTGCTGCTACCTTCTTAACTTCTTCCTTCTTCTCTGCAACTGCTGCCTTAACCTCAGTTGCCTTAGCTTCAACTTTCTTCTCTGCATCAAGTGATGCTGCTACCTTTGCGATTGGCATTTTCTTTTCTCCCTTCAATAAACAAATCGTCTATTAACCCGCAGGACATGATCCTGCTACAACTCATAGTTACCTACGTAAAAAAGTTTAACGCAATAAATGCAAGTGTGTCAACGCAAATACTTACAAAAGATAGTCTCTTTTGTATTCAGGAATATAAATGTTGCATAAAAAAATCAGTACATTTCTCTTACAAACCTTCTGAGAGCCTCAAGACTTCTTTCGACTTTCTCTGTAGAGATACAGTATGCAAGTCTGAAGTGTCCGGGGCATCCGAAGCTGTCCGAAGGTACCCCGATGAAGTCATATCTTTTTGCTTTTTCGCAAAACGCTATTGCGTCATCTTCGAGTGCCTTGGGGAATATGTAGAAAGTTCCTCCGGGCTTTACACATTCGAATCCAAGATCAGTAAGCTCGTTGTAGAGTATGTTCATATTTTTCTCATACACGCTCATATCGGCAGTAAGATCTAGATTTTCCGCAACGGCAAGCTGAATGAGTGAAGCGGGACAGTTGTGTCCTATGCCTCTTGATATCTGTCCGCACATCACTGCCATCTTGTCTGCGCCTTCGCATTTCGGATTTATAGCAACGTAGCCGATTCTCTCTCCGGGGATCGACAGCGATTTAGAAAATGAATAGCATGAGATCGTATGATCATAGAACTTTGAAACATACGGCGCATCCACTCCTTCAAAAACGATCTCTCTGTATGGCTCGTCGCTTATCAGATATATCACATGAGAGTACTGTTCAGATTTCTGTTTCAGTATGCTTGCCAGTTTCTCAATAGTGTTTGTAGAATAGCATATGCCCGACGGGTTATTGGGTGTATTCACCAGAACCGCCATGGTCTTTTCGTTTATCATCGATTCGAAGGCTTCGAAGTTTATCTGGAAGTTCTTTACATCTGCAGGAACAACTTTAAGTACGGCACCGCTTAAGTTTACATACGGATTATACTCAGGAAAGAAAGGTGCAAATGTCAGTATCTCATCACCGGGTACAGTAACGAGTCTTACCGCATGAGCTATCGCACCGGCGGCACCGCTAGTCATAAATATATGATCCATTGTATAGTTCATATTGAATCTTCGGTTTAAGGAAGCCGCTACCTTTACCCTTACCTCAGGTATTCCAAGGCTCTGACTGTAGCCGTGAAGTTCTATTGAGCTCTTTGTGGAGAGCAGTTCTATCATGGTCTTGTTGACCGCATCCGGAACCGGTACCGAAGGATTGCCGAGAGTATAGTCAAATACATTCTCGTATCCTACCTCTTTTCCTCTGGCTGTCGCGTACTCCGAAAGATTTCTTATAACTGATTTTGCTGATAACATATCAACATATGTCTGTGCTAACATCTGTTCTTCTCCCACGTCTTAATATAATCCAATACAATATCCGACAAGGCATCCACCGACATGCTGCCCGTATTTATGCAAAGGTCATAGTTTGTTGCCTCATCGATCTTTCTGCCCGTAAAGTGATAATAATATGCTTTTCTGAATTTATCCAGTCTGGCTATCCTTTTTTCTGCTTCCTTCTCATCAAGCCCGCAGACTTCCATGGTCCTGTTTATGCAGTCGCTTTCCGATGCATAGCAGAATACCCTGATCACATCCTTATTGTCACAAAGCACGGCATCCGCACATCTTCCCATGATGATGCAGTCTTCGCCTTCCGACAGTTCTCTTATCATCTTGGCCTGCAGCCTGAAAAGATTGCTCTCTGATGTATATCGCTTGTCTGAGGGCGGCAGAGGTCCCCAGTCATCTACCCATCCTGTATCTGTTCCTATATATGTATGATTGAGCTTCTCATCGGATTCGCCAAAGAGAGCTTCGTTTATGCCTGTCTGATCGGACAGCATCCTCATAAGCTCCCTGTCATAGAACTTGCATCCAAGCTTTTTAGCCAGAGCCTTGCCCATGACGCGTCCGCCGCTTCCGTATGTTCTGGATATAGTTATAACCATGCTTACCTCCTTTATTCTCCGAGATATGCCTTCTTTACCGATTCATCATTCATAAGCGTCTTTGCATCGCCTGAAAGGGTGATGTTTCCCGTTTCGAGCACGTAAGCCCGATCTGCAATGGAAAGTGCCTTCTTTGCATTCTGCTCGACTAGGAGCACCGTTGTACCCGATGCTGATATTTCTTTAATTATATTAAATATCTCTTCAACAAAGATCGGAGAAAGACCCATGCTGGGCTCATCCATAAGTATGAGCCTTGGATGCGACATCAGCGCTCTGCCCATGGCAAGCATCTGCTGCTCACCGCCAGATAAGGTCCCCGCAAGCTGATTCTTTCTCTCCTCTAGTCTAGGGAAGGATTTGTATACCTTCTCAAGAGTCTCGTTAAGCTCGTTCTTGTCTTTTCTTGTATATGCCCCGAGCTTAAGGTTTTCAAGTACAGTCAGCTGCGCAAATACCCTTCTGCCTTCGGGAACATGACTCATTCCCATATATACTATCTTGTGAGCAGGGATCTTTGTGATATCCTTGCCTTCAAACATAACGGTTCCCGCGGTCTTGTTAAGAAGTCCGCTTACCGCATGCAGTATGGTCGTCTTTCCCGCGCCGTTTGCTCCGATTAAAGATATTACCTCTCCTTCGTTTACCTCAAAGCTAACGCCCTTTATAGCCTTTATAACTCCGTAATTAACTTCAAGATCCTTTACTTCAAGCATTGCCATAACTTTATTCTCCCAGATATGCCTTTATAACTTCAGGATCGTTAAGAACATCCGCGGTCTTGCCCTGTGCGAGTACCTGGCCGAAGTTAAGCACTGTTAATCTTTCACATATACCTGATACAAGCTTCATATCATGCTCGATAAGAAGTATCGTCATATCAAACTTCTTTCTGATGAGCTGTATCGTTTCCATGAGTTCCTTTGTTTCATTCGGATTCATTCCCGCTGCCGGCTCATCCAAAAGCAAAAGCTTCGGGTTTGTGGCAAGAGCTCTTGCTATCTCAAGTTTTCTCTGCTTTCCGTAAGGAAGATTTCCGGCAGATAGCTCTGCTTCCTTATCAAGATCAAATACACTTAAAAGCTCCATGGCCTTTTCATCCATAGCCTTTTCCGTCCTGTAATACTTGGGCAGTCTGAAAATGCCTGCTATCGTAGAATATGCATAGTCGTTGTGAAGCCCTGCCTTAACATTGTCGAGTACGCTAAGTTTTGAAAACAGACGGATGTTCTGGAAAGTACGCGCAATGCCTTCCTGATTTATCTGTGCCGTCTTCATTCCGGTGATATTCTTATCATCAAGCTTTATTATCCCGTCGGTAGGCTTGTATACTCCCGTCAGCATATTAAAGACTGTCGTCTTTCCTGCACCGTTTGGACCGATGAGTCCATAGAGCTCTCCCTTTTGAATATGAACCTCAAAGTTGTCTACCGCTCTTAATCCGCCAAAAGAGATACCAAGATTAGTTACATCTAGTAATGCCATTTACTGTACCTCCTTTGTCTTTGTTTTCTTTGACAGAAGTCTCTTTATTGAATACTTTTCCTTAAACTCGATAGCACCCGGGCTTGCATTGAACAGCATGAGCGCGATGAGTACGACCGAATAGATGAGCATACGGTAGTCGCTGAAGCCTCTCAAAAGCTCAGGCAGTACCGTAAGGATTGTCGCAGCTATTATTGAACCTCTGATATTTCCGATTCCTCCCAAAACAACATATACGAGTATCATGATTGACATGTTGTATCCGAAGTTTTTGGGAAGCGCATTAAGTGTTGAAAGATTATGCGCATACAAACAGCCTGCTATTCCCGCAAGAGCTGCAGATATCGAAAATGCCATGAGCTTGTATTTGCTTATGTTTATTCCTATTGATTCCGCGGCTATCCTGTTGTCTCTGATCGCCATTACAGCACGACCGCTTCTTGAGTGCATGAAATTTAAAACGACAAAAAGCGTGATGAGCAAAAGTATGATGCCTATCGTAAAGTTAGAATCATGAGGAGTTCCCGTGATACCCTGGGCTCCGTTTATTATAACCTTGCCGTCATCCTTAAGCCCGAGAGATATCGAATCCTTTATAGATATATGCATGCCGTCTAAATCTCTTCCCACATAGAGGATGTTTACGATGTTCTTTATGATCTCTCCAAACGCAAGAGTTACGATCGCCAAATAGTCTCCGCGCAGTCTGAGTACCGGGATGCCTATTATTATCCCGAAGAATGCCGCAACGAGTGCACTTATAAGGAGCGCGATCAGAAATCTTACAAACGAATTGGTGATCACATCCTTCATGCACATAGAAAAGAACGCGGATGAAAATGCTCCCACACACATGAATCCTGCATGTCCCAGACTTAATTCTCCAAGTATTCCTACCGTAAGATTTAAGCTTACGGCAAGTATGCTGTAAACACATATCGGAACAAGCAGTCCGCTAAAGAGACTCGTAAGACTTCCCGTTCCTTTAAGGATCGTCATTATGATATAGAAAAGGATGACCATTCCGTATGTGATAAGGTAATCCCTGTTAAGCTTTATCTTCTTCATTCGGATCACCTACACTTTCTCGCTTATCTTCTTGCCAAGAAGTCCCGTAGGCTTAACAAGAAGGACTATGATTAGTACTGAAAACACAATGGCATCCGCCATCTGTGATGAGATATATGACTTGCTCAAGCTCTCGATCACTCCGAGCAGTATTCCGCCTATCAGTGCTCCAGGTATCGAACCTATGCCTCCGAATACAGCAGCAACGAAAGCCTTGATACCGGGCATTGAACCTGTATAGGGATTTAATGAAGGATATGCCGAGCAGAGCAGTACACCTGCTATCGCAGCAAGTCCCGATCCGATGGCAAACGTTAATGATATGGTCGCATTTACATTTACACCCATCAGCTCAGCGGCACCCTTGTCCTCGGATACTGCAAGCATTGCCTGGCCCGCCTTTGTCTTCTTTATGAACAGAGTAAGGACAGTCATGATGATCATACATGCAAGTATGGTCACTATCGTCTCTCCCGTTATCGTTATCTGTCCGTCTGCTATAACAAGCGGCTTAGCCTTTACCACTGATGTGAACAGCTTTATATCGCTTCCGAAAATGATGAGCGCGAGGTTCTGCAAAAAGTAGCTGACGCCTATGGCGGTTATCAGCACAGCAAGGCTGGTCGCATTTCTCAGCGGCTTGTAAGCGATCCTTTCTATTGTCATACCAAGCAGTGTGCATACAACGATCGATACCAGTACGGAAAGCACAGGAGATAATCCCATCCTTGTCGACATGGTGAATACCACGAATCCTCCGACCATGATCACATCGCCGTGTGCGAAATTAAGCATCTTGGCTATTCCGTATACCATGGTATAGCCGAGCGCTATGATAGCATATACACTGCCAAGACTTATACCGTTAATTAGATAATTCAAAAAGCTCATGACTTCCTCCCAATCATCTTTCTATTATATGCACTCAGCCTGTTTTATGCAAGTTTAGGAACTTTTAGAAATAAAAAGAGGCATGACCATCGTCATGCCTCAAAAAAGACTCTTATCAGTCCATAGCTACGTATGCGCCGTCCTTGATAACAACAGCCTTGGGATCCTTGTTTACTTCACCGTCAGCTGTCCAAGACATTCCTGCACCTGTAAGACCGTCAACACTTATCTGAGTCATAGCACCCTTAACTGCATCACAGATAGCTGAAGCGTCCATATCAGGTGTGCATCCTGCCTTCTCGATAGCAGCCTTCATGATGTAGATAGCATCATAAGCATCTGCTGCGAACTGGTTGGGGATGTCTCCGCCGAACTGCTCTTTGTACTTTGTAACAAAGTTTACTGTAGCATCATCCTTTGCATCTGCTGCGAAAGGTGTAAGAAGCATAACTCCCTCAGCGAGGTTGTTGTCGAAGTTCTCAACACCGAGGATTCCGTCAAGACCGTCGCATCCGAAGAATGCGGGCTTGTAACCCATTGTATCAGCCTGAGACAGGATAAGGGTTGCCTCCTGATAGTAGATGGGAAGGAATACAAGGTCTGCACCTGCATCCTTAGCCTTCTGAAGCTGTGTTGTGAAATCAGTCTTGTTGTCAGCTGTAAATGCTTCTGCAGCTACGATCTCGAAAGGCTGATTTGCTGCTTCCTTTGCAAATGTCTCGTAGATACCTGATGAGTATACATCAGAGCTGTCATAGATAACTGCAAGCTTTGAAGAAAGGTTGTTCATACCTATGTACTTAGCTGAAGCTGTACCCTGAAGAGGATCTGAGAAGCATACACGGAATGCATTGTCATACTGTGTACAAGGTACTGATGTTCCTGAAGGTGTAAGCTGGAAGATGTTGTCTTCCTTTGTCTTCTCTGAAACAGCTACACAGGGAGCTGATGTAACAGTACCCATAAGAAGCTGCATGTTCCAGTCCTTAAGTGTGTTGTAAGCATTTACTGCCTTTTCTGCATCATGCTCATCATCTTCAAACTTGTACTCGATCTGAGCGCCGTTTATACCGCCTGCTGCATTGATCTCATCGATAGCGATCTGTGCACCGTTCTTTACTGCGTTACCGTAAACTGCAGCACCGCCTGTGATAGGTCCGATACCGCCGATCTTGAATGTAGCGCCTGTGCTTGCGCTGCTGTTGTCAGCTGCAGTAGATTCTGTAGCTGTGTCATCTGTTGTTCCTGTTGCAGAAGTATCTGCTGCGCCGCCACATCCGCAAAGAAGTGTTGCACCAAGAACTACAGCAAGTAACATGCTTGTAATCTTTTTCATAACTTCCTCCTTAAAATCCGAATCCTTACGGATCCTTTGTATACAATGATACATATGTAACATCATATAAAATACATCATTATATTAAATAAGTCAAATTCAATCGTTATTAAACGAATATACAGCTATATAAGGAAGCGTAAGCATTAACGCGTATGCATACCTTAGATCCGCGACAAGAGGTGTCGCTAAAAGAAGCGTCATCGTCAACATAAAGACCGGAAGATAAGGATAGAGCTTGTCCGCTCTTTTACTGCATATGCAGATCGCAGCCAGTATGAGCAGGATCCACAAAAATCCTCCCATGCAGTAGAACTGACCGTATATGGGTATCATGCTGTAGAGCTTTGTCATCAGTTCGTTTATCTTTATAAGGACAGGTCCATTAATGACCGGTCTCGGATACAGTCCCAGCACGTTGTCACTCATTCCAAAGTAAACTGTCTGCTGAGGATCCATGGGAGCCCAGTAGCCCTTTGTCAGATCAGAGAATGCCTTTATATATGTAAAAGGATGTTTTATACCCAGTTTAAGCCACAGCTTTATGAACTCGCCTTTATGAGAATCAAAAAAATTCTCATCACCGTCAAGCACCCAGGCAAACATCGGATCAGCGCACTGAACATCAAACCCTGCTTTTATATAGTCAAGTGAATTGACATTTTCAAGCCATTCTATCTGATCTTCGTTTATGGCTTCACCTGTCGCCACTACTCTTCCTATCTGCTGAAGAGGTATGCACATGTTGTATACATACTCTCCCGGAGCAACTCCGCAGCTTTTCATAACAGGTCCGTTACATAGAGTGGCAACTAAAACTACCGCAAGTGACATCAAAATATACTTCTTAAGATCACTTCTCTTTATAAAAAGCCATATCACTGCAGCAGCAATAAACGCATACAGGCCGTTATGTCTCAGCACACACATAAAAAGGGCACTGATAGCAAACATTACCCTGTCACGGATGCTATCTGAACTGTTTACTCGCATTATCGTGATCGTCATTACCAGAACAGACATGGAAAACAGGATGTCCTTCCACATAGTGACCGCATACATGAGATTGTATGGCAAAAGAATAAAGCATAAAAGAAGGATCGTTCTGGTTTTCTTACATACCCCGAATTCATACATGCATTCCAGAGAATATCCGATACTTAAGCTCACAATGATCACCTGGAAAAAAGTATAGCAGGCTATACCGACATATTCACTGCCGCTTATTCTGTATCCAATTTCGTAAAACAGTTTGATGATAGCCGTATGGATCCATGGATGGTGATTTGAATACTGATCGATCCCCATAACCTGACCTAGCTGATTCATGCTGTCAACCGTCAGTACTCCGGGATAGTTAAGAGCAAAAAACGGGATGCAGCAAACAAATACTATCGCTGCATATGTAAGAAATATCTTTAAAGAAAAGGCATTACCTGTCAGGTTTTTTTTTTCGTTAAAAGCCCTGACAGCTTTAGTTATCAAGATCTCAAGAAGCGCCTGAAACATGACAAACAGTCCTATCAGGCTGCATGTCACAAATACTGCGATAAACAGCCTGTTTTCAAGGCCGCCACTAAGATCATCAAACAATGCGTACAAAATGGCAAACAAAGCGCCTAAAGAATATGATGCTATCCTTATCTTCTTATTCTCACTGTCTGAAGATATCAGTTCATCGCGATATAAAAGAACGATAAAGCTTGAAGCAAATACGCACAACAAAAGAATATTGGTAGACTCAAGTCCGCCAATATTCATCCATGCGTATGTTACAAAAAAGCTAAGTATCAGATTCCTTATCTGTTTCATTTAAGTTCCTGTTCCAAATATGTCTTTATGGCATCATGCCAGTCGCAGAAAGTATATCCGCCCACTGCCTTTAGCATGCGGTTCTCAAGTATCGAATGAGCCGGTCTGTTGGCAGGAGCGCCGTATTCTGCAGTGGATATGCCTATAACTTTTGTATCCTTGCCTGCAAGTTTAAATATCTCGCTCGCAAACTCGGCCCAGTTGCAGCTTCCCTCGCAGGTAGCATGATATATGCCGTAGTTTCTTGTAAACATTATGCTGTCTATAGCCTTTACAAGCTCTGCGGTGCTTGTAGGCGTACCGAACTGATCATTAACGACTCTTACCTCGTCATGATCCTTGGAAAGACGAAGCATCGTCCTTACAAAGTTCTTTCCGTCGCCGTAAAGCCATGCGGTCCTGAAGATGAAGAATCTGTCCGCAAACATAGTCACCATCTTTTCCGCTTCAGCCTTTGTCTTTCCGTATACGCTCTGGGGACATATCGGATCCGACTCATAGTAAGGTGTCTGTTTTGTTCCGTCAAACACATAATCCGTAGAAATATGTATCATTCTGGCACCGACTGCTCTTGCAGCGATAGAGAGGTTTCTCGGTCCTATCACATTTACCTTGAATGCGATATCCTCATTTGTCTCGCATGCATCAACCGCCGTATATGCTGCACAGTTTATTATCGCATACGGCTTTTCGCTCTCGACAAGATCAGTCACATCCTTGATATTGGTTATATCTAGCTCATCCACATCTGTATTAATAAGCTCGATCCCGTTCCTGTCCCTGTAAAAGCTGTTTATCTCTCTTCCGAGCTGACCGTTGCAGCCCGTAACAAGTATCTTCTTCATAGGTTATTTCTCCCCCAGTCCCAGTCTGTTCATGGCTGAGAATATCGCTCTTACGGAAGCTCTCGTGATATTTGAGCTTACGCCTACACCGTAAGTAACTGCTCCGGTATTTGCATCTAACAGATGGATATATGCGGCCGCCTGTGAATTTGAACCCGACTGAAGAGCATGCTCTGAGTAATCAAGTATCTTGATATCGATATCAAGGCTGTCCTGAAGAGCTCTCTTGACAGCATCGATAGGTCCGTTTCCGATTCCCTCTGCAGTCTTTTCAACATCGTGATCTGTATAAGTGAGCAGTATCTTGGTATCGAAGTTGCTCTCTGTCTCGTCTGAAAGGTCATCAACCCTGAGCTTTCTGAAATGAAGAGGCTCTTTTCTGTCAAGGTACTCGTGCTTGAACTCTTCCATGATCTCGTCAGGCGATACCTCTCCCTTCTTTTCCGAAAGGACCTGGATGACATTGGCAAACTCCTTGTGCATAGCCTTGGGAAGCTTGAATCCGAAGTAGTTGTCCATGATGAATGCCACGCCGCCTTTTCCCGACTGGCTGTTGATCCTGACAATGGGTTCGTACATCCTTCCTATATCCGAAGGATCGATAGGAAGATAAGGCACCTGCCATATCTGGCTGTTTCTTTCCTTCATCGCCTGAACGCCCTTGTTTATCGCATCCTGATGAGAACCTGAAAATGCAGTGAATACCAGCTTGCCTGCATAGGGGTGTCTGGGATGTATAGGCATCTTGCAGCATCTTTCGTATATCTCTATTATCTCGTTTATATTCTCAATGTTAAGCTTTGGATCTATTCCCTGCGAGAACATGTTGTAGGCGATATTTAATATATCAACATTACCCGTTCTCTCGCCGTTTCCAAACAATGTACCCTCTACCCTGTCTGCACCTGCAAGCATAGCAAGCTCTGCGCTGGCTACACCGCAGCCTCTGTCATTATGCGGATGGATGCTTAAGATAACGCTCTCACGCTTGTTAAGGCGCTTGTTCATCCACTCGATACGGTCTGCATATACATTTGGCGTTGTCATCTCAACCGTTGAAGGAAGATTGATGATTATGGGATTTTGAGGCGTCGGTCCCCATTCATCTATGACAGCATTGCAGATCTCAAGAGCAAAGTCATCCTCGGTTCCCGTATAGCTTTCCGGAGAATACTCAAGAAAGATATTTCCGTCAAAGTTCTTTGCTCTCTCTTTTACCATACGTGTTCCGGCAAGAGCGATATCTATTATCTCCTTCTTGTCCTTATGGAAAACAACATCTCTCTGCAGTGTCGATGTTGAGTTGTATATATGGACTATCGTATTCTTTATACCCTGGATCGATTCAAATGTCTTGTCTATGAGTTCTTCTCTGCACTGAGTAAGCACCTGCACCTTGCAGTCATCGGGGATCATCCTTCTGTCCACGAGCTGGCGAAGGAAATCATATTCTATCTGGCTCGCTGACGGAAAGCCTATCTCTATCTCCCTGAATCCGAGCTTTAGCAGATATTCAAAGAACTCGATCTTCTCATCAACCTGCATCGGGTCGATAAGAGCCTGATTGCCGTCTCGCAGATCCACGCTGCACCATACGGGTGCCTTTTCGATCTGCTTGTTTGGCCACTCTCTTTCCGGATAATCAATAACCGGAACTCTCTGATAACGCTTGTAATTCAACATGTCAACGCTCCTCCTGATAATTAATCTAAAAAAAGACGCCGTAATCATACGGCGCCGCAATTTTTTCTATTCTCCGAGTCCACTTTCGATAGCTGCAACCAGGGATTTTAAAGCATCAGCCTCATCTTCTCCGTCGCACTTGATCTCTATCTCGTCTCCACACTTTACACATGCTCCCAAGACACTCAGAACACTCTTTGCATTCGCTGTACTATCACGAAATGTGAATGTGATCAATGATTTGTACTGCATTGCTTCCTTGCATAGTATACCTGCAGGTCTTAGGTGTAACCCCGTGGGATTCTTTATGACTACCTTTTGGGAAACCATACCTTTGATACCTCCAAACTTTGTTGCTACTCCCTCTTAACATAATATCATTATTTCATCGTCTTTTCAATAAGCTTTGCAAGCTTTGAGGCTTCCTCTTCTATAACAGCTTTATCCTTGCCCTCGATCATTACTCTTACCTTGGGTTCGGTGCCGGAAGGACGTATGAGCACTCTGCCTTCACCCGCAAATCTCTTTTCAAGCTCGTCTATCGCTTCTTTGATCTTAGGATATTCAAGATAGCGATCCTTTTTATCATTGCTGACCTTTGCATTGACCAATGCCTGAGGCAGGACAGTCATAATCTTTGATAGCTCGCTAAGCTTCTTTTTGCTGTCAACTATGACCTGCAAAAGATGAAGTGCACTTAAAAGACCGTCTCCCGTCGTATTCTCGTCAAGCAGTATGACATGGCCTGAATTCTCGCCGCCAAGAGTTGCTCCTATCTCTTTCATTCGCTCGAGGACATATCTGTCGCCGACCTTTGTGGTCTCGATCTTTATCCCGTTTTTCCTTGCCATTAGAACAAAGCCGAGATTTGTCATTACCGTTACTACAATGGTGTTATTCTTAAGCTTTCCCTTATCCTTAAGGTAGTTTCCGACGATAGCCATTATCTGATCGCCATCAACCACGTTTCCTTTTTCATCCACGGCAAGGAGTCTGTCCGCATCTCCGTCAAAGGCAAGACCCACATCAGCCTTTTCCTTCTTTACCCTGCTTACAAGCTCCTCCATATGTGTGGAGCCGCATTTGTCATTTATGTTGGTTCCGTCAGGATCATTGTGTATGGCAATGACATCTGCGCCCAGCTTCTTTAATGCCGTAACGGAAGTATAGTATGATGCTCCCTCGGCACAGTCAGCAACTATCTTTAAGCCTTTAAGATCCACGTAAGCAGACCTTATCGAATGCTCAACATATTCATCGCTTGCTCCATCAAGGTATCTGACACATCCTATGTCTGTTCCTGTAGGGAATCTGATACCCTTAAAATCATCCCTTATGAGTGCTTCCATCCTGTCTTCGAGTTCATCCGGAAGCTTGAATCCGTTTTTATCAAAAAACTTGATGCCGTTAAATTCAACCGAATTATGCGATGCCGAGATAACAACACCAGCATCAGCCTTATGCTTTTTAGTCAGATATGCGATCGCCGGCGTGGGTATGATACCCGCATATAAAACATCGGCTCCCATGCTGCATATCCCGGCCATGAGTGCATTTCCAAGCATATCCCCCGAGATCCTTGTATCGCTTCCTACTATGATCACGGGCTTTTTCTTTCCTGTGAGCACGCATACTCCCGCCTGCCCAAGCTTCATTGCAAGCATAGGTGTAAGCTCTTCATTGGCAACGCCTCTCACACCGTCTGTACCGAATAATCTGGCCACCTTACTCATCCTCCTGCTCTTCTTCCTCTTCCTCTCTTATCTGCGAGATATGCAGTGAAAGAGTCGTCCTTGTCTCGGTATTTGAATCCGGGATTATGACTCCGTCGGGGAGGAACTTCTTTATATCTATCTCTTCTTCAATATTTCTTGTCGCGCCTGTTATATCAATGGCATCGTTTATATCGATCTTTTGAATGTTCTTTAGCAGGCTCTGTTTTCCGGCAATGTTTATATAGCTTATCGTGCTTGTCAGATTTCCGTCCACTTCATATCCGTCGGCAGGAACTCCCGTGTAGCCGTATTCGATGGGAACTCCCTTGATCAGCCAGATAGACGCTGTGGTCTGTACATCGCTGATGTTCTTGCTTATCCTCTTATCGATTATCTCCTTGCCGTCGGAATCATAAAGATGTATCGGAAGCGAGATGTTTACATCGGAGTTTGCATTTGTTATATCTATCTCTACCGATACCGTATTTACTGTGTTTACAACAGATTCCGGACCTGAGATAGATACGGCATTCTGCGCGGTGCTTGTTGAATTCAAAAGATAATTCTCAGCAGGAGTGCCCTGTACATCCACGCTGATAGGCAGCTGTCTGCGCTTGATATTCTCAACGCTCACACGAAGATAATCCTTGTCAGCCTTAAGATCATCAGTATCAACACTGTTTTTTGTACAGCTTAATTCTATCGGAATGTAGTTTCCTTCAGTCAGCTTGTCAACATCCGCGATAGCTGAGATGTTCTTGTCTGAAAGCTCCGAGAGAACAGATCTTGCTGCTCTTACAGTAACCCTGATGGTGTCGCTTCCTTCAAGCACCTCAACATATTTATTGTTATCTGTCAGCTTGCTCAGATTTACCATCTGAACATTTACCGTATATGTCTGCTGACCAACGGGATCGTTGATATTGATGGCTATGAGCCAAAGCAGACTTGCTATAAGGACCGCAAGAATCTTGAGTCCGAGATTGTTAGTCAGCTTTTTTGCCATTCTTCAGGTCCTTTACCTTTCTATGTTTTTTCTTTTTCTCGTCCACCGGCTTATCTTGGATCGATGTAAGACGCTCTTCGACCTCCTCCACAGTAAGCCCTCTTTCAAGATTTCCCTTGTATGCGATGCTTATCTTGCCGGTCTCTTCGGATACGATGATGACCATGGCATCCGTCTCTTCGGACATGCCCACTCCGGCACGGTGTCTCGTGCCAAGTTCCTTGCTGAGCATCATGTTGTCTGAAAGAGGAAGGTAGCAAGTTGCCGAAGAAATCCTGTCTCCGTCTATTATCACAGCTCCGTCATGAAGCGGAGTGTTATGTTCAAATATGTTTATTAGAAGCTGGCTGGTCACTATGGCATCGACACTTATGCCCGTTCTTTCAAATTCAGCGAGATTGTCGTTTTGCTTGACAACGATGAGCGCGCCGGTCCTTACCTTGCCCATCTCAACGGAAGCCTTTGCTATCTCTTTGATAGTCTTGTCCGAGAACAGGCCACCTTCTTCGCTGTCTCTGAATATATCTCCGAAGAACTTCTTCTTTCCAAGTTCTTCCAGCGCTTTTCTAAGCTCCGGCTGCAAAACTACGATGATACCGGTTACGGCAATGGATACGATGCTCTTGACGATCCAGAGAATGGTCTGCATCTCAAAGATATAGGCAATAAAAATGAATACCAAAATAACGACCACTCCCTTTAGGAGTGCCCATGCTCTGGTATTCCTTATCCAAACCATTATCTGATATACGAGAAAGGCAATTATCAAAATCTCGATGATGTCCGTCACATGAGCCGCAGGCACATGGAGATTATTGACATAATCGCCAAACCAATGCTGTAACTGTTCCATATAAACCAACCTATATCAAAGCTAAAAGCTATGTTGTCCGTCTTACCCCGTTTGCCGTTCTTACAGTCTTTGAAGAAGATGATGATGATGACTGATTTGATGATGCAGGACGTCTTCTCCTCTCAGCTCCAAACTTGGGGACTGCCTTTACGTAGTAGTAATACTCTTCATCCTCAAACTGAAGGTTCTCTGTCTGCCTGTAGTCAAGTCCGTGCGCAAAGAATTCGATCACGAACCCCAAAAGGGCAGAAAAGATCGTGCCGAACATGATCCCGGCCATCGAGTAGTCAAGATGCATTCCCAAAAGACACACGGTAAGAAGTACGATATTAATGATCGCTCCAGCGATGATCGCAACTTTCCAGCTGTGATCAAACGACATGCGTCTTATTACATATACAAGGATGAGCACTACAGAGAAGCAGATCACCATGCATATCATGGATTTGTTCCCTATCATGCTGTCTATTATCACTCTTAACCTTGTGACCATGTTCTCGCTGGCTACCTCTGAGAGCATATCCTTGTTTGCATCAACATAATTGATGAGGTATGAAAGGATAACTCCGAAAGCCACCGATACAATGGAAAAAGGTGTACCCAAAAGCCCCATTGCTATAGGCATGAGATACGGTATCTTAAATGCGAACAAGATCGGCATCAGCAAGACAACAAGCGCTTCCTTGGGTGCAAATCTTAAATACAGTATATACATCAAAAGAAGCAGAACTGCCGCAACTATCGCAGTCTCAAGACTTAATGCATAAAAATGAAGCAGCACGAACAGCCCCGCAAGCAGCGATGTGAACACTATTGGCATGAATGAGCAAAAAAGCGCTGCCATGAGCACTACCGCTCCGTCTGATATCTTTGCCATATAGCCCATCTTCACATTTATCACAGTAAGTATGATCAATGCGAGCAAAAACTTTAGCATCGGATTGATGTAAACCGCATATTTTGAATATATTCTGCTGAAACTCTTTTTTAATGTGATCAAACTCGACATTATATTATCTCTCTTGCTCCTCGCCGTAATATTTCCTGCTCAACTTGTCCATAACGGATATGTATGAGTTGAGACTCTTTTTTGCCTTGGAAAACTTATATACCGACCATATATATGTCGGGATAAGATACAATGCCATAAGAATGATATATGTCTTTCCAAAATGCGTTATATATCCCACGAGGTCTATATCATATATACCCTCGAGAAATGCCTCGAAATTGATGAATGCCAGCAATCCCACAACTATGGCAAATGCCAGTGTTCCGTATACAAATGATTTCAACAGCTGCATGAATATATAGTCTGTTCTGAAATACTGTCCTATCGGAAGGTATTTCTTGCCGGTCCCTTCCTCATATGCAGCCAGTCTGGTCATTACCCTGACCTTTGTTTCATCTACCATTTCATTTCCTCAAAAGTCTAATGCTACTGTTCCAAGAATCTCATCTTTGCACTTGACTTGCCTGACGGATTGTAGCCGTCATCCTTTTTCTTTGTCGGATCTATGCCAAATGCCTTGTTAAGGCCGTTTGTCAGCTTTGTTCTGCATGCATCGCAGTATCTTCCGGATCTGATCATCGCTCCGCAGCTCTCGCAGTTGAGTCCGACCATTGAATCCTCGGAAAACTGCAGTCTGTCCTCTCTTATCCACTGTCTGATCTGCTGAGGATCAACATCGCAAGCCTCCGCAACGTCATTTATATCGCAGTTTCTGTTTTCATCTATATACTTCTTTACTACCTGGAATTCCTGCTCTATCTCTTCTCGACAGCTTGGACATATAGCCGGTCCTGTTATGTAGTTAAACAGTCTTTTACATCTTTTGCAAGTTCTTACATCCATATGTCACACCTCCGGCAATCATTTTCATTAATGTATATATCGCTTACTATACATACCTTTCTAGATTTTACATCATTTTGGGCAAGTTTAAAAGCTTTTTTGCGTTTTTTGCCCAGATGCATCCCTGTCAAAAGCTCATTTGCTGCTGTGGACTCATTATCTCTTTTATGCGCATGTAAAGTCCCGTATATCTTTTTTTCTCGCTCTCGTTTCTTATCATGGTATTAACTGTGTCACAGCTGCCCAGGATCATCACGCATCTTTTGGCTCTGGTTACACCCGTATAAAGCAGGTTTCTTGTCAAAAGCGGTCTCGGTCCTCCAAGAAGCGGCATGATCACAGCCGGATATTCGCTTCCCTGGGCCTTGTGAATGGTTATGGCATAAGCCAGTTCCAGTTCATCAAGTCCGTCGTAGGTGTATCTGACTCTTCTTATCTCATCGTATTCGACTGTTATGGCGCTGTCATCTATCTCAACGATCGTTCCCACATCTCCATTAAAGACTCCGCTTCCGCTGTCTATGACGATCCTGTTCTTGCCAAGTATCTCCCATTCCAGGGAATAGTTGTTCTTTGTCTGCATGACCTTGTCGCCTTCTCTGAAGATGTTGTCGCCGTATTCCTTTTCCTTTTTTTGCTTATTAGGAGGATTTATATATTTTTGCAGTATCCTGTTTAAGGCTTCGACCCCGAGCGGTCCTATATGAGTCGGTGTAAGGACCTGGATCTGTGATGGAGTGGCATCAACGTATCCCGGAAGCTTTTCAGTTATTAGCTGGATCATATGCTTGTATATGACATTTACATCGCTTCGCTCAAGGAACAGAAAATCCTTGCTGTTTGTACCGAGCTGGATGCTCTCTCCTCTGTTTATCTTATGCGCATTGACTACTATATCAGACATCTTGGCCTGTCTGAAGATATGATCGAGAGTGACTGTCGGATAGCATTTTGAGGATATCAGATCATACAATACCTGTCCCGGGCCTACGCTCGGAAGCTGATTGACATCTCCTACGAGTATGAGTCTTGCTCCCATGGGGATCGCCTTTAGCAGAGCGTTGAACAGTGCAATATCTATCATTGACATCTCATCTATGATAAATACATCGGCTTCCAGCGGATTGTCGGCATTTCTTTCAAAATACACGCTCCTTCCAGTTTCCGAAATGGCACCGTTTAGCTCGAGCATTCTGTGAACAGTCCTTGCTTCATATCCGGTTGCCTCGGTCATTCGCTTTGCCGCCCTTCCTGTCGGAGCAGCAAGCATTACTTCAAGCCCTTCCTTTTCAATACAGTGGATTATCGCATTGATGGTGGTCGTCTTTCCGGTTCCCGGTCCTCCCGTTATTATCATTATCCCGGACTGCATGGCAAGTCTTAGCGCTTTTTTCTGCATTTCATCAAGCGTCAGTCCGAGTTCCTTTTCCACACGCTCTATCATTTTGTCAGACATGATATTTCCAGTATCTTCATGACTGTCTGACAGTTTCTTGAGCAATGAAGCGACAGAAAGCTCCTGATGGTACATATAGGACGTATAGCAGTTTGTCATTGAGTATTCATTCTTAATGATGATCTTTTTCTCAACAGAAAGGTTGGGATACTGTGCATCTATGGCTTCAGTCTCTACTCCCAAGAGTTCCTTTGCCCTTACTGTAAGCTCCTCCATCGGAAGATAAGTGTGGCCTTCGCTCATTGCCTGAGTCAGAACATAAACGATGCCGCTCTGTATCCTGTATTCGGAATCAACTTTTATACCGGCCTTTTTTGCGATCTCGTCAGCCTTCTTGAAGCCGATCCCGTCAACCTCATCGATTATCTTGTACGGATTATCCCTTATGATGCTATATATCATGTCGCCGAAGGCGTCATATATCTTCACAGACATGGTCTGGCTTATTCCGTATTGCGACAAAAAAATAAGAGCATCCTGCTGTTCTTTCTTTCCAACCACCTGCTCACAGATCGATTGCGCTATCCTCTCGCTTATGCCTTTAATCTTTATGAGTCTGTTAGGTTCCTGTTCAATTACCTTAAAGGTGTCCTCGCCGAATTCATTGACTATCCTTTTTGCCATCTTTGGTCCGACACCCTTTATGATCCCGGAGGAAAGATATCTCTCTATGCCCATGATCCCGGTAGGGAGTATGGCTTTTATCGACTCGATCTTTAGCTGCTGTCCGTAAACCGGATGGATGACATACTCGCCGCTTATCTCTACCATCTCGCCTTCGTCATAGCCCGACAGAGTTCCCACGCATATCACATCGTCATATTCAGTTGTAAGTTCCATTACACCATATCCGTTAGTCTCGTTTCTGTACAGGAAATGGTCTATCACTCCGGTCAGCTTTTCCACTGATACTCCCTGATCGTTTATCCATTAATAAATGCTGCCCTTTAAGGACAGCATTTTATTCACATATCATAATTGCGTTTCATCTGTTCATACAGCATCTGAGCAAGCCCCAGGCTGTTCTGCTCCGTAGAGTCGGATGCAAGCTTCTGAATTGTGTTGTCTTTGAAATAATCAACAAGATTTGAAGTGCTCTGACTCTGATATTCGCTCTTTGGTATCGTCTTGTTCATCTCCTTGAACACCTGCTCAAGGAAGTAGCTCTCAAACTCCTTGCATACCTTCATGAGCTCATCATCGCTCTTGCCCGAGTAATCCGCACTCGCAACCGATTTTAACTTCTCGGCTGCAGCATTGCTCACCGTGGTGCTCATATATTCACTGTATCCGCTTGTCAGTCCGTTAAGATCGATCTGTGACATCTAATTACCTCTTAAGATTGTTAGCCAGTTCCATCATGGAATCTGTAGTTGTTATCGCTTTTGCGTTCATCTCATATGCACGCTGTGCAACTATCATGTTTACCATCTCATCCACTACCTGAACGCCCGAGCCTTCAAGATAACCCTGACGGATAACGCTCTTTTGAAGATTTGCGTTTGTAGCTTCGTTCATTGCTGCCCCGCTGGCTGCCGTAGGTATGTAAAGCGTATCGCTTGTTTTTTCCAGTCCCGAAGGATTGTTGAACTGATACATGCCGATCGTTATCCCTATCGGCTGAGGATTGTTCTGTGCATCGGGATAGCACAGCTGTCCGTTTGCATTGACGCTGATCTTGTTTGCTGCATACTGAGAAGTATTTAATGATATCGCTCTGCCGGTGCTGTCAAGCACGGGAAGTCCGTTGGATGTAGACAGAACAAGTGTCGAACCCTGACCTGTACTGAATCTGAAATCACCGTTACGAGTATATTTAACGACTCCGTCCTCGCCTCTTACGGCGAACATGCCCTTGCCTTCTATTGCAAATGCAGTATCTGATTCCGATGCAAGCATAGGTCCCTGCTTGAATATCGTTGTTATAGATGAATTTCTGACACCGAGTCCGACCTGTGCGCTTATCGGCTTGTTCTCACCGTTAGCTGTAGTTGTCTTTGACTGAAGATCCTGATATAACAAGGATTTAAACTCGGCAACTTCCGTCTTGTATCCTGTTGAATTGACATTTGCCAGATTATTGGCTATCGTGTCAACATTTGTCTGCTGTGCTATCATGCCACTGGCTGCTGACCATAAAGATCTGACCATACCTTATCCTCCTTATACTTTGCCAAGCTGTCTTGATGCTATCTCAAGCGTTGAATCGATCGTTGTTATTATCCTCTGATTGCTCTCATACTGACGCGAAACGCTTATCATCTCTACCATCTCCTGTACAACCTGCACATTTGATGTCTCAAGATATCCCTGATTGATCGTATAATCTCCGGGGATCTCAGTCGCGCCCTTTACCGGCTCATAGTAGTTCTCGCCGTAATGCTCAAGATAATTGTAATCCTGAAAATCTGTTATCTTGATTGTTCCGACGCTTGCTCCGTCCTGGAATATGTTGCCTCTAGTATCTATGGCAACGTCCCTTACCGGATCTACCTTTATCCTGCTGTCATCTGTTCCAAGGACATAATCCCCGTCCTTGGTGACAAGATAACCTTCCTTATTTACGGTGAATGCACCGTCTCTTGTATATTTTGTGGATTTCTGACCGGCCTTGTTGGTGAATTCTATGCTGTAGAATCCCTTGCCGGAAATAGCCAGATCATATGTATTGCCGGTGACCCTGAACGGTCCCTGAGAATAATCGGTATAGTTCTCGCCGATCTTGACTCCGAGATTCATATTGCCTATGCCCTTGGCGATATTCGGAGTATCAGATATGTCTTTTATCTTATATCCTAAAACAGTGTCAAAGGCCTGGCTGGTTGCTCCCTCCTTTTTAAAACCGTGCGTATCGGAATTCGCAAGGTTGTTGGTGAGAACATCCATCCTGTGCTGTTCATTTAGCATACCCGTGTATGCAGTGTACAAGCCTTTAACCATAGATAAACTTCCTTTTCTTTAATTACTCGGTATCTCTGTATCCCGCAAGGAATTCGACATAGCGTCCTGTTCCGATGGCAACAGCCGTCATGGGCTCTTCCGCCGTCATGGTCGTTATACCGGTCTTTGCACAGATCAGATCCTCAAGTCCGCTAAGCAGGCTTCCGCCGCCGGTGAGTACAATTCCTCTTTCGGCGATATCGGCTGCAAGCTCCGGAGGAGTCTTTTCCAAAATACCATGTATCGCTTCTACTATCTGAGCTGTGGTGCTCCTTAATGCCTCCTCGGTATCCTCCGAAGAAACTCGTATCGTCTTTGGAAGACCTGTTACAAGGTTACGTCCTCTGACATCCATATATATGGGCTCGCTTCTCTTGAAAGCGGAACCGATCTTTATCTTCATGTCTTCAGCAGTACGTTCACCTATCAAAAGGTTATGCTTCTGACGCATGTAACGGACTATCGCTTCATCAAAGTTATCGCCGGCGATCTTTATGGAATCACTGACAACTGTTCCTCCAAGCGAGATGACCGCTATATCCGTTGTACCGCCGCCTATGTCTACTATCATGTTTCCGCAAGGCTTGCTGATGTCGATACCGGCACCGATAGCTGCCGCGATCGGCTCCTCTATGATAGCCACTTCTCTTGCGCCTGCCTGATATGTAGCATCCTCAACAGCCTTCTTTTCAACTTCCGTTACACCGGAAGGAACGCAGACTGCGATCTTGGGTTTGCGCAGGCTCCTGTGTCCCACAGCTTTTGTGATGAAATACTTCATCATCTTTTCTGTAACGGTATAATCTGAAATAACGCCCTGACGAAGAGGTCTTACAGCCACGATATTACCGGGAGTTCTTCCCAGCATCAGTCTGGCTTCCTCGCCAATAGCCTTTATCTTGTTTGTATCTCTATCAAAAGCAACAACTGAGGGCTCCTTTAAGACAACACCCTTGCCCTTAAGGTAAACCAGTATGCTTGCAGTACCTAAATCAATTCCTATATCTGTTCCCTGCATGTTAGGCCCCTTTCATATAATCATCCATAATCTGATATATTATATATGATTTTGAGCCTGTTTTAAAGGGGGCAATCTTAATTTCACAAAATCTTAATACTTTGTCACTTATCAGAAACAAAAACGCACGCTGCCTTAAAGGTATATCCTTTATAAGCATCCGTGCGTTTCATAAACTATATCGGTACTTACGGGCGTTTACTTAACCCTTTTTTGAAAGCATCTTTTTTATGTACTGACCTGTATAGCTCTCCTTGTGCTCTGCAACCTCTTCGGGAGTTCCCGCACATAGCAGAGTACCTCCTCTGTCTCCGCCTTCGGGACCCAGATCGATTATATAGTCAGCAGTCTTTATGACATCTAAATTGTGTTCTATCACAACGACCGTATTTCCGCCGTCTGTCAGTCTCTTTAAGATCTCTATCAGTTTTGATACATCTTCAAAATGAAGTCCGGTAGTCGGTTCGTCAAGGATGTAGATCGTCTTTCCTGTCGATCTTCTGCTGAGTTCCGTTGCAAGCTTTATACGCTGCGCCTCACCACCCGAAAGCTGTGTAGAGGGCTGACCGAGCTTTATATATCCGAGTCCGACCTCATAGATCGTCTTCATTATCCTGCTTATCTTTGGAACGTTTTCAAAAAACGTGACAGCTTCCTCGACCGTCATATCCAGTACATCGTATATGGATTTGCCCTTGTATTTTACTTCGAGCGTCTCTCTGTTGTATCTCTTTCCTGCGCAGACCTCGCACGGCACATATACATCCGGAAGAAAATGCATCTCTATCTTTACTATTCCGTCACCGCTGCAGGCCTCGCATCTTCCGCCCTTTACGTTGAAGCTGAATCGTCCCTTCTGATAGCCTTTGGCTTTTGCATCACTCGTTGATGCAAACAGATCTCTTATAAGATCGAATACACCGGTATAGGTCGCGGGATTTGATCTGGGTGTGCGCCCTATCGGAGACTGGTCAATATTTATTACCTTGTCAAGCTGTTCGATACCGAGTATCCTGTCATGCTTTCCCGGTATCGTACGTGCTCTGTTCAGTTTCTTTGCAAGCTTTTTATAGAGTATCTCGTTGATCAGAGAACTCTTTCCCGATCCCGATACGCCCGTAACGCATGTCATGACTCCGAGAGGTATCTTAACATCAACGTTTTTAAGATTGTTCTCTGCTGCCCCTTTGACTTCAAGCCATCCGTTTGGCTTTCTTCTGATATCAGGGATCGGTATGCTCTTTTTTCCGGAAAGATACTGTCCCGTTATCGATTCGGGGACATTCATTATATCCTTGGCAGTACCTGCCGCCACAACCTCTCCTCCGTTGCTTCCGGCTCCCGGTCCTATATCCACTATCCAGTCCGCAGCATACATGGTATCCTCGTCATGCTCGACAACGATCAGTGTATTGCCAAGATCCCTCAGATGCTTGAGCGTTGCAAGCAGCTTGTCGTTATCCCTCTGATGAAGGCCGATGCTTGGTTCGTCGAGTATATAGCAGACACCCACCAGTCCCGAACCTATCTGTGTCGCCAGCCTGATACGCTGTGCTTCTCCTCCCGAAAGCGATGCTGTCGCTCTAGAGAGAGTCAGATAGTCAAGACCTACATCCATCAAAAAGCCTACTCTTGCCCTGATCTCTTTTAATACCTGCTTTCCTATGATCTGCTGGTTTTTAGTAAGTTCAAGATTGTTAAGATATTCATAGAGCGTCCCGACGGACATCGATGTTATATCATAGATGTTCTTGTCATTTATGGTCACGGCCAAAGCCTCGGGTTTTAACCTCTTTCCGTTGCAGGCCTCGCAGGGAGATATGTGCATATAGCCTTCATATTCCTGCTTCATAGTTTCGCTTGCGGTCTCGCGGTAGCGCTGCATCATGTTCTTTATAAGACCGTCAAAGGTGATGGGGTATACGCCCTCTCCTCGCTGTCCTTTGTAATGGACCTTTACTTCTCTTGTATTCTTTCCGTATATGATCAGATCCTGAACGTCCTTTGAAAGCTTTTCAAAAGGCGTATCAAGAGAAAACTTGTATTCCTTTGCAAGAGCGCTCAATACAGCATAGGTAAAGCTTCCCTCGGAATTTGATGACTGCCATCCCATGCATGATATCGCACCTTCATGGATGGACAGACTTCTGTCGGGTATCAGAAGCTCCGGAGAAAACTCCATTGTATATCCGAGTCCGAAGCATGCAGGACATGCACCGTACGGATTGTTGAACGAAAAGCTTCTCGGCTCTATCTCCTGTATGCTTATCCCGCAGTCAGGACATGCAAGACTCTCGGAAAACTGCATAGTCTCGCCGTCTACGATGCTTATCTCAAGCAGTCCTTCAGCCAGTCCGAGCGCTGTCTCAACAGAATCTGTCAGTCTAGACTTTATCCCTTCCTTTATCGCAAGACGGTCAACAACTATCTCTATCGTATGCTTAATGTTCTTATCAAGCTTTATCTCTTCACTCAGATCATAAAGACTGCCGTCAACCCTTACCCTTGCAAAACCGTTCTTTCTTGCTCTCTCTACAACCTTGGCATGTTCACCTTTTTTTCCTCTTACAACAGGTGCCATTACCATGAATTTCGTGCCTTCAGGCTTTTGCATGATGATATCGACCATCTGATCAACGGTCTGTCTTTCTATCTTCTTCCCGCAGTTGGGGCAATGAGGTATTCCGATACGAGCAAACAGGAGTCTGAAGTGATCATATATCTCGGTAACTGTCCCTACAGTGGATCTGGGATTTCTGTTAGTAGATTTCTGATCTATGGAGATAGCGGGAGAAAGCCCCTCTATCATATCAACCTGCGGCTTTTCCATCTGTCCAAGAAACTGCCTTGCATATGAAGATATGGATTCCATATATCTTCTCTGACCTTCTGCATATATCGTGTCAAATGCAAGGGATGATTTTCCTGAGCCGGAAAGACCGGTAAGCACAACAAATTTATCCCTGGGTATATCTACATTTATATCCTTAAGGTTGTGTTCTCTTGCTCCTCTAATGCGTATGTAATCCTTGGCAGATATCTTTACTGCCGTATCATCTAATCTATTCATCAAGATCATCCAGTGCTTTCTTAAGTTCTATCATCTTGTCTCTAAGCTCGGCCGCTGTCTCGAAATCGAGCTCGGCCGCAGCCTTTTTCATCTGCTTTTCTATCTTTTCTATGAGTTTGACAAGCTCATCCCTGCTCATCGATTCGGGATCCTTCTCAAACCTTAGCTGTTCCTGCTCTATCTGTTTTGTTATGCTGATAAGATCCCTTACAGCCTTCTGTATTGTCTGAGGTGTTATGCCGTGCTCCGAGTTGTACTTCATCTGGATAGCACGGCGTCTGTTAGTCTCATCGATAGCCTCTTTCATGGAATCAGTCATGCTGTCGGCATACATTATAACATGACCTTCGCTGTTTCTGGCAGCTCTTCCTATGGTCTGTATCAGAGAAGTCTTTGATCTTAAAAATCCTTCCTTGTCCGCATCAAGTATCGCGACAAGGGTTATCTCAGGGATATCAAGTCCTTCTCTTAAAAGGTTGATCCCGACTAAAACATCAAAGACATCCAGTCTCATATCCCTTATGATCTGAGCTCTCTCAAGCGTATCTACATCTGCATGAAGATATCTCACCCTTATTCCGACATCCTTTAAATAATCTGTCAGATCTTCTGCCATTCGCTTTGTTAACGTTGTGATCATGACTTTGTGATTATTCTTTGTTTCCTTTTTTATCTCGCCAAGCAGATCGTCTATCTGACCCTCAACGGGGCGGACGCTAACCTCGGGATCCAGAAGTCCCGTAGGTCTTATTATCTGTTCGGCCCTTAAAAGCTCATGCTCATCCTCATAGGTGTTTGGTGTTGCAGATACGAAAAGCATCTGATCTATCTTGTCTTCAAACTCGCCAAAGTTGAGCGGTCTGTTGTCCAGAGCTGAAGGCAGTCTGAATCCGTAGTCAACCAAAACTCTCTTTCTTGATCTGTCGCCGGCATACATGCCCCCTATCTGAGGTATCGTTATATGCGATTCATCGACTATGATCAGAAAATCATCGTCAAAATAATCCATAAGGCATAAAGGAGTCGCTCCCGCAGGAAGGTTGTTAAGCGGTGCCGAATAGTTTTCTATTCCCGAGCAGAATCCCGTCTCTCTTAGCATCTCGAGATCAAAATTGGTCCTTTCCGCGATACGCTGAGCCTCTATGAGCTTATCCTCGGATTTGAAAAATCTAATTCTTTCCTTAAGCTCCTCTTCAATCCTGTCGCAGCCCATAAGTATCTTTTCTCTCGGTATCACATAGTGAGATGCGGGGAATATCGCCACATGATCGAGCGTTGATTTCATTTTTCCGCTCAGAGGATCCACAAGAGATATCCTGTCGATCTCATCACCGAAGAATTCAACCCTGATAAGATCATCTCCGCCCTGGGCGGGATATATCTCTATCAGATCGCCTCTTACCCTGAATGTTGCTCTTTCTATATCCATCTCGTTTCTGTCATACTGGATGGCAATGAGTTCACGTATAACATCATCTCTTTCCTTGTTCATTCCCGGGCGCAGAGATACTATCATCTCATGGTATTCATCAGGGCTTCCCAGTCCGTAGATGCAGCTTACGGATGCAACGACTATGACATCTCTTCTCTCTGACAAGGACGCCGTAGCAGAGAGTCTTAGTTTTTCTATCTCGTCATTTATCGATGAATCCTTCGCGATATAGGTATCGGAAGACGGGACATATGCCTCCGGCTGATAGTAATCATAGTAGGACACAAAATACTCCACCGCATTTTCCGGAAAGAACTCCTTCATCTCCCCGTAGAGCTGGCCTGCAAGTGTCTTGTTGTGTGATATGATAAGAGTAGGCTTGTTAAGAGCTGCTATGACATTTGCCATCGTAAAAGTCTTTCCCGAGCCCGTAACGCCAAGCAGGGTCTCAAACTGGTTGCCCTGTTTAAAACCCTCAACAAGTTCCTTTATTGCCTGAGGCTGGTCGCCTGTAGGCTTGTATTCTGAATGTAATCTAAATTCCATCGGCTTTCCTGATCTGTATCCCAACTATACAGAATATATACCCTAATCGCAAAATTTAGAATACCATATTTATATCTCAACGTCCAAGCAGTCGTTGAAGGAAGCAAATCTCTTTAGTGTATTTTTAAGTTTTGCTTCCATGTTTTTTGTTACAGAAACGCCTTCTTCCCACCACAGGCCCTTGACTGAGAGCACTCCTTTTTTCCTGTCGGGAACAGCTTCTATCCTGCCCACAAATCTTTCACCGCAAATGATCGGCAGACTATAGTATCCGTATTTTCGCTTTGTTGCGGGAGTATAAATCTCCCATGCGTATTTAAAGTCCCACAGAGCATATATAAGTGCTTTATCCCACATGAGAGGATCTAGCGGAGCGATAAATGACATCCTCGGCTTAAGATCTGCCTTCCTGTCAAGGATCTGTCTCATCAGTTCATCATCCTCGATGCGATAATAAAATATCTGTTTTATTCCTTCAACACAGACGGGGCATATCTTTCCTTCATCAGCAAGATAGGAAAGCATCTCTTTTCGTTTTGATGCATTAATATCTATCCCTAAAAATGCTGTGGAATTCTTATCCCACAAAAGACCTACTGCACCGATCCGCCTGATCATGCGCCATCTGATGAACTCTTCTTTATCCTTTAACGGATTTTTGGCATTTAATATCGATGCGTCTATATGTCTTCTTGCCAGATCATAGTACTTTCTGCTTCCGTTCTTATGATGAATGACAAGCTCTCCGTCAGTATACAGCTGTTCTAAAACAGATCTTGCAGCAAGCGATTCCTTATCCCAGTTTCCGCTCCAGTGCATGGATGAATGCCAGTATATCTTTCCTTTTATCGGAAGTTTATCACTGCATACAGGTCCGTTTTTTTCTATATGATCAAGAGCCTGTTTTTTTAGCTGTTCAAGACCTTCAAAACTCATTCCAAGCTCTTTGCTTCTTTCCCTGTAGTCACTAAAATAAGGCCAGTCGCCTACCGGCCATATCGAAAGCTCCTTATCGGCATAATCTATCAGTTTTCGATCCCTGTATAGAAGTTCGCTTAACATAGACTTCTTAAATCCCCTGACACGTGACTGCAGGGTCAGTTCAGCATTCTTTCCGCAGATATCAACCGGATCGAACTGTATGCATCCTGCTTGGCAGATATAGTCATATGCTCCTTCTTTTCCAATAAAGCGATACGCACCTATCAGACCCTGCTTTGACAGGATGAACTGTCTTGCCTGTTGTTTACTTATCGTTAACATCTATCGTTCCTTTATATCTTTCAAAAAGTTCATGAGAATACTCTTTTTTCATATCCGATTCGCGAACAATCTTCCAAAACGCTGCTGCCGCCTTAAGTCTCTCCCTAAAGATTGCGGTTGCATCATCCGCACAGAAATCCTTTACGAATCTGTTCCACAAAAGAGCAGATCTGTCATACTTAGCATACGTCTTTTTGCCGTAGTAGACATCAATAAGATCCCCGAGCGTAAATGAGTTATCGTCACTTTCCTTTACAGCCTTGACTGTGGCGACCATGTCAACATTAAACCTGAAATTATCCTCTCCTGTTTCCTTTTTAAAGAATTCTCTGAACCTGTTGCCGAAAGTAAAACCGCACTCGATCAGTCCGCTTTCCTTTGTCAGCTTGATATTTCTGTCAATATAAGAATTCTTTTTCCTTTTAACGGGCAGGATCCTTTCTCCTTTAAAGTATGCCTCTATCACTCTGTTAAGCTCGATCTTGCCAGAGTCGGCCTTAAGTCCTTTGCTCTTGCATATCTTAATCAGCTCTTCCCTGTACCAGTAGTATCTTGAGAACTCCTCATAGCTTTTTATCTTGTCAAATTCAGGTCTTTCCATCATTATCCTTAAAGATCAAACAGCGACATCTGCGAGTATCTGTCAGGCAGAGTCTTCATATACTCAAAGCATTCATCCGGTCTGTACATGATGCCGTTTTTTTGACACATGTCCCTAAACAGTCTCATCAGGCTCCTAGAATCTGGACTGGCAAGTTCATATGCATTGCCGTATGTTTTTATATACTTCTGCTTAAGTCCGGAAAAATGCTTATCCAGTGCATCATAGTAGTACTCCCTGTCGCCTTCTCTTAGAGTCATGCCCATGCCAAAGCATATGATGCCCTTTACATCTACCCGGACGCACTCGCTAATGATACTCTCGATATTCTCTTTTGTGTCATTGATGAATGGCAGGATGGGAGAGAGCCACACAACAGTAGGTATGCCCCTGTCTCTCATCCTTTCAAGGACTTCTATCCTTCTTTTTGTGTTGCACACATTCGGCTCGATCAAAGAACACAGCCTGTCATCATATGTGGTAAGAGTCATCTGTACCACGCATTTGGCATTTTTATTGATCGCATCTAAAAGATCGATATCTTCAAGGATCCGATCGGACTTGGTCTGTATCGCTAATCCAAACCCGTATTTGTTTATGATCTTAAGACACTTTCTTGTCATGCGGAGTTTCTCTTCGCAGTGCATGTAAGGATCAGACATGGCTCCTGTTGCGATCATGCATCTTTTTCTTTTTGACTTTAATGCATTCTCCAAAAGCTCAGGCGCATTCTGCTTGACTTCGATATCCTCGAAAGGATGCGTAAACCCGTAGCATTTGCTCCTGCTGTCGCAATAGATACAGCCGTGGCTGCAGCCTCTGTATATATTCATTCCGCACTGACCATTATTTGCCGTCAGTATGCCTTTGGCATCTACAAAATGCATCCCGTCTCCTATCCGTTCACCAGCTTTAAAAATCTCTTGTCGTTCATCTGCTCGTTTGTAACATACTCGCCGTTATGAAAGAATGCATAGTTTGTTACGGGAGTCGGTGCATTCTGAGCCCTGTCTTTTGTATCCAACTTTATAGCCTTAAACTCAATACCGTTATCCTTTGCGGTCTTCTCAAGTACGGGTACATACTTTGCATTGAAAGGACACTGATTCGTATAATACAGGACATATCCTGTTTCATCGGTATGAGGATGCTTTGCGCACTCCTTAAACCTGGGGATTGTGCCATCATCGCTAAACGCCAGATACCACAGCTGAATGCCGCAATCTGATTCATCGCACATCTTAAAGCCCTTATATTCAAGGAACTTCGGATCAGAAAGAAAAGGTCTCTTCTTTGCGGCTGAAAGTATGCATATCCCCGATTTGTTCTTTTTTCTGCTGTCTTTGATACATGCATTTAAAAGATCCGTTGAATAGCCGTGTCCCTTAAGCGAACCCGATACCCACAGACAGTCTATATACATATATCCGTCCGCATCTATGGGTACCCAGGCATTTTCAGCGGGTATGTATTCTATGAAGCATTTGCCTCTCTCTTTGCTCTTTAGGAATACAAGCCCTTCGTCAAATCTGTCAAGAAGCCATGCTTTCTTTGATGAGACCTGGATATCGTTATTGTTTGCTATTGCACAGCATATGTGCTCTTTTTCAATGTTTTCCTTTGTTACTCTTATATATTCCATATCCTATCCCCTTTGTCTGATCGGATGTCTGATCACTGTCCTAAGCCTGTCATTTGGTACTTTCCTTGCATCCGATAGATATATCTCATGATGAAGTCTTGTCATTGATAGGTCATTCTCATAACCGTTTTCATTTATATATTCATCCATCAGTTTTACTGTCTGTGGCTCATCGTCATATGATCCGATATGCATGCACTGCACACACATCCCTTCCTCTATGGTAATAAACTCGACTTGCGAAAAATCCATCTTTTTCTTATTCGTTGCCTGACTGACAGCCCAGTCAAAATCATACTTTGATACAAAATCCGGAAGTCTTATAACGGATATCCATTTAAAATCTTCCTTATGACCGTAATCGATATCTTTCGCTCCATCCTGCCACCAGAAGCCCTCAAGAGGCGGGACGACATAGTCAAAATAGCCTTCTATCCTGTGATCGGATCTTTTACTCATCTTTATCGTGAAGGCGATATTATACAAAAGCTCTATTGCTTTCTTGTATTCCCCTCCTTCATCATTTGGATCACCGCTTCCTCTTACAGCGATGTAATTCATCTTTGGTATCGTAACGATCTGAGGCTTCTTGCCTGGCAGATAAAACTCCCTGTATTCTTTCTTAAAATCAAAAGCCACTCTTATCTCCTCTCAGTCGTCTTACTCTTTCATCAATATTTTTCATGAATTCCTCTTGTGACATGTTTGGATCCTTGGTTTTTAGGATAAGATCACATGGAAGCTTTTCACACTCGCCGCATGAATGAAAGCCGTTTTTTATCCTGCAGCATAAATATATGGGACAGGCCTTTCCTTTTGGTGCATGAAAGACTTTTCCGCAAAGCTCATTGCATCCTTTACAGATCTTTTTGTAGCAGTAGCATTCACCGCAGTCTGACCCGCAGCAGCTTATAAGAAGATCATCACTGACAGTTGATAGTATCTCTTCCTGCTTCTTTTTACTTAATGAATGAAGTACCAGATGATACGCGCTATCGAGCATGTTCTCCAAAACATCATCTGTGACATTTCCGTCTGCCTTTACCGAGTTCCAGTGTATCTTGTTCATGTAGTAGCCGGGGATTATATCATCGAACTGTTTTCTTAATGCCTCTCCCTGCAGAGGCTCAAGCTTTATCGTTATATAGACGGGATTGTCTGAATCATCCCTGCATACAGCAGCAAAGAGCTTTCCACCGATATGATATCGTATCCAGTTCCATTCCTTTTGATGATCTTTTGTAACACCCGGTTTTGACATAAGGTATTCATCTATCCATGTATATTTCATTTTTGATCCTTTCCGTACATGTCTGTCATCTTATTCAGCAGACTGCTTATCTTTTTCCTGACCTCAACCGGTTCGATGAGTTCTGCTCTGTCACCGAAAGTCATTATCCATCCAATCAGGTTATCCTCATCCGAGTGCTCGATTTCAAGCAATAGCCTTTTATCTTCGCATTCCCTGTAGCACTCCGGCCCGTATTCCTCGATAAGTCGCCATTTTACATCAGGGCTGAACAGAGCCTTTACCCTGATCCCTTTTTCAGACGCTCCCGAAGACTTAAAATCCGGTACCGATATCTTTCTGCACTCGAATCCCTTTTTGGTCTCTGCAAGCTTATCCATGCGGTTTAGCTTGAACATCCTGAAGTCTTTTCTTTTAAGGCACCATCCCCATACGTACCAGCTCGTCCACTTAAAAACGATATAATATGGTTCAATAGTCCTTATGCTGTCTCCTGAAGGGGCATAGTAGTTAAATGTGATAAGATGTCGGTTTTCGATCGCATCCTGTATGGTCTCGATCTTAGGCGCCAGTGTATCCCTGTACCAGGATGCAAGGTCGATCAGTATTGAGTCCCTGCCGTTGATCAGCTCGCTCGATCCAGCCTGTATCTTCTCCATAAGCTGGCTGTAGTATCTGCTGCCTCCCACGCTGTCAAGGCTTCTTAAGCCGGCAAGTATCATCCGCATATCTTTAGATGTAAGAAGTGTCCTGTCCATGCGGTACCCGTTCATGATACTGACGCCTCCCCCTATCCCCTGTGATGAAGTCACGGGGATGCCTGCCTTTGATAGATTCTCAATATCACGGATAATGGTCCTTCTTGATACTTCAAATCTGTCAGCCAGCTCCTGCTGGGTGATCTTTTCTTCCTGAAGAAGTATTGATAATATACCGATCAGTCTGTCTATCTTCATATCTTTCACACTCTGAATATATCTTAACATGTCAAATGTGACATCTGTATGTCACATTTATTATAACAATTTATAATTATAAAAAACAGGGGCTCCTTTAAATGCATTTTTAAATTCCAGTTTTTGTATGAATTTTTCTTCTTATTTGGAATTTAGTCTTGCACATAATAATATGTTTTGTTATTGATGATAATGGTTATCTGTCTGCCAGGAGGATTTA
>Ga0247608_10000223_pt1 | contig 103136 bp, 85 predicted proteins | sample 176DNAGHGlowgp2_FD_193490 | JGI IMG/M metagenome (GOLD analysis project Ga0247608, IMG submission 193490) | Sheep rumen microbial communities from Palmerston North, Manawatu-Wanganui, New Zealand - 1766 DNA GHGlow gp2 | ecosystem: Host-associated > Mammals > Digestive system > Stomach > Rumen ... | reverse complement strand
GCGCCTACATTCGCTTCCGCGTCTGATGACACACTACCTTATATAGATTAAGGTACGCGAGACTATTTCTCTGGAATATGCTTCAACACATCTATCAGGTGGTCCCAAACCATTTGTACGGTGGGAATGTGCAGACGCTCGTCTGGGGTATGCACAAAGCGCAGCGTAGGACCGAAGGATACCATATCAAGATTCGGATAGCGCTCAGAGAACAGACCACACTCCAGTCCGGCATGGATACCGCGGACAATAGGATCCTTGCCGAAAAGCTTCTTGTACGAATCAATGACGATGCGCTGCAGTTCGCTGTTGGAACGCATCTTCCAGGCAGGATAACCGTCGGAATGCTTCACGTCGGCACCAGCCAAGAGGAAACAAGCGCCTATCGTGTCGCACATATTGTCGAGATTCGACATGACGTTGCTGCGCTGAGACGATAAGATGGTGATTTCCGTTTCTTTCGTCACAATGCTGGCAATATTGCTGGACGTCTCGACCATGCCGTTCAATGCTGGATCTTGGCATATAGCATAGATGCCATTGTGGACAGCCTGCAGGGCGTAGATGAACTGACGGGCAACCTGAGCCTCGATGACGGGCTCAGCATCGGTGGAATCCATCGTCCAAACCATCTGTGTGTCAGTGAAATTGAACTCGTCGGCAACGTCGGAGGCAAAGATGTTCCAGTCTGCCTTGATGTTTTCTTTCAGGTCGTGAGGTACGGCAATGACAAACATGCCGTCACGTGGAATGGCATTATGCAACTTGCCGCTGTTGAACTGGGCTAAACGGATGCCGTCGTACTTCTTCATCTCGGTATAAAGGAAACGCCCGAGCAACTTGATGGCGTTGGCACGTTTCTTGTTGATGTCGTCGCCAGAGTGGCCACCAACCAATCCTTTCAACTGGCCGCGCAGGAAGAAGGAGCCCTGCGGAGCATCTTCTCGCTTGAAACTGAATACTGCCGTCGTATTACGGCCTCCGGCACACGAAACAAAAATCTCGCCCTCATCCTCAGAGTCAAGATTGATGAGGTAGTCACCAGTCATAAAACCGGCCTTCATGCCCTCGGCACCTGACAGGCCAGTTTCTTCGTCACGGGTAAAGACACACTCTATGGGACCATGCTCAATGTCGTTGCTGTCGAGCAGCGCCAGTTCCATGGCACAGCCAATACCATCGTCGGCACCCAGTGTCGTACCCTCTGCTGTCAGCCATTCACCGTCAATATAGGTCTTAATGGCATCGGTGTCGAAATTGAACTCCACGTCTACCAACTTGTCGCAAACCATATCCATGTGGCTCTGAAGGGTGACCGTCTTGCAGTTCTCCATGCCCTTGGTGGCAGGCTTGCGGATGATGACGTTACCCGTTTCATCGACTTTCGTGTCCAAACCGCGGCTTTCACCCCACTCTTTCAAATAGGCAATCATCTTCTCCTCATGCTTCGAAGGACGAGGAATCTGGTTAATTTTGGCAAACTGTTCAAAGACAACAGCTGGCTTTAACTCACTTTTATTCATAGTTTCAAATTTATATTGTTTGTATTTTTATGTAGTAATTTGCAAAGGTAACCCCTTTTTCCCATATTACCAACCTTTTCCCAAACTTTTTTGTCTTAAGCGTTGGGAATAGAGAAATTGAGAAACTGTTAATCAAAAAATAATGATTTATTTTGCTTTTCTCTCAATTATTCGTATATTTGCAACTGATAATTCTAAAAGCTCAAGAAACTATGGCAAAATTTAAATTGATGACACTGCCTTACGCAAATGAGGACCTGGAGCCCGTGATTAGCCGCGAAACGATTGCGATACATCATGGGAAGCACTTGGCTGCCTATGTGAACAACCTGAACGGACTGTTGGAGGGTAGCGGATTCGAAGATGCTACACTGGCGGAAATTGTGTGCAAGGCATCGGGCGGCATGTTGAACAATGCAGGGCAAATTCTGAATCATGAACTGTATTTCGCTCAATTCAAGAACCCGACGGAGAACAATGTGCCGACGGGAGCAATTGCGGAAGCCATTGATGCTCAGTTCGGCTCGTTTGAAGTTTTCCAGAAGGAGTTTGTACAGAAGGGGGCAACGCTCTTTGGCAGCGGTTGGGTGTGGCTTTCTGCCGACAAGGACGGTAAACTAGTGATTACACAAGAGCCGAATGCCGCCAATCCCGTTCAGCGCGGGCTGAAGCCTTTACTCACTTTCGACGTATGGGAGCATGCCTACTATCTGGACTACCAGAACCGCCGCCCTGACCACCTCGCCGCCCTGTGGCAGATTATTGATTGGAACGCCATCGAGAAGCGCTACAGCAAATGAAGTGGAATTATTACAGTATGGCATCGGTAACGTAATGGATGTCCAAAACTTAGAGAAAAATCAACGAAACAAAATCATAAAAGAGTTATGCGACCAAGGAGCAGGATTCAGACAACTGCCCCGAATAACGCGCATCAGTTACGGGATTATTCAAAGAGTAGTAACAGATCAGAGTCCCCTGATCTAACTCCGTTGGAGGGCATCGCCCTGTGTACCTACAACAACGAGACGGGCGAAACCTTCGGACCCTACGCCGGCTACGCCAGCTGGATGCAGAACCACAACGCCTACCATAACTGGTTCCAGACGGAAACCGTGCCAGACTTGCTGTATTGAGATTATAAGTCAAAAGGGGAGATTCGGGTCTTCTGGCAAATCATCATCCTTTTTTGGATCGCCTCCAATTACACCATTTCCAGACCCAGTCAACAACTTCATGTCATCTACTTTCAGCTCCTCCAAATGGGGGGGGGGTATAAATTGCCTTTTTCATTTTTGTTTGTTATTAGTTCGTTTAATTTTCGTGCAAAGTTAGTCAATAATCAGTAAACGAACAAATAATTAAACATTTTTAGTGAGCGTTTAAAAATAACCTGGTATGATTTTGACTGAACACAAAGACACAAAGACACAAAGTTTTTCTTGGCACTGCGACCAGCTCAACTCTTTGTGTCTTTGTGTCTTTGTGTTCAAAATTTCAGCAGAACACTTATCCGTCCCTTTGATCAGTAGAACCGACCCCGTGATCCCCACGGGAACCTTAGGTTGTTAAGTTAATCATCTTGTTTTAAACTACATTTTTAAGTAGTTTCATCTTCACCTTCTGTAATTGTGCAAAATCCTGCATTTCCTGCATTTCCTGCACCAACGACGGCATTACAGGAATTTTAACAAAAGTATCAAAAACTAATATCTTCCCTTGATACTCTGAATATCCGGCCTTGATACTCCGAGTATCAGGCCATGATACTCCGAATATCAGGGCTGGATATAAAATCGAAGCTGCATACTGGTGCAAGAAATGCAGGAAATGCAGGAAATGCAGGAAATACGTAAGCATCGATAAACCACAGGTAGTAAAGCTCACACGGGGACAGACAAATCTGGTGGCAAAGATACGAAGAGTGTTGAAAACAAACAAAAGAGACAGTAAAAATGGTCAGAAATATGATGTGTTAAGGCGGCAATAAAGGTTAATGTTCCCAAAAACGTTTGTGATTACGGCGATTATTTGTATCTTTGCAGCCGTTTAGAAAAACAAATATGGTAAAAACTCTGATTGTCAGCACACTCCTCATATCCGTAGGTATGATACTGCTACTTGTCAAGGTGCTGCTGCGCCGAAACGGGACCTTCTCTTCACAGCATATTCACGACAGTAAGGCCATGCGCAACCGGGGCATCCACTGCGTGATGGATCAGGATCGCGAGATGCGCCGCAAAAGCAAGTATGCCGTAAAGGAGAGAAATGGTCAAAAAGTCGCAACAACACCATAATTATATTAAAAAGAAACAAAAATTGAAATATTAAACAAAGAACAATGAAAAAGTACATGATGATGGCCGCTGTTGCCGCAATAACATTGGCCTCTTGCAACAATGCAAATCCCAAAATGGACGAACAGCCTGCAGCTGCTGAAACGGCACAGACAGGAGATTTGAAAATCGCCTACGTAGAAGTAGACTCGCTGATGACCCAGTATGAATTCTGCAAGGAGTTCTCACTGGTGCTGCAGAAGAAAAGCAATAACGCACGCAACACTCTTACCCAGAAAGGGCAGCAGTTGCAGAACGCAGCAGCCAACTTCCAGCAGAAGCTGAATAACAACGCATTTACCAGCCGCGAGCAGGCTGAAAGCCAGCAGGCTGCCATCCAGCGCCAGCAGCAGAGTCTGCAGGAGCTCCAAGCACGTCTTGAGAACGAGTTGTCCAATGAAACAGCCAAGTACAACGAGGCTCTGCGCGATTCGCTGATGCACTTCCTGGACGCTTATAATAAGGATAAGAAGTTCGACCTGATTCTCACCAAGCAGGGTGACAACATTCTCTATGCTGCCAAGCGCTTCGACATCACGAAGGACGTCATCAATGGTCTGAATAAGCGCTACAAGCCCACCAAGAAGGCTGAGACCAAGACTGAGGAGAAGAAGTAAGGACGATTGTGGACATAGCGAAAATCCTGAACAAGCTACGCATCGAGGAGCTTAACGAGATGCAACAACACGCCGCCGAAGCCATTTTAGGCTCCGACGGTGATGTTGTTTTACTGTCACCTACAGGAACAGGCAAAACGCTGGCTTACCTGCTGCCGCTCATACAGCTTATCGACGCCAATGACCAATGGTCAATGGTCAATGGTCAATGGCCAATAGCTCTGGTTATCACACCAGGACGTGAATTGGCGTTGCAGTCTGACAATGTGCTGCGCAGCATGGGCTGCGGACTGCACTCCACAGCCTGCTACGGCGGTCGTGCTGCCATGGATGAGCACCGCGTACTGAAGGATTTACGCCCGCAGATTGTCTTTGGGACTCCAGGGCGTCTGAACGACCATTTAGACAAAGAGAATATTTCGCGCTACGGCATTCGCTATCTGATTATCGATGAGTTCGACAAATGTCTTGAAATGGGTTTCCATGCTGAGATGCAGAAACTCATCAAGGGACTACCGGGCCTGCAGCGTCGGATACTGCTCTCTGCCACCAATGCAGAGCAGATACCGCAGTTTGTCAATATGGCCAAGCAAGGGACGCTGATTGACTTCCTGCCTGAAGATGAACAGACTTCAGAGCGCGTCACACTCTATGAAGTACGCAGCCCGAAGAAAGACAAACTCGAAACGCTCTTACAACTGCTGCTGTCTGTGGGCGATGAGAGCAGCATTGTCTTCCTGAACTACCGCGACAGCGTGGAACGGGTTTACGACTATCTGCGTCATGCCGGCTTTACAACCACTCTTTTCCACGGAGGTCTGGAACAGCGCCAGCGCGAGGACATGCTTTACAAGTTTAGCAACGGGTCAGCAAACGTCATGGTCGCTACCGACCTTGCTTCTCGCGGTCTCGATATTCCTGATATTCAGAACATTATTCACTATCACCTGCCTGAAAGCAAGGAGGGCTACATCCACCGCGTTGGACGCACAGCGCGCTGGGAGGCTACAGGTCGCTCCTTTTTCATCCTAAACAGCGAAGAACAGATACCAGACTATGTCGTTGAACAGTCTGCAACGACTATCGAGCCCTATGATGCTTTGCCTATTGACAATGCATCATCGGCAACTGCTACGCCGCCTCAGCCACGCATGGCCACACTTTACATCGGCAAAGGCAAGAAAGACAAGATTTCAAAGGGTGATATTGTCGGTTTTCTCTGCAAAAAAGGGGGACTGGAACCTGATGAAATCGGGCGTATTGACGTCAAGGACCGTTATGCCTATGCTGCCGTGCGCCGTCAAAAGCTTCAGCAAGTGCTAAAGCTGACGAAGGGAGAGAAAATCAAAGGGGTCAAAACCGTTATTGAATCTGTGAGGTAATTCTAAGCTCAAACACCTCACGGGTCGTTTCGGATACGGCCACACGAGCATCCACACGAACGCCAACAAGCCATACTATTGAACCACTCCCATCAACGACTACCTGTTGACGGCGTTTTTCAAACACGGACATCTTGCGATCTGTCATCAGATCACTTAACAGTTTACGGCCTTTCATGCCATAGGGAATCATCCAGTCTCCATCAACAACTCTCCTGACTGTTAAGGGAAATGTTACCTTGCAAGCATCAATAGTTGCCAACTCAGGATTCTTCGAGATGTGAACAGCCTGTCTGATCACCGAAAATCTATTGACTTGGTCAAAAACATAGGTTCCTTCTTCTGGAACAATCAGTGGTTTTAGCGGTTTCATCGAGGTTTCTACCACTAGACGGTGACGGTCCTTCAATAAGTCGTAGCCTGCTGGAGACGTAAACACACTACCTGTTTCAGAGGTCATGATTTGCGCCACCTGTTTGCCGTTGAAACCGTAGTTATTGAGCCACTCAAAGACAACATATTCACTTGAACCAAATTTGCTCAACTCATTTAAATCAAGTGTATTACATTCATTGAACGAGTTCATAACGCCATCCAACAGAGCCTGGGCTTCAGACAGATTTTCTGCCGTGCGCTGAAGATTGTCCACTACGGCAGGATTGATTTCTCGAAGAAGCGGAAGCACATGCAAGCGCATCTTGTTTCGCTGCACGTCAGCCTCAAGGTTAGTACTGTCCGTTACATAATCTTGTCCCCTCTCGTTTAAGAAAGCCTCTATTTCCGCCCTCGACACGCACAGAAGCGGTCTGATGATATGCTGATTTCGAGGCTGAATGCCACACAATCCTCGTAAACCCGTACCTCTGACAAGGTTCATCAGCATGGTTTCCACGGAGTCGTCACGATGATGCGCTACGCAGATTCCTGCTGCACCGATATCGTTGCGCAGCTGTTCAAACCACTTGTAGCGCAACTCACGGGCTGCCATTTCTATGCTTACCTTATGCAGTTCTGCATAGGTCTGCGTATCAAAGTGGACGCGATGCAAGGCTACACCCAGACGTTCGCAAAGGGATATGCAAAACGACTCATCCCTATCCGATTCGTCGCCACGAAGATGGAAATTGCAATGTGCCGCTTCTACCTTATATCCAGCTTCATGCAACAGCAGAAGCAAAGTTACGCTATCCGCACCACCGCTTAAAGCAACTAAATATAACGAATTGTCGTCAAGCAGTTTATGTTTCTTGATATAGTTCTCAATCTTACTCCACATAGAGCACCAGTCCCTTCAGGTACTCACCCTCAGGATGATAGATGTTAATGGGATGATCGGCAGGCTGATGCAGCTGGTGCAGGATGCGCACCTTGCGCTTAGCCAGTGCAGCTGCCGTAAAGACCGCATTACGGAAATGCTCTTTGGTGACCACCTGAGAACACGAGAAAGTAAAGAGGATGCCACCACGCTCTATTTTCTCGAAGGCTTTCTGATTCAGACGCGTATAACCTTTCAGCGCATTGTGCAGGGCCCCGCGGTGCTTGGCAAAGGCTGGCGGGTCAAGGATAATCAGGTTATAGGAAGTGAGGGAAATACCCTCTAAGAATTTAAAGGCGTCTTCGCAGAAGGCCTCATGACGCGGGTCATCAGGGAAATTCAGTTCCACATTCTCTTTCGTTAACTCTATGGCCTTGGCCGAGCTGTCTACAGAATGTACCAGCTCAGCGCCACCGCGCATAGCGTAGAACGAGAAACCACCCGTATAACAGAACATATTCAGCACGCGCTTGCCGCGGGCATAATGCTCCAGCAGGGAACGGTTCTCACGCTGGTCGACGAAGAATCCCGTCTTCTGTCCTTTCAACCAGTCGACACGGAATTTCAGACCGTTTTCAGTGGCAATATTTTCATCGCTGCCACCTGCCAGGAAGCCGTTCATATCGTCAGCCGTCATAAAGGGCAACGTGGTTTCACTCTTATAATAGATGTGCTTGACGCGACCATGCATCACTTCTATAAGTGAAGCGGCTATCTGCTTGCGGCACAAATGCATACCGATAGAATGCGCCTGCATGACAGCCGTCTCTCCATACACATCAATTATCAAGCCTGGCAGATTGTCACCCTCGCCATGCACCAACCTGTAGGTGTTGTTCTGGGGATTGTCGGCAATACCAATAGCCTGTCGCATGGCCAATGCAGACTGGAGGCGTGAAGCCCAGAAGGTATTATCAATAGCAACGTCGTTGAAGGTCAACACACGCACAGCGATAGACCCCTGCTGGTAGTGTCCGACGGCGATGAAATCGCCTGAATTGGTCACCACACGTACTACCTCACCCTCGTCGACACCTTCGTCGATACGGGCAATAGCTCCAGAGAACACCCAAGGATGGAAGCGCAGAAGACTCTCCTCCTTCCCTTTTCTCAGCCAAATCTGCTTGTATTTTGTCATAGCCGTAGCGTATTATTCATTCTTGACTTTCTACTATCTCATAGTCGCCGGTCTCTTCCAATCGGACAAGTTCCTCGTAGAGCATGATGCACGCCCAAGCATCTAAGGCAGCATACATCTTCTGCTTGTCGTTCAGTATGTCCGTTTCCCAGTTTGTCAACCGTTCACGCTTTGATATGCGCTGTCCGAAGAAGTTGGCATAGAGCTTCTGCAGACTCAAATCCTCCACGCCGATTTCCTTGACATGGTGCTGCAAATCAATGAAATTACCAGGTTCGAAGTCACCTAACCGATGCAGCATCATTAAGTCATCATGCCACGACAGGCCGATTTTTGGCACCGTCCGGTCTTCGAGTAGCCGTTTCACCGAGGGCGACATTCCCAACAGATTCAGTCTGAACAGGAAGCAGATGTCATGGCTCGAGACCTGAAGCAGCGAGACAGCGTGCTGGCTGCCTTTCCTGAACGACGGTTTCGTTTCTGTATCAACACCCAATATGGGCTGTGACAGCAGGTAACGCACAGCTTTTTCGGCTTCATGCTCATTCAGCACCACCACAATACGCCCCTCAAAGACAACCCTTGGAAGTGTTGGAATCTTTGCTTTATCGTATTTGTTGAATAGCGTCTTTCTCATTTGGTGTGCAAAGGTACGAATAAGTTAGTAAAAAAAAGCAAAAAACAACAAAATGTTGATGAAATCTGATATATTCTTCGTAATTTTGCAGTTCGTAATAAAAAACAAAGGTACGTATGGCTAAGAAGAAGAAAACAAGCAGAGCCTCTGAGAAGACTGCAACGTCGTTGAAAGAGGCATTAGGCATTGACAAGATATTCTCCAACGAGCGCATCAATTTCGTCGTTGGATTCTGCCTGCTGGTTATTGCAGGCTACATGGTGTGGGCTTTTGTGTCGTATTTCACGACGGGAGCTGCCGACCAAAGTATGATTGAACAGCCGCTTGAAGGTGAAATCCTGAACCAGAACGGGGAGTTCCAAAATTCATGCGGTTCCATAGGAGCTTACATCTCATGGTTTTTCATCAAGCGCTGCTTCGGTCTGGCATCGTTCATTATTCCGCTGTTCATTCTGCTGGTATCAGTCAACCTGATGCGCGCCTACAAGGTCAACCTGCTGAAATGGTTCATGTGTCTGGCCATTATCATGATATGGGCTTCGGTGACGATGGCTAAGTTTCTGGCTCCCTTCTTCAACGACGCCTGTTTCAATCCTGGCGGTGACCATGGCTTAGCCATTTGTCAACAAATTGAGGGATTCATCGGTGCTCCAGGCCTGACGGCTTTGCTCGGTCTCATTGCCGTGGCTTTCCTGACCTACTTGAGCATGGAGACCATCATCATCATCCGCAAGATCTTCAACCCCCTGCATTACCTGAAGAAGATACCGCTGACCATCAATATGGGTGGCGGCAGCGATACGACGGACAACGGCGGCGGCATTTCGACGCTGGAAGACCCCACCACGTTTGACGACCCGATTTCGCAGACTGTTGAATTCGATGACGAGACACCTATGGCACCTGTCAACAAGCCGCTTGTCACGACCCCAGTTCGTAAGGAGAACAACGACGAGGACATTGTGGACGTGACCATTGAAGAGACTACTAAAGAAGAGAAAGCCGACGGCAAGGAGGTGGCTGAATACGGCGACATCAGCACCCCCTACGACCCCAAGCGCGATTTGGAGAACTATCACTATCCTACCCTCGACCTGCTGAAGAAGTACGAGAACGACGGCAAGCAGTTTGCAACCAACGAGGAGATCTATGCTAATAAGGATCGCATTGTCGACGTGCTGCGCAACTTCGGCGTGGAAATCAGCAGCATCAAGGCCACCGTCGGACCTACCATTACGCTGTACGAGATCACTCCCGCCCCTGGCGTACGCATCTCGAAGATTCGTAACCTGGAGGACGATATTGCCCTGTCGCTGTCGGCTCTGGGCATCCGTATCATCGCGCCCATCCCCGGCAAGGGCACTATCGGCATTGAGGTTCCTAATGCCAAGCCCACGACGGTGTCGATGGAATCGATACTTAATTCCAAAAAGTTCCAGGAAACGACGATGGACCTGCCTTGTGCCGTTGGTAAGACCATCACGAACGAAGTATTCATGTTCGACCTTGCCAAGGCGCCTCACCTGCTGGTTGCTGGTGCAACCGGTCAGGGTAAGTCTGTCGGCTTGAACGCTATTATCACCTCTTTATTATATAAGAAGCACCCGGCAGAACTGAAAATCGTGCTCGTCGACCCGAAGAAGGTCGAGTTCAGCGTCTATAGCAGCATCGAGAAGCATTTCTTGGCAAAGGTTCCTGACGACGAGGCAGATCCAATTATTACTGATGTGACGAAGGTTGTCCGTACGCTTAATTCACTCTGTAAGGAGATGGACACCCGCTACGACTTGCTGAAAATGGCTCAAGCACGTAACTTGAAAGAATACAACAAGAAATTCATCGCCCGTCAGCTGAACCCGGAAAAGGGACACCGCTTTATGCCTTATATTGTGGTGGTCATCGACGAGTTCGGCGACCTGATTATGACCGCAGGCAAGGAGGTCGAGCTGCCCATTGCACGCATTGCCCAGCTGGCCCGTGCCGTAGGTATCCACATGATTATTGCCACTCAGCGTCCAACGACGAACATTATTACGGGTACTATCAAGGCCAACTTCCCCAGCCGCATCGCTTTCCGCGTCGGTGCTATGATTGACTCGCGCACCATCCTCGACCGCCCGGGTGCTCAGCAGTTGGTGGGTCGCGGTGACATGCTCTATCTGAATGGCGGCGAGCCGGTACGCGTACAGTGTGCCTTTGTCGACACACCTGAGGTGGAACGCATCAATCAGTTCATTGCCCAGCAGCAGGGTTATATCTCAGCCTTTGAACTGCCCGAACCTGATACTGACGACGGTGATGGTGGCGAGAGCCGCGATGTAGACATGCAGCACCTTGACCCGATGTTTGAGGACGCTGCCCGACTGATTGTTCGCGAGCAGAGTGGTTCTACGTCACTCATACAGCGTAAGTTCGCCATCGGCTATAACCGTGCGGGCCGTCTGATGGACCAGTTGGAGAAAGCAGGCATCGTAGGTGCCGCTCACGGTTCCAAGCCCCGCGAAGTATTAATCATGGACGAGATGAGTCTTGAGAATCTTTTGTCACAATGGAGATAAATCATTTATAAACAATTAAAACGAAGACTGATATGAACAACAGAATAATCAAGCGTATAGCCAATAAGGGCAAGGTCGTCAGCGTTTTGCTTCTGGCCCTTTTTGCCTTACCCGTCAATGCCCAGACTGCCAAGCAAGTGCTGGACAAAGCAGCCGCCGTCGTGTCGAATAAGTCCGGCGCCCAGGCATCGTTTACCATTGCCGGTGAAAACATGAATACCAGCGGCACCATTGCCATCAAGGGCAAGAAGTTCCATGCCACTACGCCCCAAGCCATTGTCTGGTTTGACGGCAAGACGCAGTGGACCTACATGAAGAAGAACGATGAAGTGAACGTAGCACACCCTGACGACTCGCAGTTGCAAGCCATCAATCCCTACAATTTCATCTACATGTACAAGAAAGGCTACTCGTCGACGATGACCAAGAAGGGCGGCAGCTACGAGGTACACCTGAAGGCTGACAGCAAGAAGAGCGGCATTCAGGAGATGTACATCGTCGTCAACCAGAAAACGTCCGTTCCATCGCAGGTTCGTATGAAGCGACAGAAGGGATGGACAACCATCGATATCTCGAACTTCAAGCAAGCCAAGCTCTCCGACAGTACCTTCCGTTTTAATTCCAAGGACTTTCCCGACGCCGAAATTATTGACTTGAGATAAAAGACCATTCAGCAGCATCATGAACAAAATCAAACTATTCTGGCTGTTAAGAAAGAACACAAAGCTGAACGAGAAGCGCAACCCGATGTTCGAGGCTAACCAGTATGGTAAGTTCTTCACCTATACAGGTGCAGCATTCGTGGCCATTGAGTTCATAGCCCTCGGCACCTTCCTCGGATGGATTGCAGCCAAGGACAGTACGCCTGAAGTGCTCATCTATGCCATGCCCTTCCTGTTGATACTTGACTTCGGTATGCGTTTTGCCACCCAGCAGACACCCATGATGCTGGTTAAACCCTATCTGTTGACGCCCATCAGTAAATATACCGCTATCGACTGTTTCCTGGTCAATCAGGTGCTGGACACAGGCAACCTGTTTTGGATGACGTTCTTCCTGCCCTACACATTTATCGTGTGGTGTGGCGGAATGACCACATGGGCTGCCATTGGCATGCTCCTGCTGCTTCATCTGATGGTGGTCGTCAACAGTCAATGGTACTTGCTAGTGCGCACGCTGGTCAACCAGAGCATGTGGTGGTGGATACTGCCTGTTGTGTTCTATGGTGTACTATTTCTGCCCTTATTCGTGCTGCCCGACGCCATGGCCGAAAAAACACTCGATTTCATCGGCGACAAAATCCTGGAACCTTACGCCTTCTCATGGTGGTCGTTCCTGTTCTTTGTCCTGCTCTTCATCGTGCTTTTTGCCATCAACCGCCAGCTGCAGATGCGCCTCGTCTACGATGAAATAGGCAAAAATGAAAAAACGAACCTGAAGCATGTCTCGGAGTTCAAGGCGCTGGAGCGTTTCGGACAGATTGGTGAGTACCTGAAACTGGAAATCAAGAGTACGATGCGAAACAAAGCCATCCGTTCGCGCTTTATCCAGGGTGTGTTCTTCATCACCTTCTTCTCGCTGATGATTGCCTTCACCAGCGTCTACGACTCATCGTTCGAGCGCAACTTCTGGTGCCTCTATGCCTTTATTTTCTTCGGTTCGGTGAACCTGACCAAGGTCATGTGTCCTGAGGGCAACTTCATCGATTTGCTGATGGTGTACGAGGAGAACATCCTGACGCTGCTGCGTGCCAAATACTATTATTACTGCGCCATCCTGCTGCTTCCCTTCATCCTGACGCTGATACCAGTCATCATGGGTAAGTTCTCTTTGCTGATGGTGCTGGCATACCTGTTTACGGCTACAGGTCCCATCTATTTCATGCTGTTTCAGATGGCTGTCTACAACAAACAGACATTACCGCTGAACGAGAAGATAACGGGCAAGAACCAGATGGATAACAAGTGGCAGATTATCGTGTCGATGGTTGGCATGTTTGCACCCGTCATTATGGTCAGCCTCTTGCAGCTCATCTTCAGCGACACGGTAGCATACTGGATTCTGCTCATCATAGGTCTTGCCTTTACGCTGACTGAAGCTTACTGGCTTCGCAATATCTACCGTCGCATGATGACACGCCGCTACCAGAACTTGGAAGGATTCCACGCAACAAGGTAAAAAAGTGAAAACCATACTGATACAGGTCGGCAAGACCGTCAACAAGCATTTTGTGGCAGGCATTAGTGACTATGTGGAGCGCATCAGTCACTATATGCCTTTTGAAGTCGTCACCATCCCTGAACTGAAGAACACCAAGAACCTGTCTGAGGAGCAGCAGAAGAATGCCGAGGGCGAGTTGATACTGAAACAGTTGCAGCCTTCTGACACCGTTGTCCTGTTGGATGAGCACGGGCGCGAATATCGTAGTATTGAGTTTGCCCAGTGGCTTCAGCAGAAACAGAATACTGCCCGCCGTCTGGTTTTCGTCATCGGAGGTCCCTATGGTTTCTCGCCTGCCGTCTACCAACGTGCCAACGAACAGTTGTCACTCTCCAAGATGACTTTCAGCCATCAGATGATACGCCTCACCTTTACAGAACAGGTCTATCGCGCCTGTACCATTATCAAGGGTGAACCCTATCATCATGAGTAAAGAGCAAGTGCCTTGCCGTCACGACAGAAACAGATTTCCTATCTGATAGACTGCTGCCGACACCACCCATGCCAATACGGTGGTGTAAACTGCTGCAAACATGGCCCAACGCCACGAACCGCTCTCATGCTTGATGGCCACAATGGTAGCGATGCAAGGGAAGTAGATGAGTACGAACAACAGGAAGCAGAAGGCTGTCAGCTGCGAGAAGTTGTAGGCATCGCCATAAAGTACGCCAATGGTGGAAGCGACAATCTCCTTGGCACCCACACCGGCAATGAGGCTGACATCCATGCGCCAGTCAAAGCCCTGTGCCAGGAATAGCGGTTCTACGGCCTTTCCCAACAAACCAATAAAGCTCTCTTCCAGCGACGGAGCGACACCCATGGTACCGAAATAGCCCAAAGCCCATACAATGATGCTGGCCACGAGAATAACACCTCCCATCTTCTTCAGATACTGCTTGCCTTTCTCCCATGTATGACGGAAGATAGCCCTTGTCGTCGGAAAGCGGTAGGGCGGCAGCTCCATCACGAAAGGTGTGTCCTCGCCGCGGATAACCCACTGGCTCAACACGCGTGCCATGACTACTGACAGCACGATGCCGACGAGATAGAGCGTTATCATGACCAGACTTTGATAGCGAACGGCAAAGAAGGCGCCAGTAATCATAATATAGATGGGCAGACGGGCAGAACACGACATCATCGGCAACACCAGCATGGTAATGAGTCGCGAACGGCGACTCTCGATGGTGCGTGTAGCCATTACTGCTGGCACATTACAGCCAAAGCCCATAATCAGCGGAATAAACGACTTGCCGTGAAGTCCCATGCCATGCATCAGCTTGTCCATGATGAATGCCGCACGGGCCATATAGCCGGAATCCTCCATGATAGAGATAAAGGTATAGAGTATCAGTATCTGCGGCAAGAACACAATCACCGAGCCTACGCCACCAATAATGCCGTCAACCAGCATATCCTTCAACGGACCTGGCGACATAGCAGTACCGATGAACGCGCCCAGCATGTCCACGCCACTCTCTATCCAGTCCATCGGATATTGGCCTAACTCAAAGGTCACCTCGAACATCAGCCATAGCAGGAAGAAGAAGATGGGGAAACCTAACCAGCGGTGGGTAATAATGGCATCAAGCCAATGGGTGGTCTTGTAGGTATCCTGCTTGTTGCCCATGACGTAGCCAGCCTCCTTCAATGCACCGTGGATAAATCCGTACTTCGCATCCATGATAGCCGTCTCGGAATCGTCACCCGTTTCCTGTTTTACGCGGCGGACGGCGACATCGCGGGCTTCCAGTATCTGAGAGGCTTCCGGCAATGCGGCAATCACTTTCTCCGCTTCACGGTCTTTCTCCAACAGCTTGAGTGCCAGCCAACGTGTACTATAGCGAAGGCGCAACAAGTCGTTCCCCTTCAGATACACCTGGATGTTGGCAATACCGTTTTCTATCTCATGGCCATGCTTGATGTGGATATGGCGATAGTAATAGTCGTGACCCTCATAGTTTTCAAAGATGTGTATCACCTCGTGCAACAGTTCTTCCAGTCCCCTACCCGTCTTGAACGACGTCGGCACCATGGGCATACCCATCAGCGAACTCAGCGTGTCAATGTCGAAGCGGTCGCCGCGACGTTCCGTCTCGTCAAACATATTCAAGGCGCACACCACACGGAGGTGCATATCCATCAGCTGGGTGGTCAGATAGAGGTTACGCTCCAGATTGCTGGAGTCAATTACATTGATAATGACATCGGGCGTTTCGTCCACCAGCTGCCTTCTGACATAGAGTTCTTCTGGCGAATAGGCTGACAGCGAGTATGTGCCGGGCAGGTCTACCAGCTTGATGTGATACCCCTCAAAGTCAGTATATCCTTCCTTGGCATCAACAGTCACGCCGCTGTAGTTACCCACTCGCTCGTGGGCACCTGATGCAAAATTGAACAGCGACGTCTTGCCGCAGTTGGGATTACCGACCAAGGCAACGGTGAGTACGGTAGCATGTGTCTCTTGCGCCTGACCTTTGGTTTCTTCTTCCTTATCCCGGTCTGACTGCTCCTTGGCCTTCGTCTTGTCTTCCTGATGGATAGCGTCAGGCTTCTGGCTTGTGGTCGCCTGTCGGTTGTTATCGTAGGGGTGTCCTTCTTCTTGCTTTTCCTCTACTTCTATCATTTCCGCTTCCTGGCGGCGCAAGCTGACTTCATAGCCCATCACCTTGTATTTCACAGGATCCTGTAAAGGAGCATTCAGCAGCACTTCTACCGTCTGACCCTTGATGAATCCCATTTCTACAATGCGCTTACGAAAGCCGCCGTGACCTTTTACCTTGATAATCTTGGCCCGTCCGCCTGTCTTCAGTTCTGAAAGTCTCATACTCAATATCGTCTATTCGCTTGCAAAGGTAGCAAATAAAATCAACATTGTCAACACTTTCCCTGAAAATACCTACTAATGGTGATGCAATGGCCTACAATGGTTTTACAAAGCGCATTTCATGAAGGATGCGCTGTTGGCGCTTCAGTATATAGCTGCTTGGATGAGCCGAGTTGAAACGCCGCGGATTGGGCAGCGTTGCCGCTATCAATGCACACTGTGCTTTCGTCAACTGAGCCGCACGGGTATTAAAGTGCCACTCAGCAACAGCATCGGCGCCATAGATGCCGTCGCCCATCTCAATGGAGTTCAGATAGACTTCCATGATGCGCTGCTTGGACCACATCAGTTCGATGAGAACCGTAAAATAAGCTTCCAGCCCCTTGCGCACCCATGAACGCCCAGGCCACAGGAAAACGTTCTTGGCCGTCTGTTGACTGATGGTGGAAGCACCGAGCTTACGCTTCTCGGGGTGTTTGATGTTACGCATGGCAGCCTGCTCGATGGCCTTGTAGTCAAAGCCGTGGTGCTCAAGGAAGCGGGCATCCTCGGAGGCCATAACAGCCAATGGCAGCGACGGGGAAATTTCCTCCAGCGGCACCCAGCGGTGGTGTAGCTTCATGTCCTCACCGGCGCTGGCCTGCTGCGCCATGCGTATGAACATCAAGGGCGTAAACCATACCGGCACCCAGCGTAGCACGGCAACAGAAAGAATAGTGGAGGCAAAGAATGCCACCACTATCCACAAAATTGTCTTTTGGATGAAACGTTTAAACCGCTTCACTTCAGAATTAAATTTTTAATCTTTAATTTTTAATGTATCAGTTGGCCTGGTTTTGTGCCTCCTGAATCATCTTCTGAGAAGCGTACATGTAAACCTCCACGCGGCGGTTCTGCTGACGGCCAGCAGCGGTAGAGTTGTCGGCAACAGGGTTAGAAGAACCCTGACCCTCAACGCTCTTGATCTGAGAAGCGCTGACGCCGCAAGACTTCAGGTAGTTGTTCACGCTGTTGGCACGGTTGACAGACAGCGGCTGGTTGATAGCGTCAGAACCAGTGTTGTCGGTGTGGCCAATGATAGCGATGTCGCAGTCCCTGTTGTTGTTAAGAACCTGAGCGAACTGAGCCAGTGAATTCTTGGCTGTAGTAGAAAGGTCAGCCTTGTTGGTAGCGAAGAGAATACCAGAGTCGAAGGTCACCTTAACGGCATCCAGACCGTTGGCGTCAGTTACCGACTCCACCTGAGCATTCTTCACAGCCTCAGCCTCAGCCTTAGCCTTATCCATCTTCTTACCGATGATGGCACCGGCACCAGCACCTACAGCACCACCTACGGCAGCACCGATAGCTGTGTTACCAGCAATATGACCAATGATACCTCCCAGCACGGCACCACCTGCAGCACCAATACCAGCACCCTTCTGCATATTATTACATGCACAAACCATTCCTACACAGAGGAGAATAGAAAGAATCTTTGTCTTCATTTTTCTACTTTTTTTAGTGAAACGATAAATATTATTTTTTTGAGTTATTATTCTATTTTGTCAGCAAAGGTACGAAATAATGCTGATGCAACAAAACATTTTTGGAAGATTAACGTAAAATAAACATTTACCTTTGCATCTGATTATATCAAAATTAAGCATCATTTTTGTCATTTCGGACAACAAGTTCTTGCCAAAAGCATTGTCGATTCAAAAATTTTATTCTTGATTAGCCGCACCTACCAACCAGGAAAATCCGCTGAGCCATTATTAGGCTCAGCGGTGTAAAAGAGTACATAAAAAAATCCGCTGATTATCAGCGGATTTTTTGTAGTCGATAGGGGAATCGAACCCCTATGCCAAGATTGAGAATCTTGTATCCTAACCATTAGATGAATCGACCATCTTGTTAGTTGCTTTCGCAGAGAAATCCCCTCGGTGCGGAAGGAGGGGGATTCGAACCCCCGGTACGGGAACCCGTACGGCAGTTTAGCAAACTGCTGGTTTCAGCCACTCACCCATCCTTCCTTGAGGACCCTGGAGTCAGAAACCGTGGGGTTATCTCCTTGATTGCGGGTGCAAAGGTAATGCTTTTATTTGAACCCTGCAAATTTTTCAGCAACTTTTTTTTCACTTTCATTGGAATTTTCTTTTCTGAGAACAGCTCTGTTCATCGTCAGAGCGGAATACGGGACTCGAACCCGCGACCCTCGGCTTGGGAAGCCAATGCTCTACCAACTGAGCTAATTCCGCCTGAAGGGAAAAGAAAAGAGTCAGCACGAGGTTGTCCTGACTCCTGGGATAAAAGTGAGCCGATAGCCGGACTCGAACCGGCGACCCACGCATTACGAATGCGTTGCTCTACCAACTGAGCCATATCGGCAGCCTTTCAAAGATCTCCTTTGCCTTTCGGGAAGGGGTTTTAGCGGCCCGTTTTCCCAAAAGCGAGTGCAAAGGTAATACAAATTTTTGTATCTGCAAAATTTTTTGCCATTTATTTCTACTAATAGCTGCGGGCAATGATGACGCGGTACTTGGCGGGTTTGCCGCTGACCATGTCGGTGCCAGGTGTCTGCTCGTAGGCGAAAGGCACGCAGCGAATGGTGGCCTGTGTCTCCTCCTTAATTTGCGCCTCGGTCTCGGCTGTGCCGTCCCAGTGGCAGAGGAAGAAACCGCCGTCCTTCACCTTCTTCTTGAACTCTGCGTAATCCTCGCAGACGTAGACGTGCTCGTCGCGGTACTGGCGCGCCTTCTCGAAGATGTTCTTCTGAATGTCTTCCAACAACTGCTCGACGCGCTCTACGATACCTTCGATGCTGACGGTCTCCTTCTCCAAGGTGTCGCGGCGCATCACCTCGATGGTACCGTTCTCCAAGTCGCGGGCACCAAGGACAAGACGCACGGGGACACCCTTGAGCTCGTAATCAGCGAACTTGAAGCCGGGACGCTTGTTGTCGGCGTCGTCGAACTTGACGGTGATGCCCTTCTGGTGCAAACCGTCGATGATGGGCTGCACCTCCTTGTTGACGAGCTCCATCTGCTCAGGCTTGGTGGCAATGGGGATGATGACGACCTGGATGGGAGCGATGCGCGGAGGCAGCACCAGTCCGTTGTCGTCGGAGTGAGCCATAATCATGGCACCGATGAGTCGTGTAGAAACGCCCCACGAGGTGGCCCAGACGTATTCGGGCTTGTTCTCCTTATTTAAATAGGTGACCTCGAAGGCCTTGGCGAAGTTCTGTCCTAAGAAGTGTGACGTACCGCTCTGCAGGGCCTTGCCGTCCTGCATCATGGCCTCGATGGTGTAGGTATCGAGTGCGCCGGCGAAGCGCTCGGTCTCACTCTTCACACCCTGTAGCACGGGCAGTGCCAGCCAGTCCTCGGCAAACGAGGCATAGACGTGCAGCATCTTCTTGGCTTCCTCCTCAGCCTCCTCGCGGGTGGCATGGGCGGTATGACCCTCCTGCCACAGGAACTCCGACGTGCGGAGGAATGGGCGTGTGCGCATCTCCCAGCGCATGACGTTACACCACTGGTTGCACATCAGGGGCAGGTCGCGCCATGAGTGAATCCAGTTCTTATAGGTGTTCCAGATAATGGTTTCCGACGTTGGGCGCACGATAAGCTCTTCTTCCAGCTTGGCAGCGGGGTCAACCTCAACGCCGCTCTTGTCGGCCTTGGCGCGCAGACGGTAGTGTGTCACTACGGCGCACTCCTTGGCAAAACCCTCGACGTGCTCGGCCTCGCGGCTGAGGAACGACTTCGGGATGAGCAGGGGGAAGTAGGCATTCTGCGCACCCGTCTCCTTGAACATCTTGTCTAACTGTTGTTGTATCTTTTCCCAGATGGCATAGCCGTAAGGCTTGATGACCATACAGCCGCGCACAGCCGACTGCTCGGCTAAATCGGCCTTGACTACCAGGTCATTGTACCACTGGCTGTAATTGTCAGCCCGTTTCGTTAAATCTTTTAATTCTTTTGCCATAATTTCTAATGTATTTCAAATTTGGGCACAAAATTACATAAAAAATATGAATTAAGCGCTAAAGCACGAAAACTTTTTCGCTGACTATTTATAATGGTGTCAATGGATATACGATATTGACGATAAAGATGTTGGCTGCGAGGATGATGAGGTTCATCAGCAGACCGATGCGCATGAAATCACTGAAGCGGTAGCCGCCAGGGCCGTAAACCAGCATGTGGGTTGGAGAACCTATGGGGGTAGCAAAGCTGCTGCTGACGCTGATCATCAAAGCGACGAGGAATGGGAAAGGTTCATAACCCAGTTTTTCGGCGGCATCGAACATGATGGGGAAGAACATGGCACCGGCGGCAGTGTTCGATATGAACTCAGTAACGAATGTGCCGACGAAACAGACTGCAGTCATTACCACAATCGGGTTAGTGCCGCAGACATCGAGGATGCCGTTGGCGAGCCATTCGGCGATGCCCGTCTTCTGGATAGCGAGGCCAAGGGAGGCACTGCCGGCGAAGATGATGAGGATGTCCCAGTTGATGGCCTTCATAGCCTGGTCCATGCTGCAGCAACGACAGACGAGCATGGCAGCAGCAGCCAGCAAGGCACATTGCAACAGCGGCATGACACCAGTGGCCGAGAGCACCACCATAGCAATCATGATGGTTGTGGACACAAGCGTACCATAGCCGATATTGGGCACGTCTTCGGAATCGAAGAAGTGCAGATCGTTCTTCAAGGTCTTCGTGTTAAAGTTAATATGCTTCGGACAAACCAACAGCAGCGTGTCGCCCGCCTGCAGAACCACGTTTCGCGGTGCCTGATTGATGCGCTCGCTGCGTCGGGCTACTGCCGCCAGCATCACATTGTTATCCTTCTCAAACGTACTATCGCCGATGGTCGTCCCTATCAGACTGCTGCCAAAGGTGATGTAGGCCGTGTGCAACCGGTAATCGTCGACCTCGCTGATAGAGAAAATATGGTGGTCGGCACTCACTAACTTGTGTTTATAAGCCATTTCAAGCAGCTCGTCTATTCGACCTGCGTAGACCAAATGGTCACCACCCATGATGGGTTCGTCCTCCATGATGGGCAATGGCATATCGTCGAAGTGATGCATCTCAATCAAACTGCCGCCTTTGACATGGAAGAGACCAGCTTCGCCCAGTGTCTTGCCGATAAAAGGATTGTCCGACGGGACCAGCAATTCCACGGTATAGTCGCTAATCGACTCGAAAGCGCTCTCAGGAACCTTGCGGTCGGGCAGCAGACGACGCATGGCGATGACGGACAGCATGCCGACAGCCAGGCAGAACAGTCCGGGGATAGTCGTGGTCAGAATATTCATAGACTCACCCGTGCTCTCCTCGTAGAGTCCGCTGATAATCAGGTTCGGCGGGGTGCCGATGAGGGTACAAACGCCGCCCATGCCCGAGGCATAGCTCAGAGGGATGAGCAGTTTCGAGGGTGACACGCCCAGTTTCTTTGACCACATCTTGACGATACCGACGAAGAGCGTCACCACCGTCGTATTGCTGAGAAACGAACTGAGCACAGCCACCGGCAGCATCAGCCGTGTCACGGCCTTCGAATAAGTGCTGGGCGTGCCGAGCAGATACCTTGCTATACATTGTAGCACACCAGTATGCATCAGTCCCGCAACGACTACGAACAGCACGCCGACGGTGATGACCGACGTGCTACTAAAACCCGAAAACGCGTCTTTTACATCGAGAACACCCGTGATGTAGAGCACGCTGATGGCTCCGAAAAACACCAGATCGCTACGCCACTTGGTGAACAGCAGAATGGTGAACATACTCAGTACCGTCGCAATGGTGATCCATGCATCAAGGCCGAAACCTAAAAACATTAATGATTCCATGTTTTATATCGCGCTTAACGCGCCGTTTACTCCAAATATTTGACGTATTATACTTTATAACAAGTGTGCAAAAGTATAAAAACTTTTTGAAATGTCGACCTTTCATATAAAAAAAATACAAGTTAGTGGTTAAATTTATAGAACTTCTCGTAAAAATATTTCGCTTTTTGTTTGGTACTTTCATTATTTTATAATATCTTTGTACACTGGAAACATATAACAACTTGATTCAAATTATTCATTTACATTATGGTAGCAGCAATTTTGATAATAGTTTTTCTATTCATTGCCTTCGGCATTTGTCTCCTATTAGTTCGACGTCACTATGGAAAACTTCTGGAAGCAGCCACACATCGTGCCCAGAAGAGTGAGCATCTGAAGTCGGTGTTTATTGAAAACATCAGCCGTACACTTGGCTCGCCGTTAAAAGCCATTGATGGTTTTTGTAACATGATTCTTGAGGAAAAAGACGAGAACATGCAGTCGGCTCAAGTGAGAGAGGTGGTGACCAACATCTCGGACCACACAAAGGAAGTTATTGATTTTGTCGCTCAGCTGAGCGAAATGTCCAAATTTGAAGGCATCAACCCATCCTTCACGTTTATAGAGGTTAACGTGAGCGAACTCATGGCATCCTATCGGCGTGAGGCAATGAACTTCACAAAGCCCGACGTTGCCGTCCGCGTCACCACTGACCTCTCGCCACATTGCAGGGCCATTATTGACACCGATCTCATGCACCAATTGATGATGCATTTGCTGAAGAACGCTTCGAGACATATTACGCAGGGAGACATCTTCGTCAGATATACCTGTGAGCGCAGAGGACTTAAAGTATCTATCAACTATACTGGCATGGGGCAATCTGAACTGATGGGTGCCGACATCTACTCATTTCTTCAAAAGGAAGAAGCACTGAAAGATTCTGACAAGGCCCCCTTATTGGCATTAGCCATCTGCAGAGCTATTGTCGATATGTTAGGAGGTGAATTCATCATGGATACGGAAAACAACAAGAAAACCGTCACTTCTTTCTGGTTCCCCTGTGAGATGAAAGACATCTACAAGGACATATAATTTATCCGTATTTGTTGTTCCTAACTAAATAGCCCCTCAAAGTACGATAAAATACTTTGGGGGGCTATAATATTAATAAACTATAGCAGAGATTGCTAATCGAGTCCGAAGAGGACGCGCAGACCGCCGTCGACACCACTGAAACCCATGAAGGCCAGTGAAAGCAAGCCGGCAGAGAGCATAACGATAGCCATGCCGCGCATACCTTTGGGGACGGTGACCAGTTCCAGCTGCTCGCGCATACCGGCAAAGACGGTCAGTGCCAGCCCAAAGCCGATGGCTGTGGAGAATGCATAGACAACCGATTGCAACAGGTTGAAGTCTTTTTGTATGACCAGGATGGCTACACCTAACACGGCACAGTTGGTGGTGATGAGCGGCAGAAAGATGCCTAACGCCTGATAGAGGGCGGGCGACACCTTCTTGAGAATAATCTCAACCATCTGCACGAGCGATGCGATGACGAGGATGAAGGCAATGGTCTGCAGGTAGCCCAGACCGTTAGGGTCGAGTACAAACTTCTGCACGCACCAAGTCACAATGGTGGCCAAGGTGAGCACGAAGGCCACGGCGGCCGACATTCCTAACGAGGTCTCTACCTTCTTCGACACGCCCAAGAAGGGACAGATGCCGAGGAACTGCGACAGAATGATATTGTTGACGAATATCGCGCTAATGAAAATCAGTATATATTCCATAATCTTTTCGGTATTACGTTATAACGTTATTACGAATTGCCACGCAACTTGTTGACGATAGCAATGAGGAATCCCAGCATGATGAATGCTCCCGGAGGCAACACGAAGAGCAAGATGTTATATTCCTCAGGCAACAGCATGAATCCGAAAACGGAGCCTGAACCCAGCAGTTCGCGGCAAATGCCCAACAAGGTTAGACCCAGCGTGAAGCCCAGTCCGATGCCAATGCCGTCGAAGAGCGAGGCTACGGGTGAGTTCTTGGCAGCGAACGACTCAGCACGTCCCAAGATGATGCAGTTCACCACGATGAGTGGTATGAACAGGCCGAGGGCCTTGTCAATGTCGGGCAGGTAGGCCTTGATAATCATCTGCAGCATAGTGACGAAGGCAGCGATAACCACAATGAACACGGGGATGCGCACCTTGTCGGGGGTAACAGACTTCAGGCACGAGATAACCACATTGGTGCAGATGAGTACGGCCATGGTTGCCAACCCCATCGACATGCCGTTAATAGCCGAAGTGGTAGTGGCCAGCGTAGGACACATACCCAGCATCAGGACGAACGTAGGGTTCTCCTTGACGATACCATTCTTTATAATATCAATGTAACTCATATATTAATCCTCCTTATCTTCTTCGTCGTCCTTATCTTCATTCTCTTTCTCAGGCAGTTCTTGCTTGGTGGCTCCTGTCTCAGCATCAGCGGCGGGGGTTGCCTTATAAGCGTTGTAAGCCTGATTCACAGCGAGCAGGAAAGCACGGCTGGTGATGGTAGAAGCCGTAATGGCATCTACCTGTCCGCCGTCCTTCGATACGGTCAGGGGCTCAGAGGGGGTCTTTCCTATGATATCGCCCTTCTCACCCTTCTGGAACCACTTGTCTGCCTTAGCACCAAGACCCGGTGTCTCGGCATGCTCCAGCAGCGTGTAACCCAGGATTTTTCCTTCGGGGTCGAAACCTACCAGCACTTTCAGGTCGCCGCCGAAGCCGCCGGTGGTAGACTCAACAGCCGCACCGAGATCCTTGCCCTGGGCGTCCTGAATCTGATAGATGGTATAGGTGAGCACCTTGCCCTTCGGGTCGTTCTGCTTGACTTCGTCGGTCTTTGCCACCTTCAGGTCGCTGACACACATTACGGATTTGATGCCGTCGGCAAGGGCTTTCTCTTTCTGCTGGTTAATGGGACCTTCTGTCAGGTGGTTGACACCGGCCAGGACAGCTCCCATGATGACTGCTACTGCTGTGAGTACCAGTACCATATTCGTCAATGATGATTCTAACTTCTTCATAATTGCTTAGTTTTTAGCCGGGACTTCACCGAAGCGCTTGGGTTTCACGTACGTATTAATAAGAGGTGTAAAGGCGTTCATGATGAGGATGGCGAACGACATACCTTCTGGATAGGCTCCCCAGTTACGGATGACAACGGTAAGGAAGCCGATGCACACGCCATAGATGAGCTGCCCTTTGGCCGTCATGGGCGAGGTGACATAGTCGGTAGCCATAAAGATAGCTCCCAACATCAGTCCACCGGAGAGGATGACGGAGAACGGGTCGGCATAGGCGGGGCTGAGCAGATGGCAGATGCCGGCAAAAACGAAGACCGTGCAAATGATGCTGACGGGGATGTGCCACGTGATAATCTTCTTCCACAGCATGTAAGCCAGACCTATGAGCAGAGCCAGAGCACAGATTTCACCCATGGCTCCGGCACCGTCGGGATGGTTTCCCAGGAAGAGGTCGAGCGACGAAGGCAGCTTGTCGAGCACAGAGGCATCGCCGGTCTTGATGGCTTCCTTCATGATGGCCAGCGGCGTGGCACCTGTCTCAGCGTCGAGATAGCTGGTCAGCTGACCTACCTTCGGCCACGTCGTCATCTGAGCGGGGAAAGCCACCAACAGGGCGGCACGTCCCACCAAAGCAGGATTGAAGAGGTTATTGCCCAGACCTCCGAACGTCATCTTACCCACACCGATGGCAAACAGCGCACCGATGATGATAATCCAGATGGGGAGATTGCTGGGAAGATTGAAACCGAGCAGCAGACCCGTCAGCACGGCAGAGCCGTCGCAGATGGTGTTGCGCTCGCTCTTGAGCATGAATTTATTGATGGCCCACTCAAAGCAGACGCAGGCCGCAACACTCGTAGCACATACTATGGCCGAACCCAGGCCAAAAAAGTAGAACGACACGAGCAGCGCAGGCAGCAGGGCAATGATGACGCCATACATGTTGCGCTCCACGGTATCCGTTCCGTGTGCATGAGGTGACAGTGATACAATTAATTTTCCCATTGTATTATTTCACAATTTAACTATTTCACAATTATTCTATTTCTTCTGCGCAGCAGCGGCACGGGTGCGGATGATGCCCATGACGGTGCCTTTGGCCTGACGGATGTTGTCAAGTAGCGGACGGTGGGCGGGACAGGTAAACTGGCACGAGCCACACTCTATGCAGCTGACCACCTCTTCACGCTCGGCACGCTCCCAGTTCTTGACGGCAGCGAGCTTTGCCAGCAGGTAAGGCTCCAAGCCCATCGGACAGGCCGACACACACTTGGCACAACGGATGCAGGGATTAGGTTCCTTGCGGAATGCCTCGTTGCCGGATATGATGGTCACGGAGTTCGTACCCTTGCAAATGGGCACCTCCGTAGAAGTCAGTGCCTTGCCCATCATCGGACCGCCGGCCAGCAGTTTGTTGTCGCCCTCGGGCATGCCGCCGCAGGCCTCTATCAGATCCTTCATCGGCGTACCCATACGAACAAGGAAGTTGCCGGGATGAGCCAGTTTCTTACCCGTCACAGTGGTATAGCGTTCAAACAGTGGCTTATTCTTCATCACCGCCTCATAGACGGCAAAGGCCGTACCTACGTTCTGTACGATGGCACCCACATTGACAGGGATGGCAGGCGGTGCAGGCACTTGCCGGCGGATGACGGCATCGACGAGCTGCTTCTCACCGCCCTGTGGGTAGCGCTGCTTCAAGGGCACTACCTCAACATGGTATTCAGTGCCCCCAAACACTTCTGCACACTTCCGGGTGAGCAGTTCGATAGCCGGCATCTTGTTGGTCTCAATACCAATGTAGCCCGTAGTCACCTTGGCACCCTTCATGAGCAGTTCCAAACCAACCAGAATCTCATCGGCGTGCTCCATCATCAGACGGAAGTCAGCAGTGATGTACGGCTCACACTCCACGGCATTGATGATGACGCACTCGGCCTTGGCCGTAGGCGGCGGAGTAAGCTTGATGAAGGTGGGGAAACAGGCACCGCCCATACCTACCACGCCGGCAGCCTTGATGCGGTTGACTATTTCCTCTGGTGTCAGCTCGGGATGTTCCTTGACCTTTTCCAACTTGTCCGAGCGGTCGATGGACTCTTCCCACTCGTCGCCTTCCACATTAATAATAATAACAGGCTTGCGATAGCCGGTGGCATCGATAGCCGTATCTATTTTGAATACGGTACCGCTGACACTCGAGAAGATGGGAGCCGACACAAAGCCGCCGGCCTCGGCAATCATTGTACCCACTTTCACCTTGTCGCCTTTGGCAACCACGGGCTTAGCCGGTGCTCCTATATGCTGGCTCAGCGGGAATATGGCCTGCTTAGGCAGGGCAGCCACCTGGGTCTTGGCCTCGTGGGTCAGTTTGTTCTCTTCGGGGTGTACACCACCTATACGGAATGTTCTAATGTTCATGCTTGTTCCTCCTTCTTTACTTCTGGTTCAACATTTTTTCCATCGGGAGAACCGCTGGGCACTGCGGCTGCAACAGTCTGGGGGGCTTCAGCGGCCTTGGGGGCATCAGCAGGAGCAGCAGGTTTTGGCTTCGGTGCCGGGAAATTAACCGCATGGATGGCTCCCGTGGGACATGCTGCCACGCACTTCTTACAGAGACGACACTTGTTGTAGTCAATATAGGCAACATTTCCCTCGACGGTGATGGCTGCGAAATTACACTCCTTCTCGCACTTTCCGCAGCCGATGCAGGCAGCTTGACAGGCTTTCTTGGCCACGGGACCCTTGTCGTGGTTGACACAGGACACAAACACTCGCCTACCCTTCGGACCTTTCTTGCGCAACTCGATGATGTGGCGCGGACAGGCCTTCACACAAGCACCGCACGACGTACACTTCTCCTCGTCAACCTCGGGTAGTCCAGTCTCGGGGTTCATGTGGATAGCATCGAACTGGCAGGCTGCCACACAGTCGCCACAACCCAGACAGCCGAAACCGCACGCCGTCTCGCCAGCACCGCAGGCATTCATGGCGGAACAGGTGCGCAGGCCACTGTATTCGGCAATCTTCGGGCGCAGCGCACTCGTCCCGTTACATCGTACTACGGCAACCATGGGGTCGCCATTGGCAATGGCCATACCTAAAAGGTCAGCCACCTTGCCCATCACTTCCTGTCCGCCCACGGGACACATCAGCCCGTCCAGACTACCGGCATCGGCACCCTTGACCAAAGCATCGGCCAGTCCGCCACAGCCGGCAAATCCACAGCCGCCACAGTTGGCACCGGGCAGCACCTCCTGAACCTGTGCTATGCGCGGGTCTTCATAGACAGCGAACTTCTTGGAGCAGACATAGAGCACTAAGGCGGCAATCAGTCCGATAGCGCCCAGCACTGCTACAGCAATCAAAATAAAATCCATAAAGTTACTTTTTATTATTTGTTTTAGTTTAATAATCACTTCTCGATGGCAAAGGCCAACTGCTGGCGCAGTTTCTCACGACAAAACCACAGCAGCACGTAGTAGGGCAACAATGCCCCAAGAGCACTCAGGGCCGCAAGCCCCTCGCTGCCAGACAGGCGGAGCACCACGACGAGCACACCCACTAACAGCAGGAACGGCACGCCGAAGCCCCACAGCAAGGCCCGGGCGGCTACCTGCCCGGAAGTGGACACTGTCACCAGGTCGCCCTTTTTGTAAGAGGCACTGTCGGCACCATGCACGTCGATGACTTTCTCCTTCGACTCGGCAGCATTGCAATAGCCTGCCACTTTGCAGGCAGCACATGCCGATGTCTGGACGATGCGCACATGCACGCATCCGTCTTCGACACTTTCCACAATACCGGAATGACTTATCTTAGTACTCATTAGTTTTGCAATCTCGAGTTTGCAAATGCAAAGGTACGACAAATAAATGAAATAAAAACCTTATTATATAGTATTTTTTTGAAAAAAAATCGCAATCGTTTGCGATTGTCACTTCTTTTTGCTACTTTTGTATCGTCAAACAAGAAGTAAAACGATGAAAGCGACAGAACAAACCCTGCAACAGGTAACTCGCGTACTACGCAAGATTACCGAGAAATTCCCCGCTGCCGACGAGGCGGCCAAGCTTACTGACATCCACCTACGAGTGAACCAGGAAACTGGCGAACTGACTGCCTTTGACGACGACGACCAGGAAATTACGCGCTGCATCGTAGAACAATGGATAGACAACAAAGACGAAAGTTTCTACAAGGACATCACCGCCACGCTGCGCTCGGTCATCAACAAGCGCAAGCAGGACGTAGAGGCCATGTCTATCCTCAAGCCTTTCTCGCTGGTGCTTGAGAACGAAGACCACGAGAATGTGGCCGAGCTATACGTTGTCGACGACGACACCGTCATCATTGACGAAGAACTGATGGCCGGTCTGGACAAGGACCTGGACGACTTCTTCAAGAAACTGCTGAAGGACTAATCAAGCCACTGATGCTGACCGGCCGGCGAGTGCTTAGCCCTCATGTGCAGACACACCCCCTTGTGCAGTAGCAGCATCAACCCTACTCCACCTCTTCCCCCTTGAGCATCCGCTCTATCTGTTCGTCAACATTGGCGACGCCTTCGTCAGGAACAGGCTCGCAAGGCACTACTATGAGTCCCTCGTCATCACTCATGCCGCTCGCTGCTGCAGCTTCCGCCTGCACGTCTTCGACATAGTCCCGTTGCGCCGTATCGACTGGAACACGCATTTGCTGCATCTGCTTGCTGTGGTCGTGACGCACCTGACAACCACCAAGCAGCAACACCAAGCACACCATCCACGCACTGCAACAACATAATACTGCCTTCTTCATTGCTCTTTCTTATTTAGTTAATCGTGTTATATCTATCGCTTGGCTACCCAAAGTCGCCGAGTTTGCCGGCCAAAGTCGCCGAGTTTGCTGACCAAAGTCGCCGAGTTTGCTGACCAAAGTCGCCGAGTTTGCTGAATACTACCTCAGCCGCAAGACGTCACCGACGCGTATTACGTAGTCCGGTTCAAGGTCGTTGCGCTTATAAAGATACTTCAGTCGAATGCCGTATTTCTGTGCAATAGAGTACATGGACTCGCCGGGCTGCACGACGTGGGGACGGTTCTTGTAGTCCTTGGGGGCCTTGCGAGCCTTCTTCTCCAGCCAGATGACTTCGCCCTCCACCAGCGGGTCGTTCTTGTCGCGTTCATTATAGCGGGCCAGCTTGCGGTACGACACGCCTACATCCTGTGCGATGGTGCGGAAGGTATCGCCCCGCCGGGCCAGAACATAGTAGTTCTTATTGAAGAAAAAGATGTGGCGCAGGTCGCCACGCTCTATCTGTTGCGTCTGGTACTTGTCGAAACCGCGTGCCGTGTCATACTGGTAGAGTTTGTAAAGCTCAATAATCTCTATGAGTTTGTGGGCATAGCGCGGGTTCGTGGCATAGCCACAGGCTTTCAGACCACGCGCCCATCCTTTATAGTCGGTGGTTTTCAGGTCAAACAGTTTCTTGTAACGAGCACTGGTAGAAAGGAATACAGAGTGGTCATGATAGCTCTCATACACGTTGTTGTAAGCCCGGAAGCACTCGCCACGCTCATCGTCGTCGTGATAGGTCTTGCGACCCGTCCAACCGTTACACTTGATGCCGAAGTGGTTGTTGCCCTTCACGGAAAGCTCGCTTCGGCCGGCTCCCGACTCCAGCACGCCTTGCGCCAGTGTGATGCTGGCCGGAATGCGGTATTTGAGCATCTGTTCGATGGCCACGTCTTTATAAAGATCGAAGTAGTCCTGGTAGCGCTGAGTCCACACCATGGTCTGTGCAGACAAGGTGAGAAGGGGGCATAAAAGCCAAAAAAACAAAAATATACGTCGCTTCATGAACAAATATCGCTAATTGAGTTGCAAAAATAAAGAAAAAGAATTAAATTTGCAACAAAAATCGGAATATTATGAAAGAATTGGATATAAAAGCGACCATCGTCGAGGCGCAGATGGACGAGTTGACAGCTACCGAGCAATCACTGGTCAACATGGCCATAGAGGCTACCGAACGGTCGTACGCACCCTACTCAAACTTCCATGTCGGCGCAGCACTCCTGCTCAAGAACGGCGAGACATTCGTGGGCTGCAACCAGGAGAACGCCGCCTTTCCTGCCGGCATCTGTGCTGAGCGCGCCGCCATCTTTGCCGCCGGTGCCAAGTATCCGGACCAGCCCGTCATGATGCTGGCCATCACCGCACGGGGACGAAACGGGGAACTGATAGACGAGCCCGCAAGCCCTTGTGGAACGTGTCGACAGGTCATCATCGAGACCGAGACGCGCTTCCGCCAGCCGGTGCGCATACTGCTCTACGGGCGCAACAGGACATACGTCATGGACGGCATCAAGCAACTGATGCCCCTTTCGTTCACCGAATTTTAGAAACACAAACACAACAACTTCTAATTTAATATTAATATGGTAAAGATTTCTAAAGAGGCCGCTCTCCAGTATCACGAGGCCGGCCGCCCTGGCAAGATTGAAGTAAAACCCACCAAGGCCTATCGTACACAAACAGACCTGTCGCTGGCTTATTCGCCCGGTGTGGCATACCCCTGTCTGGAGATACAGGAGAATCCCGACGAGGCCTACCGCTATACCGACAAGGGCAACCTGGTGGCCGTCATTTCCAACGGAACGGCTGTGCTCGGTCTGGGCGACATCGGTGCCATGAGCGGAAAGCCGGTGATGGAGGGTAAGGGACTGCTGTTCAAAATATACGGCGGCATCGACGTTTTTGACATCGAGGTGGCCGAGAAAGACCCCGAAAAGTTCTGCGAGGCCATAGAGAAGATAGCCCCCACCTTTGGCGGCATCAATCTGGAGGACATCAAGGCTCCGGAGTGTTTCTACATTGAGGAACGACTGAAAAAAAACCTTGACATTCCCGTCATGCACGACGACCAGCACGGCACTGCCATCATCTCGGCGGCAGGACTGAAGAACGCCCTTGAGGTGAACGGCAAGGACATCAGCAAAGTGAAGATAGTGGTCAACGGTGCCGGCGCAGCAGCCATCTCCTGCACAAAACTGTACATGGCCATCGGTGCCAGGAAGGAGAACATCGTCATGCTCGACTCGAAGGGAGTCATCTCTACCAGCCGAAGCGACCTGAACGAACAGAAGAAGTTCTTTGCCACCGAACGCACGGACATACACACACTGGAGGAAGCCGTCAACGGTGCCGACGTCTTTGTAGGACTGTCGAAAGGCAACGTGCTGACCAAGGACATGGTGAAGACCATGGCCCAGGACCCCGTCATCTTCGCCTTGGCAAACCCCGTTCCCGAGATTTCCTACGAGGACGCCATGGAGGCACGCCCCGACACCCTGATGTCGACAGGGCGCACGGACTATCCGAACCAGATTAACAACGTCATCGGATTCCCCTACATCTTCCGTGGAGCACTGGACGTACACGCCACGGCCATCAACGAAGAGATGAAGCTCGCCGCCGTCTATGCCATTGCCGACCTGGCCAAACAGCCCGTCCCCGACGTGGTGAACGACGTTTACAAGGTGAACAACCTCACTTTCGGCCGCGATTACTTCATTCCAAAGCCCGTAGACCCGCGGCTCATCACCGAGGTCAGCGCTGCCGTAGCCAAGGCTGCCATGGACAGCGGTGTGGCACGGCGCAAGATAGAAGACTGGGACGAGTACAAGCGTTCGCTCAGCGTACTGCTGGGACAGGAGACTAAACTGACGCAGAAACTCTATGCCACAGCAGCAGCACACCCGCAGCGCGTGGTCTTTGCCGAAGCCATTCACCCCACCATGCTGAAGGCTGCCGTACAAGCCAAGTCGGAAGGAATATGCATTCCTATCCTGCTGGGCAACGACGAAGTCATTCAGAAACTGGCCGACAAGCTCGACCTGAACATTGAGGGCATCGAGATTGTCAACCTGCGCCACCCCTCTGAACGCGAACGCCGTGAACGCTATGCCCGCATACTGACACAGAAGCGACAGCGCGAAGGCTACACCTTCCAGGAGGCTAACGACAAGATGTTCGAGCGAAACTACTTCGGCATGATGATGGTTGAGACCGGCGAGGCCGACGCTTTCTTGACGGGACTGTACACCAAGTACTCCAACACCATCAAAGTGGTCAACGAAGTCATAGGCATCCGCCAACAGTATAAACATTTCGGAGCCATGCACATCATCAACTCGGCACGCGGCACACTGTACATTGCTGACACGCTGGTCAACGAGAACCCCGACACCGACACACTCATCGACATCGCCAAACTGGCCTCCAAGAGCGTAAAGTTCTTCAACGAGAAACCGGTCATCGGCATGATCAGCCACTCAAACTTCGGCAGCAGCCAGAGCGACGGAGCACTGAAGGTGAAGCGAGCCACGGAGTATATGCAGCAACACTACCCCGAACTGCCTATTGACGGAGAGATGCAGCTGGGCTTTGCGTTGGACCGCGAGCTGCGCGACGAGCAATATCCGTTCACACGTCTGCTGGGCAAGGACGTCAACACGCTGGTATTCCCTAACCTCACCTCGGCACGCTCCAGCTATAAGATGCTGCAGATGCTTGATGCAGACGTAGAAATCATTGGCCCCATCCAGATGGGACTGAACAAACCCATCCACTTCATTGACTTCGGAGCATCCGTGCGCGATGTCGTCAACATCGTCGCAGTGGCCACCATCGACGCTTATGTCGACAAGGTGAAAAAGAGCATCGGCGCAGTGGACGAATAAAGACCTTTAATATTTTTTAAATAAAAAAGTCGGCCGTTGGAGAACAACGAGCCGATTTTTTTCGTAACTTTGCACCGCTTTTAGAAGGTAAAAAGGTACATAAACCTGATATTCAGGGAATTAGAGCTATTTTAAGAAGTATAAGATGAGACAATTAAAGATTCAAAAGAGCATTACGAATCGCTCCAGTGAGGCTTTAGACAAGTATCTCGTAGAGATAGGCCGTGCTCCTCTCATAAGCATTGAAGAGGAAATCGAGCTCGCTCAGAAGATACGAAAAGGAGGTCCTGAAGGCGAGCGTGCCAAGGACAAACTGGTCACGGCCAATCTGCGTTTCGTTGTCTCTGTCGCCAAGCAGTACCAGCATCAGGGACTGACGCTGACTGACTTGATTGACGAGGGTAACATTGGTCTGATAAAGGCTGCACAGAAGTTTGACGAAACCCGTGGCTTTAAGTTTATCTCGTATGCCGTATGGTGGATACGACAGTCCATCCTGCAGGCCATTGCCGAGCAGAGCCGCATTGTCAGACTGCCCTTGAATCAGGTAGGTTCGCTGAGCAAGATTAACCAGGAAATCAATAAGTTCGAGCAGGAAAACCTGCGACATCCGTCCATGACGGAACTGAGCGAAGCCACCAACATTGACGTAGAGAAGATAGGCCAAAGCCTGATGGCTGACGGACACCACGTGAGCATCGATGCCCCCTTTCAGGAGGGTGAGGACAACTGTATGCTTGATGTCATGGCATCGGGCGACGATTCGCGTACCGACCGCCATGTTGACCACGAGTCCATGGCTCAGGAACTGAACAGCGTACTCCAGAAAGTACTGAAGGACAGGGAGAGAACCATTCTTTGCGAATGCTTTGGTATAGGTTGTCACGAAAAGGGGCTTGAAGAAATTGGCGACCAGCTGGGACTGACACGCGAACGCGTGCGGCAGATTCGCGAGAAAAGTATTGCCAAGCTTCGCGACTCAGGCAACGCACGCATCCTGATGAAATACTTAGGTTAAACTTCTACAAGAACCGAAAAAAAAGTACCAAACGTTTGTGTCTCCAAAAAATTATTCGTAATTTTGGGGGCGTGAATCAGAAGCTACACATAATAATGCTTATGCTGGGCATGATGACTCTCATGCCCAGTTTCTGTTATGCTGACCGCCATGTGGACTCGCTGGTGATGAACCGCATCTGGAACTACCGGCGAAACTACACACAGTCGGTAAGCGGCGAGGAGCAAAATGTCTACCTGCGTTACACCTTCGACGTAGCACGAAGAAATCCAACCCTCTTCCTGGTGCCCACCATGTACGTCATTGCTGAGGGCGACCGCCAATTCATCAGTGAGTCCTACTGCAAACTACGGTTCCGCGACTTCGGCGACTACGACCTGCAACGGCAGGTGGTCAGCGGCACCATTCCCCGTCAAAACACAGCCATGCCGCCTATTCTGGAGATGTTTACACCCGACCTTTATGCCATGACACTTTATCCTGGCCGATTACTCTCACCGTTCCACCAAGCCAACCGGAATTACTATAACTATCAGCTCGTACCTGCCGACGGCGACATCGCCATGATGCACTTCACCCCTCGGTACAAGAACACGCAACTCATCAACGGATATGCCGTTGTCAACACTCGTACAGGACGTCTGCAGTCAGTTAAATTTGATGGCGAATACGACATGATCAAATTTAACATGAACGTATTGATGAATCTCCACGAGACGCATACACCACTGCCAGAACGGTGCACCATTGACGCCAGATTCAAGTTTCTTGGCAACCGTATCAATGCCAACCTGGCCGCAGTATTTAACTGCCCCACCTCACTGCCAGACTCGGTGAACAAGCTTAAGGACCGTGCGCTGATGGAAGAACTGCGCCCCATCCCCCTGACAGCTGCTGACGAGAGAATCTATAAGGCCGACGATGACCGAGAGCAACGACGAGCCGAACAACGAGCCTTGGAGGAAAAGGAGCGCACAGACAGCGTGCATGATTCCAGCAACTGGCTGAAAGAGGTGGTATGGGACTACATCGGCTATAACCTTATCAAGACCCACCGGGCTAAGACGGGCGGATTCTCCATGAAGATGTCCCCACTGCTCAGTCCCGTCCAGTTGGGTTTCAGGCCGGGAAGGGGGCTGAGCTATAAGTTGAAACTAGGTTTGCAGTACAACTGGAACGCCCACCGCTACCTGTCACTCAACACGCGTTTCGGCTACAATTTCAAGCTGAACCAGATATTCTACACCATACCACTGCGCATGACCTACAACCCAAAACGCAACGGATATGCGGAAATCGTATGGGGTAACGGCAACCATATCTCAAACGGAATTCTTAGTGACGACTTCGAAGCCGTTATGGGTGACTCCATAGGCATGCCCGACTTCAAAGACCAGTACATTCAAGCCATCAACAACATCGTTGCCTTCGACTGGCTGGAGATAAAAGGTGGCGTGGTGTTCCACCGCCGTACCTCGTTAGACAAGAAACTCATGAGCCAGGCCGGCATGCCCACCGAGTTCCGCAGCTTTGCCCCCACGCTTACCTTGCAGTTAGCACCGTGGCACAACGGACCAGTGCTCACTGCCAACTATGAGCGCGGACTGAAGAGCGTGTTCGAGTCGAATCTCGACTACGAACGGTGGGAGTTCGACGCCTCCTATATCGACTACCGCGAGAGTATGCACATCATCAACCTCCGCGGTGGCTTCGGATTCTACACAAAGCGCAATTCCAACTATTTCGTAGACTACGAGAACTTCCGCGACAATAACCTGCCCAACGGATGGGAGGATGACTGGACGGGACAGTTCCAACTGCTAAGGAGTGCCTGGTATAATGCTTCTCGGTACTACGCACGCATTCATGCTTCCTACGAGATGCCCATGATGATTGGTCACCGGCTACCCATTTTCGGACGAGCCATTGAAAAGGAACGCGTCTATTTCAGTGCACTATCCATACAGCATACCCGCCCCTACTTCGAGCTGGGCTATGGATTCACCAATCGTTATTTCTCTACAGCCTTCTTCACCAGCTTCCTTGGCATACAGCCTCAGCGCTTCGGCTGTGAGTTCACCGTAGATATATTCAGGAAATGGTAAAGCACCAGAAGCAGTAAGAATGATTCTATCGATAGTTACACCACCAAAACAAAAAAAATCCAAAGATGGCTAAACCCCTGACAGTATATAAAGCCAGTGCCGGTTCCGGCAAAACATTCACGCTGGCAACCGAATACATCAAACTCTTGGTGCTCAACCCCATGAGCTATCGCAACATTCTTGCCGTCACCTTCACCAACAAGGCCACCGAAGAGATGAAGATGCGAATCCTCAGCCAACTCTATGGTGTCTGGAAACAGTTGCCCGACTCCGATAACTACATGATGAAACTGGTAGCCGAGACGGGTTTACCCACTAACACTATCTCCCAGCGTGCCGGAGAAGCCCTGCACCAGTTGCTTCACAACTACAACTACTTCCGCGTGGAAACCATTGACTCGTTCTTCCAGAGCGTATTGCGAAACTTAGCCCGCGAACTGGATCTGACTGCAAACCTGCGCATCGGTCTTAACGACACACAGGTTGAAGAGCAGGCCGTTGACCAGCTCATAGACTCATTGAGCCATACTGATGTCATGTTGCAGTGGCTGCTGAAATTCATCATGGAAACCATCAGTGACGACCGGTCATGGAATATCATCGGACAGGTGAAGCAGTTTGGCCGCACCATTTTCCGCGACTACTACAAGGAACACGGTGATCGCCTCAAGGCAACCATCAGCCAGAAAGGATTCTTTGACGGCTACACTAGCCAGCTACGCCAGATGCGTGGCAGTGCCGAGAAGCGCATGAAGGAGTTGGCAGACACTTTCTTTGACACCCTTGAAGGCGAAGGTCTCACTATTGACGACCTGAGTTACGGCAGAACCGGAGTAGCCAGTTTCTTCTTAAAGCTCAGCAACGGCCAGTTTGACGAAAGCATTGAAGGGAAACGAGTAAGCGATTGTATGGACGATGCTTCCAAATGGTATAAGAAAAGTCACCCACGAGCAGAATTCATCCATGCCCTGGCCGACGACACACTCATGCCATTGCTCCACCACGCCGTCGCGGAACGTCCCCGCCAGTGGAAGCTCTTCAAGTCGGCCGACCTCACCCTTCGGCACCTCAACCAGTTGCGCCTGCTGGACAGCATCGAACAGAAGGTGCGTCAACTCAACGAATCGGCCAACCGATTCCTGCTCAGCGACACACAGCAGTTACTGCACGCCCTCATCAAGGACAGCGACTCACCGTTCATCTTTGAGAAGATTGGCACCCAGTTGGAACATGTCATGATTGACGAATTCCAAGATACATCCAGCATTCAGTGGCAGAACTTCAAAGTCTTGTTGCTGGAGTGTATGAGCCACGCCGGCAGCGAGAGCCTCATTGTCGGCGACGTAAAGCAGAGCATCTACCGCTGGCGCTCAGGTGACTGGCGCCTGCTGAACGCCATTGACCAGGAATTCCCCCATTCCGAAGACGTTTTGGACATCCGTCCGTTAGAGACTAACTACCGTTCCGAGCGCAACATCATCAATTTCAACAACGCATTCTTTACCGAAGCAGCCCGTCAGGAATATGATGCACAGTGCGAAGAGTTCCCCGACGGTGCCCAGCAACTTCAGCGCGCCTATGCCGATGTGAAACAGCAAGTGCCCGAAGGACGTGGCAACACCGGCTATGTCAGCATCCGACTGTTACCCCAGAAGGACTATCAGGAACAAGTACTCAGCGAGATGGCTTATACCGTCAGCAACATGTTGCAACAAGGCGAACGGCCCCAGCACATTGCCATCCTCGTGCGCACCAACAACCTCATCCCACTTATTGCCAACTTTTTTACGGCGAACATGCCAAAGGTACGCATCGTCAGCGACGAAGCATTCCGGTTGGATGCCTCAGTGAGCGTATGCCTACTGATACAATCTCTCCACTTGCTCACCCACCCTGACGACCTCCTGGCAAAGGCCACCATTGCCAAGCTCTACCAGCGCTGTGTCATCGGCAATACCATTACAGAAAACGAACTGTTCATCAAAGACCAGCCACTCGATGAGTTGTTGCCCAAAGCCTTCACACAGCACACCGTCGAACTGCTGCAGTTGCCACTCTACGAGCTTACCGAACGCCTGTACAGCATTTTCCAATTAGACCGGCTGAACGAGCAGAGTGCATACATCTGCACCTTCTACGACCAGCTGAACCAGTTCTGCCAAGACAACAGCACAGACATTGACGCCTTCATTGCTGAATGGGAAGAGACCATCAGCGGCAAAACCATCCAAAGCACTGAAACTGACGGTATCCGCATACTCTCCATTCACAAGAGCAAGGGACTGGAGTTTCGTCATGTCATCATTCCCTTCTGCGACTGGCGATTGGAACATAGCGACATCCTGTGGTGCGAACCGAAGGAGGAGCCTTTCAGCGCCCTGCCTTTGGCACCCATCGACTATAGCCAAAAACAAATGATGGGAACCATCTATGAGAAAGACTACCTCGACGAGCACCTTCAAGCTACCGTTGACAACCTGAACCTGCTATATGTCGCCTTTACGCGTGCCCGCCAAAGCCTTTACGTCTTTGGACGCCGCAGTGCCAACAGTTCGCGCTCTGCTCTGATAGAATCGGTACTCCCAGAATTAAGACTTGAAGGCAGCAGTCTTGACGGAGCGGACGACAACGAAGCTCCGCTGACGTTCACCTACGGAACACTTAGCAGTCTTCCCCCTGATGCTTCGGCCACCCGGCATCAGGAGAAAGAGATTAAGTCGGCCAACGTTTTTCTGAAACCAGTTACGCCACAACCCATCACCATTGAGACCTTCGACGTAAAGACCGAGTTCCGCCAAAGCAACAAAAGCCGCGATTTCATTGAGGGCGATGCCGCTCAACAGGAACTCAGCTACATCAAGATAGGCAACGTGCTGCACAATGTTTTTTCCAACATCCGCACCAGTGCAGACATTCCCCAAGCCCTGTTCCAACTGCAACAGGACGGTGTGCTATACGATGATGAAGTGACGCGTGAGAAGATTACAGAGCTGCTTCGCAAGCGGCTTGAAAGCAAACAGGTGAGTGACTGGTTTTCAGACCGCTGGACGTTGTTTAACGAATGCACCATCCTAACCATTGAAGACGGCCACATGAAAGAGCGTCGCCCTGACCGTGTGATGACCGACGGCCATGAGACGCACGTCGTCGACTTCAAGTTCGGCAGTCCCAAAGACGAATACCATGAGCAGGTACGCGAGTACATGGAACTGCTGCGAGCCATGGGCCACCCCAATGTCCGTGGGTGGTTGTGGTATGTATATAATAATAAGGTGGAGGAAGTTATCCTTTCTTAGTTAAGAGTTTTACTGTAAAGAGTTCATAGTTGTTTAATAAGATGAAGGACTTTTTGGCATACGTTGCACAAGACATTCTCGACAAGTACGGCACGAACCTGTCACGCACTGCCGTCGTATTTCCCAACAAGCGAGCCTCGCTGTTTCTCAACGAACACCTGGCGCGGCTGGCCGGACATCCCTTGTGGAGTCCAGCCTACATTACCATCAGCGAACTGTTCCGCCAACAGACGGACCTTCAGGTGGCCGACCCCATCAAACTGGTGTGCGACCTGCATCTGTCGTTCTGCCAACAGACAGACTCCACCGAGTCGCTGGACAAGTTTTATGGCTGGGGACAGCTGTTACTCAGCGACTTTGATGACATTGACAAGAACATGGCCGATGCCGACCGCGTCTTTGCCAACCTGCGCGACATCCACGAACTTGACGACATCTCCTACCTCACCGACGAGCAGCGCCAGATGATCCGGCGCTTTTTCAGCAATTTCTCTGACAACCATAATAGTGAACTCAAAGAGCGTTTCCTGCGGCTATGGAGTCATTTTGCGGACATTTACCATGATTTCAACGATAGGCTGGCCGCCCAGGGACTGGCCTACGAAGGTGCGCTTTATCGTTCTGTGTGCAGCAAAGTCGTCTCAGCAAACGGGACATCAAGCGGAACTGGCGGAACAACTACAGGAACAAACGGTTCCGAAACATCCGCCTTCCCATACGACCGTTATCTCTTCGTGGGCTTCAATCTGCTTCAAAAAGTGGAGCAACAGCTCTTCTCGTATCTGCAAAAGGAGGGCAAGGCCCGTTTCTATTGGGATTTCGACCACTACTACATCCGCACGCCACAGTCCACAAGCCAGCAGCACAGAGCAGGAACCTTGGTGCCCCATGAAGCCGGCCAATACATCAGCACGTATCTGGAGTACTTCCCCAACGAACTGGACATCAGCAACGAGGACATCTACGGCAACTTCCATCGCGAGAAGCACATCAGCTACTTGTCAGCCCCCACCGAGAACATTCAGGCACGCTACGTCAGCACCTGGCTGCGTGAACAGCAGCGCTACAGGGACGGTCAGCGCACGGCCATCGTTCTTGCTAACGAATCCCTGCTGCCCGTGGTGCTCCACTGCCTGCCTTCCGAGGTCGAGAAAGTGAACATCACCACTGGCTACCCGCTGTCGCAGACCGCTGCGGCATCCTTTATCCTGCTATGGTTCGACCTGCTGCTGCAAGGTCGCACGCCACGCATGACGCGGAGGCTACGGCGGCATCCGTACTTTAAATATATCGTGCCAGACACGGCAAAGACCGGAGAAGAGAATACTGCTGACAATGAGCCACGAACAACGAACTTCCCCGAGGTAGGAACCACACTCAGCGAACTGTCCGCACTACTGCGCCAGATAGCCCAACAAGGCAATGCTGAACAGAGCAACGACCCCCTGTTCCAGGAATCATTGTTCCGCGCCTATACATTGGTCAACCGCCTGGTCGACCTCCAGCAGAGTGGCGATCTGGCCGTAGACAACACAACCCTGCAGCGTCTCACCGTCCAATTGCTGCAACAGACCAGCATCCCCTTCCACGGCGAGCCCGCCGAGGGTGTTCAGATAATGGGAGTATTAGAGACCCGTAATCTGGACTTCGACCACGTGCTACTGCTTTCCTGCAACGAAGGAAACATGCCACGGGGCATCAACGACGCTTCGTTCATTCCTCACAGCATTCGCCGGGCCTACGAGTTGACCACCGTCGAGAACAAGGTGGGCATCTACGCCTACTACTTCCACCGCCTGTTGCAACGCGCCACTGACGTCACCATCGTCTACAACAACTCCACCGAAGACGGCCAGCGCGGTGAAATGTCGCGCTTCATGCTGCAGTTAATGGTGGAAAGTCCACACTCCATCAGCCAGCAATCCCTCCAGTCTGGTCAGTCCGCCATTGGCTGGCAACCAGCTCCCATCGAAAAAACGCCCCGTGTCATGAGCATCCTCCAGGAGGTTTTCACCGTGTTGTCCCCGTCAGCCATCAACAAGTACATGCGCTGCCCACTGCAGTTTTACTACCGCTACTTGGCCGACCTGCGGGAACCCGACGTGCCCGATGACGAACAGGAACTGGACAACCGCATCTTCGGAAACATCTTCCACGAGGCTGCCGACATCATCTACCACCAACTGCCTGCCACCATCACCCGCGACGTGCTTGACCATCTGCTGCACAACAAGGCCGAGACAGAACGGGCTGTCGATCTGGCTTTCCACCGTATCATGCCCGCCGCTCCCGCCAGCGGACTGCAACTTATCAACCGCGAAGTCATCATACACTACCTCCGACAACTGCTGCAGATAGACCGCCGACTGGCACCTTTCACCATTCTCGGTCTGGAGTGCGACGTCTTCCGCCCCCTGATACCACTTACTGCCGACCACACATCCCCGGCCCACTACTCATTGCCTCAGAATATTGGAGGCCGCATCGACCGTTTAGACCTGATGAACGACGGTACCATCCGCGTGGTAGACTACAAGACAGGCAGCAGCCGACTGAAGCCACTGCCTGACGTAGAGTCCATCTTCGCACCCGAAAACATCCACAACCACGCCGACTACTACCTGCAAACCTTCGTTTATGCCGACATCGTCAGCCGTCAGACAGCCCACTACGGCCTTCAGCAGCCAGGCACCAAGGTCGCTCCCGCCCTACTCTTCATCCAGCATGCCGGTGGCAACGACTATGACCCCACACTGTGCTTCGGCCGCGAACCCATCTGTGACATTGCCGACCATGCCGCCCGCTTCAATGAACTGCTGGACCAGAAGATTGCCGACATCTTCTCGCCCGACGTACCCTTTACACCCACTGACGACCTGCGTATCTGCCACACCTGCCCCTACGCCCAGATGTGTCACCGTTAGCACCTACTCACTGTCCATCTGACCTTCTGCCCACTACTGATTACCTTTTCACTATAGAGCAACGTCGGCGACATAAGCAAGTAATTTCAGTGAATTTGGTCAGCAAACTCAGTGAATTTGGTCAGACATGGCACGGAAAAAGGACAGGAAAAGAGCATATAATGTACTCAATTTATGACTTTTCCAACTTTTCGGTGCGATTTGTATGAGTTTTTATCGAAACTTGTTTAGATTCTCAAATATTTTGTGTACATTTGCACCGTATAGCATTTTCACGGTGAAGCGAAACATTACTAAGAAACTATATTTTACAATCTCATGAGAAAAAAACTATTCACTACACTGACACTGGCACTGGTGCTGACAATGGGAGTCACCGCTGAGAACGTTCAAGTAAGGGTACATGCCGACCAGGGCAAGTCGAAAATCAACAGAGAAATCTACGGACAGTTTGCCGAACACCTAGGCAGCTGTATCTATGGCGGCCTGTGGGTTGGCGAGAACTCACCAATCCCTAACATCAACGGCTACCGCAAGGACGTCTTCGAGGCCCTGAAGGCACTGCACATTCCCGTACTGCGCTGGCCTGGCGGATGCTTTGCCGACGACTACCACTGGATGGACGGCATCGGCCCGAAAAGCCAACGGCCGTCGCTGCGCAATAATAACTGGGGCGGAACGATAGAAGACAACTCGTTCGGCACCCACGAGTTTCTGAACCTGTGTGAGATGCTGGGCTGCGAGCCCTACATCAGCGGCAACGTCGGTTCGGGAACAGTGAAGGAAATGGCTCAGTGGGTAGAGTATATGACCTCAGACGGCGACACGCCAATGGCCCGTCTGCGCAGTCAGAACGGCCGCGACAAAGCGTGGCACGTCAAGTACTTCGGCATTGGCAACGAGGCGTGGGGATGCGGCGGCAACATGACGCCCGAATACTACTCGAACGAGTACCGCAAGTTCAACACCTACCTGCGCAACCAGCCGGGCAACACACTCTACCGCATAGCCAGCGGTGCATCAGACTATGACTACAACTGGACGCGCGTGCTGATGGAGAACATCGGACGACAGATGAACGGTGTGTCGCTGCACTACTATACCTGCTCGGGATGGGACGGTTCGAAAGGCTCGGCCATCAAGTTTGACAACGACCAGTACTACTGGGCACTGGCCAAGTGTCTGGAGATTGAGGAGGTCATCAAAAAACACAAAGCCATCATGGACGAGAAAGACCCTGAAGGCAAGATAGACCTGTTAGTGGACGAATGGGGCACATGGTGGGACGAGGAGCCAGGCACCATCAGCGGACACCTATATCAGCAGAACGCCCTGCGCGACGCCTTCGTGGCCTCGCTGTCGTTAGACGTGTTCCACCGTCATACGGACCGCATCAAGATGGCCAACATCGCTCAAGTGGTGAACGTGCTGCAGTCAATGATCCTGACCGACCAAGAAGGTACGGGCCACATGGTGCTCACACCCACCTACCACGTGTTCCAGATGTACACACCGTTCCAGGAAGCCACTTACCTGCCGTTAGACATGAACTGCGAAACGATGCAGGTAAGCAAGGCCTACTTCAAGGAGAAGGCAAAGGCCGACACCGGAACGCGTACCCTGCCCTTGCTGTCGGCATCAGCCGCCCAGACCAAGGAAGGCGACATCGTCATAGCACTGACCAACGTGTCGTTGGACAAGGCACAGACTGTGGACATCAACCTTGAAGGCTTCGCCCCCAAAGAGGTGAGCGGACAGCTGCTGACAGCAAAGAAAGCTGACGACTTCAACGACTTTCAGCACCCCGAGCGCGTGGTGCCCCAGGAATTCCGCGGAGCCAAGGTGAAGAAAGGAACAGTGAACGTGGAACTGCCCGCCAAGAGCATCGTAGTTATTAGAATAAAAAAATAAGATATGGAAAGAACATGGAGATGGTTCGGCAAGAAAGATAAGATTACGCTTGCCCAACTGAGACAAATCGGAGTAGAAGGTATTGTCACTGCACTGCACGACGTTCCGTTGGGACAAGTGTGGACACGCGAGAAAATTCGTGACCTAAGGGAGTATATCGAGTCGTACGGCATGCGATGGAGCGTGGTGGAAAGCCTGCCCGTAGTAGAAACCATCAAGTATGGCGGCCCCGACCGTGACGAGCAGATAGAGGTGTACAAGGAAAGTCTGCGCAACCTGTCGGCAGAAGGCATACACACCATCTGCTACAACTTCATGCCAGTGCTGGACTGGGCACGTACCGACCTGGCACACGCCAACCCCAACGGGGCGTCGAACCTGTATTTCAACTACGCGGAGTTTGCTTATTTTGACATCTATATATTAAAGCGTGCGGGTGCGCGTGAGGAATGGGCAGCCTTTCAGTTCCCTGCCGGTGTGGGGCAAGACCGCAACGTTCTTGAAGAGTGCGATGCGCTGGCCAAGACCATGACCCCCGAGAAAGACCACAAGTTGGTGGAGAACATCATCATCAAGACACAGGGCTTCGTGTCAGGCAACTTCTCGGAAAACGACGAGGCACCGATACAGAAGTTCCGCGACTTCCTGGAACTGTACAAGGACATCGACAAGGCACAGTTGCGTGCCAACATGAAGTACTTCCTGGAGGCCATCATGCCTACGTGCGAAGAATACGGCATGAACATGTGCGTACACCCCGACGACCCACCCATTGAGGTATTGGGCCTGCCCCGCATCGTGCGTACGGAAGAGGACATAGAGTGGTTCCTCAATGCAGTACCGAACAAGCACAACGGTCTGACGTTCTGCGCCGGAAGCCTGTCGGCGGGGGCATACAACAACGTTGTGGAACTGGCACGCAAGTATGCTTCGCGGACTCACTTCGTACACCTGCGCTCATGTCACATCTTCCCCAATGGCGACTTCACAGAAGCCAGCCATCTGGGCGGACGTGCGGACCTCATTGAACTGTGCCGCATCTTTGAAAAGGAAAACCCGGAACTGCCCATGCGCGTAGACCACGGCATGACATTCACTGACGAACCAGGGGGCGTGTTCGACGAGTCGAGCCACGGCCATAACGCTGGCTACACCCTGCTGGGCCGCATGTTCGCTCTGGGCCAAGTGCAAGGTATCCTGGCAACGGTAGACCGTGAGCTAGGCATCGAATACAAACAACCTGGATTTTATGATTAAACATAGGGAACTTAGAACTATGAAACTGAAAGATATACTGAGCGGCCAGTTGAATGCCGCAGAGTGGGAGCAAAAAGGCTATGAACTCCCGAAGTTCGACATCAAAGCCGTCCGCGAGAAGACGGCAAAAGAACCCACATGGGTACACTTCGGCGGCGGCAACATTTTCCGTGCATTCCCTGCTGCCATACTGAACGACGCGCTCAACACGGGCAAGTACGACCGTGGCGTCATCGTGGCAGAAACCTTCGACTTTGAAGTCATCGACAAAGCATACGCACCCTACGACAACCTGTCACTGTATGTAGCGCTGCGCAGCGACGGCAACATCGAAAAGAAAGTCATCGCCAGCGTCACCGAAGCCTTGAAAGCCGACCCGCAGTTTCCGGACTGGCAGCGACTGGAAGAAGTGTTCCGCCAGCCCTCGCTGCAGATGATATCGTTCACCATCACCGAGAAAGGTTACACATACAACGATGCCGACCTGGCACGCGGACTGAAGCCCATGTTCGCCATGGGCAAGGTCTGCGCACTGCTCTACGAACGCTGGAAGGCAGCCACCCCCACCCTGCCACTGACCATCCAGTCGATGGACAACTGCTCGCACAACGGCGACAAGGTGAAGGCCGGCGTGATGGCATACGCCGAACGGTGGGTAGAGGACGGACTGGTGCCCGACCAGTTCCTGGACTACCTGAAAGACGAGACGAAGATAACCTTCCCCTGGTCGATGATTGACAAAATCACACCCCGCCCGCATGAGAAAGTGAAAGAACTCTTGGCACAGGATGGTTTCGAAGACAACGACTACATCGAGACCGAACGCCACACCTTCACTGCTCCCTTCGTCAACGCCGAGGATGTGCAGTATCTGGTTATCGAAGACCACTACACCAACGGACGGCCCCCACTCGACCTGGGCGGAGCACTCTACACCACCCGCGAAACTGTGGACAAAGTGGAGACCATGAAGGTAACAACCTGCCTGAACCCCCTGCACACAGCAATGTCCATCTACGGCTGCATGCTTGGCTACACACTCATCTCCGCCGAGATGGCCGACAAGGACCTGCGCTCTTTCATACAGAAGATTGGCTACATGGAAGCCATGCCCGTGGTCACCGACCCTGGTGTGCTCAACCCTTACGAGTTCATTGGTGCCGTCATCAACCGCCGACTGCCCAACCCCTTCATGCCTGACGCACCGCAACGCATTGCCATGGACACTTCGCAGAAGCTGCCCATCCGTTTCGGTGAGACCATCAAGAAGTACATTGCCCGCCACTTAGACATGAAGAACCTGGTGCTAATACCACTGACACTGGCTGGATATGCGCGTTATCTGAAAGGACTGAAGGACGACCTCACACCGTTCGAGCCCTCCCCCGACCCAATGCTCAGTGAACTGCAACAGATTGTTGCTCCACTCGAAATTGGCAAGCAGGACCAGAACTATTCCTGTCTCAAGCAGCTCTACTCGCGCAAAGACGTCTTTGGACTTGACCTCTATGAGGCTGGCCTCGGTGAACAGATTGAGGGATATGTCAAGGAACTCTTTGCCGGCAAAGGTGCAGTCCGACAGACTATACATAAGTACGTCGAAGCAAGATAGTAAGCTTTAGGGCAAAATAACGAATTAAAAACTGACAAAATTGTTAATTTTGTCAGTTTTTTCACGTTTAGAGCGTTAATTTCAAACTGTCGTTAACAACTGGCACACAAGTGTTAAATCAAGACAAAAAAGTGTGACACTTTGTCGGTATTCCAATTTTTGACCCTATATTTGCACCACAAAAAGTATAAGCATGTCAATGGTTCTTTAGTAAAAAGGAAAAATCAATTAAGTAACAAAGTAATAAGTATAAATGTAAATGAACAAGATGAAAAAGATTGTGAAGAACTTTATGCCCACCATGCTGATGCTGGTAGTAGCATTTTCGACAGCATCGTGCAACAAGACACAGGCTGCCCCCGCAGCAGTAGCTGCACCAGGACAACCCGTCGACCTGACCTACGCAGCAGAGAAGTCGCTGCCCTCAGTGGTCTACATCAAGTCGGTCATCAACGCCAAGACGCAGACCGTAGAATACTCTGATCCCTTCGAGGACTTCTTCTCCGACCCCTTCGGAGGTTTCTTCGGACGTGGCCAAGGCAACAATAACGGCAAGCGTCAGCGTCAGGTCCAGACTCCAAAGCGCGCTGCCGCTGGTTCGGGGGTTATCATCTCCAAAGACGGATACATCGTCACAAACAACCACGTAGTGGATGGTGCCGACGAACTGACTGTGACACTCAACGAGAACTCGAAGGAATACTCTGCCCGTGTGATTGGTTCCGACAAGACTACCGACCTAGCACTCATCAAGATCGACGCCAAGGATCTGCCCGCCATCGTCATAGCCAACTCGGATGACGTGAAGGTTGGCGAGTGGGTGCTGGCCGTAGGCAACCCCTTAGGACTGAACAACACCGTAACAGCAGGTATTGTCTCGGCAAAAGCCCGCTCAATGGGCCAAGGCGTAAGCTCGATGATTCAAACCGATGCAGCCATCAACCAAGGTAACTCTGGCGGTGCACTGGTCAATGTGCGCGGTGAGCTTATAGGTATCAACGCCATGATATACTCGCAGACAGGTTCAAACATTGGCTACGGGTTCGCTATTCCTACCACCATCGTCAACAAGGCCGTGGAGGATTTCAAGAAGTACGGAAGCTACCAGCGCGCCATGATTGGCATCCAGGGTATGGACGTAAAGAACTATGTGGACGCTATGAAGGATCAGGACAAAGATGTTGAGGACTTCGGTACCATGGAGGGCATCTATGTTGACAAGGTGGTTGACGACGGTGCTGCCGCCGATGCCGGTCTGCAGAAAGGCGACGTACTGACACACATAGACGGACAGAAGGTTAAAGACTTCGGCGAGTTGCAGAATATTATTGCCCAGAAGCGTCCTGGTGACAAGGTGACTGTAAAGTATCTGCGCAACAAGAAAGAGAAGACTGCCACACTGACACTGAAGAACGAGCAGGGCACCACAAAAGTGGTAAAAAATGCTGACGTAGACATTCTGGGCATTGACGTACGCCCCATTACCGAGTCACAAAAGAAACAGCTTGAGATTTCGTACGGTCTGGAAGTGCTGAAGGTCAGCGGGGGAAAAATGAAGGAAGCTGGCGTACCCAAGGGCTTCATCATCCAGCAAGTTAATGACATGCCAATGCGTACGTTCGACGACTTGCAGCAAGCTGTCAAGGACGCCAAGGACCAGATGCTTGTCATCAAGGGTATCTATCCCACAGGCAAACGCGGCGGTTTCGTTGTCTACCTGCAGAATGAGTAACACGAGACGGCATAACCGTAGTGCACCTCATCTGAAAACAGTGTACAAATGACGACGCCACAACACTACATGTGTTGATTTTTTAGAAAGATGGTAAAAAAGTAAGGCATTCTTTTGGTTATTCCGAAAAAATGCCTTACTTTTGCAATCTACTATCTGTAACCCAACCGCGATGAGACAACTAAAGATAACCCGTTCCATTACGAACCGAGAAAGCGAAGCGCTGGAGAAGTACTTGTCGGAAATTGGCAAGGAAGAGTTGCTGTCAGCGGAAGAGGAAGTAGAATTGGCTCAGCGCGTTAAGAAGGGCGACCGAGAGGCGTTAGAGCGACTCACGAAGGCCAACCTGCGTTTCGTAGTCAGTGTTGCCAAGCAGTACCAGAGCCAGGGCCTGCCTCTACCCGACCTTATCAACGAAGGCAATTTGGGGCTCATCAAGGCGGCAGAGAAATTTGACGAGACACGAGGTTTCAAGTTTATCTCGTATGCTGTCTGGTGGATTAGGCAGAGCATTTTGCAAGCCATCGCTGAGCAAAGCCGAATAGTGCGGCTGCCGCTTAATCAGGTAGGGTCGATGAACAAAATCAACCAGATGCTCAGCAAGTTTGAGCAAGAGAATGAGCGCCGACCGTCCATCGACGAAATTTCTGAACGCACAGACCTTCCTGAAGACAAAATTGACGTTGCCATGCAGGTCAATGGGCGCAGCATTTCAGTCGACGCCCCTTTTATCGAGGGAGAAGACAACTCGCTGCTTGACATCATGGCCAATCCCGACTCGCCAATGGCTGACAAGGAACTGGTGGCAGAGTCGCTACGAGCAGAGATTGCAAATGCCCTGCAGACACTTAACGAGCGCGAACGTAACATCATTATGGCGTTCTACGGCATCGGACAGTCAGAACTGACTCTTGAGGAAATTGGCAACAAGTACGGCCTTACCCGTGAGCGTGTGCGACAAATTAAGGAAAAAGCCATCCGCAGGTTACGTAACAATACAAGAAACAAAATGCTCAAAGCATATTTGGGAGCGTAGCGACAGGGGCATCATAGAGAGACAAGCATAGCAATAGCTTCACTGTAGAAACATAACGGAAAAGAAATCAATAAAAAAAACACATGAAATCTCTGAAGAACTTCCTGCTTCTGGCAGCATTAATGCTGACCGCTATAGCAGAGGCAAAGCCGATAAAGAGCAGCCACACCTATATGTTTGGATTCTCGGCATCGTTCAAGGACTCCGTAGTTTATATCACTGACATTCAGGATGTGCAAGGCGCATGGATAGACTCGAAAACGAAGTTCCTGCTGGCACGCGACGAATATTCCCGACAGTTGAAGAGCTACCTCAGTGACTCATTGCAGCAACAGGACCGCGTGTGTCTGGTTATCTTTCAGATGACAAAGCGTAAAGCCGAGAAAGAGTACCTGAAGCTGATGAAGAAGTACAAGAAGGGCTACGAGCTTCGATATGTCAACGCCAAGGAGTTCCTGTTCAAACCCATAGACATGTCACCCGACGAATAGGAATGAACCAATACAAGATTATCAATGACCCCGTTTTCGGATTCATCAAGATTAAACGTGGACTGCTGTACAGTATTGTGCAGCATCCGCTGTTTCAACGCCTAAACCGTATCAACCAACTGGGACTGGCATCCGTCGTATACCCTGGAGCACGTCACACACGCTTCCAGCACTCGCTGGGTGCCTTCTACCTGATGACTGAAGCTGTCAAATCGCTCAGCGAGAAAGGAGTATACATCTTCGACTCTGAAGCGGAGGCCGTCCAAGCAGCTATCCTGATGCACGACATTGGGCACGGTCCCTTTTCACACGTTTTGGAGAACACACTCATTCACGGCATCTCACATGAAGACATCTCGCTGATGATGATGGAGCAGATTAACCGTGATTTGAAAGGACAATTGGCCTTAGCCATCAGCATCTTCAAGGACGAATACCCCAACAAGATTTTCCATCAGCTCATTTCCAGTCAGCTGGACATGGACAGGCTGGACTACCTCCGCCGCGATTCATTCTATACCGGCGTCACAGAAGGCAATATCGGATCGGCACGTATCATCAAGATGCTAAACGTCAAGGACGACCGGCTGGTGGTAGAAGCCAAAGGCATCTACTCCGTTGAAAACTATCTGACGACACGCAGACTGATGTACTGGCAGGTTTATCTGCACAAAACTGCCGTTGGATACGAAAAAGTGCTGATAAACACACTGACACGTGCTCGCGACCTCATCAGAGAAGGTCGAGAGCTCTTTGCATCCCCAGCCCTCACCTACTTCCTCTGTCACGACGGTCTCTTTGATGAACAATCCCTGAAGGTGTATGCTGAGTTGGACGATAGTGACATCTGGAGTGCACTAAAAGCATGGAAACATGTGGACGATAAGATTCTCTCCACACTGGCCACTGACATGCTGGATCGTCATCTGTTCAAGGTTGAGGTCAGCGAAGAGCGTCCCAGTCAGGAGCATATGAACGAGATTGCCCAGCACATAGCCCAACGTATGGGTATCAGTATGGAGGAAACACGTTACATGATGACCCTCACGGAAATAGGCAAAGATATGTATAACCCTGAGGACGACAGCATCGGAATACTTTACAAAGACCAAACCATACGCGACATTGCTGATGCTTCAGAAATCTTAAATGTTCAGCTACTTTCTAAAAAAATCCGTAAATATTACCTCTGTTATCAACGTGTTTAGATAAAATTTAGTACCTTTGCATTGTTTTATAAAATATTGTCGACAATATGGAGTTTACAGCAAAACAGATAGCCGATTTCATCGGAGGTCGTGTGGAAGGCAACGAACAGGCTACCGTACACACGTTTGCAAAGATTGAAGAAGGAAAAGAGGGAGCCATCACGTTCTTGTCTAACCCCAAATACACACACTATATTTATTCAACCAAGGCAACAATTGTCTTGGTAAACAACGATTTAGAACTGGAGCAGCCCGTCAGCGCCACATTGATTCGTGTGGAAAACGCATACGAGTGTGTGGCGCATCTGATGCAAATGTATGCGGCCACCAAGCCCAAGAAGATAGGCATTGACCCGTTGGCCTTTGTTTCTCCGTCAGCACAAATTGGGAAAGACGTTTATATAGCCCCCTTTACCTACATTGGTGAAGATGTTACGATTGGTGACGGGACACACATCTATCCCAATGTCACTGTCTATGACGGCTGTCAGATAGGAAAAAACGTAACAATACATGCTGGAGCCGTCATTGGTGCCGACGGATTTGGCTTTGCACCCAACACAGGCGGATACGAGAAAATTCCTCAGATAGGAATTGTTATTATTGAAGACAACGTCGAGATTGGAGCCAACACGTGCATTGACCGCTCAACGATGGGGCAGACCATTATCCGTCAGGGTGTCAAGCTTGACAACCTTATTCAGGTAGCACACAACTGCGAGATTGGCGAGAACACCGTAATGTCAGCACAAGTAGGCATGGCCGGTTCTACCAAGATTGGAGCATGGTGCATGGTTGGAGGACAGGCAGGCTTCTCGGGACACATTCACGTGGCTGACAAGACCATGGTGGGAGCGCAATGTGGCGTTATCGGCAATACAAAAGGTAATGGTGAGACACTGATAGGATCACCTGCCGTCAATCCCAAGATGTATTTCAAGGCTCGTGCACTGGATGCAAAACTGCCCGACATGTATCGACAAATAGCCCAGCTACAACGCGAGGTGGACGAACTGAAGAAAATAATGCAAAACGAAAAATAAAAATTCTCTATGATCCACTAAGGCTTTTGGACGGAAGCCTTAGTCAATTGAAAAACCGCTAATCGAATTTTTAACTGATGAAACAGAAAACACTTAAAGGCAGTTTCTCTCTCTTTGGAAAAGGACTGCATACTGGTTTAAATCTCACAGTGACTTTTAACCCTGCACCAGAGAATACCGGCTACAAGATACAACGCATCGACTTAGAAGGTGAACCTATTATTGATGCCATTGCTGAGAATGTGGTAGACACCCAACGTGGTACCGTGATTGGCAAAGGTGAAGCTCGCGTATCTACCATAGAACACGGTCTGTCAGCACTCTACGCCATGGGCATTGACAACTGTCTGATGCAGGTGAATGGCCCCGAGTTCCCTATATTGGACGGATCGGCCATCCAATATGTCGACAAAATCAACGAAGTAGGCATAGAGGAACAGAATGCCCCTAAGGACTGGTATATCATACGCAAGAAGATAGAGGTTAAGGACGAAGAAACGGGATCGAGCATCATCATCCTGCCTGACGAGGATTTCTCCATCACGGCCATGTGCTCCTTCGAATCGAAATTCATCAACTCACAGTTTGCCACGCTTGAGAATCCGCAGGATTACCCCAAGGAGATTGCCTCAGCACGAACCTTTGTCTTCGTACGCGACATTGAGCCATTATTGCAAGCCAACCTCATCAAGGGTGGCGATTTGGACAATGCTATTGTCATCTACGAACGCCAGACCACACAGGAGCGTTTAGACATGCTGGCAGACATGCTACATGTAGAACACCGTGATGCCACCGACCTGGGATACATCCAGCACAAGCCCCTTCAGTGGGAGAACGAATGCACGCGTCACAAGCTACTGGATGTCATCGGCGATATGGCTCTGATTGGCCGTCCTATCAAGGGGCGCATCATTGCCACTCGCCCAGGTCATACTATCAACAACAAGTTTGCAAGACTAATGCGCAAGGAGATTCGTAAGCATGAGATACAGGCTCCTGCCTACGACCCCAATGAGGAGCCGGTAATGGATGTCAACCGCATTCGCGAACTGCTGCCTCACCGTTATCCCATGCAGTTGGTCGACAAGGTCATCAGTTTAGGTGCCAACACGATTGTGGGTATCAAGAATGTCACGGCCAACGAGCCTTTCTTCCAAGGGCACTTCCCTGAAGAACCCGTCATGCCAGGTGTTTTACAGATTGAAGCAATGGCTCAGTGTGGCGGACTGCTAGTATTGAATATGCTTGAAGAGCCTGAACGTTGGTCAACTTACTTCATGAAAATTAACGATGTTAAGTTCCGCCAGAAGGTTGTCCCTGGCGACACCCTTCTCTTCAAAGTCGATTTGTTGGCACCCGTACGTCATGGCATTTCGTCGATGAAAGGTTATATCTTTGTAGGCGATCACATCGTGGCTGAAGCAACATTTACAGCACAGATAGTAAAAAACAAATAAGTATGAATCAGATACATCCTTTAGCTGTTGTTGACCCCGAAGCCAAGCTGGGCGATAACAATGTGATTGGTCCTTTCTGTGTAATAGACAAGAATGTGGTCATCGGTGACAATAACAAACTATTGAACAGCGTCACCATCCACTATGGAGCCCGCATCGGTAACGGCAACGAGTTCTTCCCCGGTGCCAGTATCTCTACGAAGCCCCAAGACCTTAAGTTCCAAGGCGAGGACACTACCTGCGAAATAGGTGACAACAATAGTATACGCGAAAATGTAACTATCAGTCGTGGAACAGCATCGAAGGGGAAGACTGTTGTTGGTAACGGCAATCTACTGATGGAGAACATGCACGTTGCCCATGACTGCGTCATCGGCAACAACTGCATCATCGGCAACTCAACGAAATTTGCTGGTGAAGTGGAGGTAGATGATTGCGCCATCATCTCTGCCACCTGTCTCTTCCACCAGTTTATCCGCGTGGGAGGTTATGTGATGTTCCAAGGCGGTTCTCGCACTTCTCAGGACATACCGCCTTACGTCATCGCCGGTAAAGAGCCTATCCGATATGCTGGAGTCAACCTTATTGGTTTGCGCCGCCGAGGTTTCCCCAACGATGTCATTGATGCCATCCACAATGCCTACCGCATCATCTATTCGCACGGAGTCATCAAGGACGGTGTGGCTGAAGCGCGGGCTGTCTATCCTAACGTGAAGGAGGTGGAGTACATATGCTCTTTCATCGAGAACTCCAAGCGAGGTGTCATCAGATAAAATGCTGATAGTTATCACGGGACCTACGGCAGTGGGCAAGACCGCTCTCTCCATAGAGGTGGCACGTCATTACGGAATACCCATTATCAATGCCGACTCACGTCAGATATACCGTGAACTGAAGATTGGTACTGCTTCACCTACAGAGGAAGAGCAATGTCAGGCACATCATCTGTTTGTGGGTTCCAAAAGTATCCACGACTACTATAACGCCTCTATGTACGAGCGAGAAGTACTCGACTATATCAAAAGCAGTTCATCACCCATTAATCTTCTCTCAGGTGGCTCTATGATGTATATCGATGCTGTATGTAATGGTATTGACGACATTCCTACCGTTGACGAAAATATACGAGAGCTGATGAAACGACGGTTAGATGAAGAAGGATTAGAAGCACTTGTAGAAGAGTTGCGACAGTTGGACCCCGAACATTATAAGACGGTGGACCGTCAGAACCCCCGACGAGTAGTTCACGCTTTGGAAATATGTCACATGACCGGAAAGACCTACACCTCGTTTCGCACGAAACAAAGGAAGAATCGCCCCTTCCGCATCATAAAGATTGGCTTAAACTGCGACCGCAAGGAACTATATAATAGGATTAACGCTCGCGTAGACGATATGATGGCAGACGGACTGCTCCACGAAGCTGAGGAGCTATACGAGTACCGCCAAATGAATGCGCTGAACACGGTGGGGTACAAGGAATTGTTTGAATATATGAACGGCCGATGGTCCCTGGATGAAGCTATAGAGCGTATAAAGGGAAATACCCGTCGCTATGCTCGTAAGCAACTAACATGGTTCAAGCGCGATTCTGAGGTACGATGGTTCCACCCCAATGACATAGACGACATTCTGGGCTATATCGAAGAAAACAAATAAATCCCTGACTATAATACATTAAATCCTGAACTGACAATATGAACAAGTATATAGAAAAACTCAGCCACGCACCTCGCAAGTGCTGGCAATGGTATAGAGGACTCTACCAAGGACGCCCGTGGTGGATGAAAGGACTTTCAGGTCTGTGTACCTTCATCGTCGCCTTTCTGCTTTACCTGCTGATGGTCGACATCAACTTCCTGTGGCTTTTTGGCAAGTCACCCTCCATGAACACCATCATGCACCCCAAAAACATTCAGGCTTCCGAGCTCTACAGTGCAGACGGGATACTAATAGGAAAATACTTCAGCGAAAATCGTACGCCAGTAGAGTTCGAAGAAGTAAACCCTGTGTTCTGGCGTGCCCTTATTGACACAGAAGATGAACGATTCTACCAACATTTCGGTATAGACTTCCAAGGTGTATTTGCTGCCATGAAGGACTTTATCGTTCATCATGATGCCCGTGGCGCGTCAACCATCACCCAACAGTTGGTAAAGAACATGTTCCGCGTTCGCACCGAATATTCCACAGGACTCTTGGGCAACATCCCTGGTCTAAAGATGCTCATCATGAAGAGTAAAGAGTGGATTACAGCTGTCAAGATTGAAATATTCTTCGACAAGAAACAGATTCTCACCATGTATGCCAATACTGTTGACTTCGGCTCTAATGCCTTTGGAATCAAGACGGCAGCGAAGACATATTTCGGCACTACGCCTCAGAAGCTAACTGCCGATCAGGCCGCTGTCCTCGTTGGACTGCTTAAGGCTACCACGTACTATAACCCTCGCATCAATCCCAAAAACTCGTTTACACGTCGTAATGTTGTATTGGCAAACATGCTGAATCATAAGGATATCACGCAGGAGGCTTTCGACTCTTTGAAAGAGATACCCATCAATCTGGACTACAGTGTCGAGAACAACTATGACGGCCAGGCACAATATTTCCGCGAGGCTGTAAAGAACCAACTGAAGGACTGGTGTGACGAGAACGGCATCGACCTTTTTAAAGACGGCCTAAAAATTTACACCACCATCGACACTCGCATGCAGAAGTATGCCGAGCAGGCAGCAATCAAACAGATGCGTCAGGTCCAGCGCAACTTCAACTCACACTGGGGCAACACCCCGCCCTGGCAAGATGAGCGCCATCAGGAAATTCCTAACTTCATAGAAGATCTGGCCAAGAAAACGTCTGTATACAAATACCTCTCTCGCAAGTACGATGACAATCAGGATTCCATCAACTACTATTTGAACCTGCCACACAAGGTGAAGCTCTTTGACTATGAGAACGGCACCATCGAGAAGGAACTTTCCGTGCTCGACAGCATCCGCTACATGGAGCATTTCATGCATTGCAGTTTTGTGGCCATGGAGCCCCAAACTGGTCATGTTAAGGCATGGGTTGGCGACATTGACTTCCGCACGTGGAAGTACGACAAAGTGACAGCCATGCGCCAACCTGGTTCTACGTTTAAGCTCTTCGTCTATACCGAGGCCATGAACCAAGGACTGACCCCATGCGACCGTCGAGAGGACAGTTACTTCTCCATGAAAGTCTACGACAAGGGTAAGGAGGTGACGTGGGCACCCACTAATGCCAATGGTTATTTCACTGGCGACTCCATGCCTTTAAAGGCCGCTTTTGCACAGAGTATCAACTCCGTAGCTGTCAAGTTGGGACAGGAGGTAGGTATAGACCGCATTGTAAATACAGCCCGAGCTATGGGAATCAAGTCAAAACTCGACCCCACACCCTCACTGACCTTAGGCAGTAGTGATGTCACACTGCTGGAACTCGTCAACGGCTATGCTACAGTTGCCAATGACGGCATGCAGCACGACCCAGTGCTCGTTACCCACATACTGGATTGCGATGGTAATGAAATCTATAGTGCCCCTAATGAAGAACGTCAAGCCATTACCTATCGTTCTGCCTATCTCGTACAACAACTTCTGTTGGGCGGACTTCGCGAGCCTGGAGCTACAAGTATGAGTCTGTGGGGTTATGTAGGCAAGTATCCCGATACTGAGTTCGGTGGTAAAACAGGAACCTCCAACAATCACTCTGATGCTTGGTTTGTAGGGGTTTCCCCAAAATTAGTGGCCGGAGCATGGGTGGGTGGTGAATATCGCTGCATCCACTTCCGCACTGGTCAGTTGGGTCAGGGTTCCCGTACAGCATTGCCCATCTGTGGCTATTTCTTCGAATCAGTGTTGGGTGACCCCGCCTTCAAACACTATCACGCTAAATTCGGAAAGCCCAAGGACTCTACGGTCCGGTATGAAGACTACACATGCGCTAGCTACTACCATCAGTCAGACACAGACTCTGTGGCCATTGACAGCCTTGAGGTGGAGCAAGAATTAGAAATCACTGTCGATGAATATGGCAACGAGATTATTCGTCCTAAAGAGAAACATGAAGATGCTCATCAACAGCCCCAAACTGAGGAGCCACAAGCCGCTGAGGAGCCAAAGGAACCCGTAGAAGTTAAAAAGCCGTAGAGGAAGCTAAGAAACTGAAATCATTGCCAGAAGAGAATATCTGCCTTATTGCGGACAAGACAAAACGAAAGGTGAAGTTCTTCGACTCCACCTTTCATTTTGTTTTCGGATAGCAGGCTTAATTATATGCTCAACTCATCAAGCACCTTGATAAGTTTCTTGTCGAAAGGTTTGTCGGTACGAATGCACTCGGAGAAGGGTACGTAGACGACTTCGTTGTTACGAACACCTACCATGACATTACGCTGTCCCTGAAGGATAGCCTCGATGGCTCCCACACCCGTACGGCTGGCCAGGATGCGGTCACGGGCTGTGGGCGAACCGCCGCGCTGCAAGTGTCCAAGAATGGAAACGCGCACGTCGAACTCGGGAAACTCCTTGCGGACACGATCAGCATAGTAGAGGGCACCGCACTTGGGACTCTCGGAGACAATAACAATACACGACTTCTTGGATTTGCGTATGCCACGTCCCATGAAGGCTGCCAACTGGTCTTCCTCCATCATCTCCTCTGGAATAATGGCGGCCTCGGCACCACAGGCAATGGCAGAGTTCTGCGCCAGGAAACCAGCGTCGCGGCCCATGACCTCAACGAAGAAGATACGCTCGTGCGAGTTGGCTGTGTCACGAATACGGTCGACACAGTCCATGATGGTGTTCATCGTGGTGTCGTAGCCAATGGTCGCGTCTGTACCGTAGAGGTCGTTGTCTATGGTGCCGGGCAGTCCGATGACAGGGAAATTGAACTCCATGCCGAAGTTACGGGCTCCAGTCAGCGAGCCGTTTCCTCCGATGACCACCAGTGCATCTATCTCTTCCTTCTGACATGTTTCGTATGCCTTCTGCATGCCCTCCATGGTCATGAACTCCTTAGAACGTGCCGTCTTGAGGATGGTACCGCCACGGGTGATGATGCCCGAGACATCCTCTGTAGTGAAGGGCTTCACTTCGCCCTTGATGAGTCCATCGTAACCACGATAGATACCCTTAATACTAAACTGGTTGTAGATGCCTGCACGTGTCACGGCACGGATGGCAGCATTCATGCCAGGGGCATCGCCTCCCGACGTCAGAATTCCGATAGTCTTGATTTTAGTCATAGCCGTTATATTTTGAATGGTTTAAAGATTAAAGAAATATAGTTCGAACCAAAGACAGATATATCCGACAATCCATCCTACAAGCACTTTAGGAGTGAGATGCTTGACATACCATCCCAGGCTGACATGCTCGGTCTTCATGAGGGCAATACCACTTATGCTTCCCACGGAGAGCAGACAGCCACCTACGGCCGTGGTGAATGCGATTACGCTCCAATAGGCTCCGTTGACTGACACATCACCAACGCCAATGGTGTATAAAGAGATATTTGAAATAGCTATAGTGAACGAGTCGACAATGCTGGAAAGGAGTCCAGCGCCAATGCCCATCAGCCAGATGTCATGGACGTAGGTGTCGAACCATTCAGCCACATCAGCCCAAACACCCGTTTCGGTGACGACACCCATACCCAGCATGATACCCATGACGAAGAGTGTCTGCTGCAAGGCACCATACTGCAAAGACATGGGAATGCGCCGCTGTGTCATCTGGTCTGAGGCTATAAGCTTGCGGTTGAAGGCCTCGTTGATAATCCACAACACAGCCAGTACGCACAGTGCTCCAAGGAATGGAGCCAACTGGGTGATGTTGTGGAACGTGGGAATGAACCACAATCCACCGATGCCCACGATAAGCATGACCACACGCTGCCAACGGTTCAAGCGCGTGTCGTCACCCCGATAAGGTGAAGGACTCCACGCTGTGTCCAACCGGTCGGGCAGTTCGCGATTGATCATGATGGTAGGAATGACCCATGCCAGCAAGGCAGGAATGCAGAGAAATGCGGAGAAATGGCTGGCTGTCACCGCTCCGTCACCCCAAAGAATAAGTCCTGTAGGGTCACCGATAACGGTAAAGCACCCACCACAGTTGGCAGCCAGCACAATGGCAGAACCTACATACATGCGCTGGCGGGAGTTCTGCAGAATGGAGTGCATGATGACGAGCATGGTCATGGTCGTCGTCAGATTGTCCAGGTTAGCCGAGAGAATGAACGTGGCCAGCGTGATGGTCCACAGCAATCGCTTCGAATTGCGCGTGCGAATCCATTCGGTGATGAAGTCAAAGCAGCCGTTGTTGTTCAGCAATTCTACGATGGACATCGTAGCCAGCAAGAACATGACGATAGCGGCAGCACGACCAACGTAGTTCAGGAACACATTATTATATATATATTGCTTCACCGTCTCACTGGTAGCCGTGCGCCCGCCAAGCCACTCCAAGTAGTCTTGCGGATGCTGGGCCATGACAAAGTCGGTACCCCAGCTGACGTAGACCACCCACCCCACCGTTCCCAAAAACATGGCAATGGCGGCTTTGTTGATGCCTGTCAGGTGGCCTGTTGCTATCAGCAGGTAAGCCAGCAGGAGCATGGTGACGATAATGGCAGTCATAGCAGTTCTTTTGGCATGAGTTCCTGCGCCCGTTGGAAATCATCGGGTGTGTCCAGTTCGTAGGAGAAATAACAGGTCGTATCGACCACACGGAAGGTATGTCCCTTGGGAATCAGTCGCTCAAAGGCGCGCTCATAGAATACGTCCACAAGTCCCTCATGTACAATCATCTGCTCTAATTCGTGATAGAGTGCTTCACTATAATCGGAAGTCATCCGCTCTATACCCACCGATTCGCCAATGGCATCTTGAATGCTGCACACCTTACTGATCTCGGTAATATGTCCCTCTTCATCGACAATGACCTTGATCTCTTCCTCACCACACTCGTGACGGTTCAGTGCCAATGCTGACTCCTTCTCTCTGGCAATACGCACCACGGCAGCAGGGTCGCACAGTATGTCACTGTCCATCAACAGAAAGTCGCGACCACGCACTACATCCATGGCCATCCACAGCGAGAAGATGTTGTTATTGTGCTCGTAGTCCGCGTTGTGAAGAAAAGTGAACGTGGACTTGGGGAGGCAGTTGGCAGCACTAATGTTTCCATTTCCTTCAGTATTATCAGTACTTTCCAGACGTTCCAGAAAGTTGCGAATCTGGTCAGCGCAGTAGCCGGTGACCACTACGAACTCCGAGATGCCTGCCTGCTGCATGGCTCGAATGATGCGCTCCAAAAGCGTACGTTTGCCTACCTCCAGCAGACATTTGGGCTTGTTGTCGGTCAGCGGGCGTAAGCGCTTAGCCATGCCGGCTGCCAAGATGACTCCTATCATAAATATAAACTTTTATTGAATCGCCAGAAGCGACATTCTCGTCATTCGTTATTTGCTGTTAAATACCTTCAAGATGGTGTCGACCACTGTCTGGGTCTGCTCCTTACGACCGAGCGTGATGCGCAGGCACGACTCCAAGCCTTTGTCGGCCATGAACTTAATCTTATAGTCCTGCACTTTCAGGGCCTGCATCAGTGCGTCCTTCATCTCTACAGGATACTTGATGAGGATGAAATTGGCCACCGACTTATACACCTTGAAGCCCGGCAGCGAACCCAGTTCTTTCTTGTACAGTTGGCGTCCCCACTCCATATCGTCGGCCACGTGGCGATAGTGCTCGTCGCTGTCCAGTGCTGCCAGTGCCACGGCCTCAGAGAAGCGGTTGTAGCCCAGATACTTGTTGACATAGCTTTCAAACTGGTCGTGACCCTTGCCTATAAATCCAAAGCCTACACGCAGACCAGGCAGTCCATAGAACTTCGAAAGCGTACGTGAGATGATGAGGTTCGAATATTTATCGACAAGCGGGGCTATATATGCCGTGTCTGTCGAGATAAAGCTGGCATACGCCTCGTCAATGAGTACCATTGTGTCTGAGGGTATGTTCTCCATGATGCGGCCAATCTCCTCGGGAGTGAGTCCGTTACCTGTCGGGTTGTTGGGCGAGGCCAGCAGCAACATACGGGGATGAATGCGGTTGGTGTACGCTATGACCTCATCAATATCGTAGGCAAAAGTGTCGTCCTGCTCATGCAGGGGGTACATCTCGAACGTTCCGCCACACTCCGCAGCCACGCGGTTGTAGTACCACCATGAGAACTCGGGGATGAGAATCTTCGTATTGGGAGCCTTCTGCTCACCATTGCCATTCTGCTGGCTGTTGATGCTGAGGAAGTAGTGAATGGCATTCTTCAGCATGTCTTCGCCACCATATGTCAACAGCACCTGACTCTCAGGAACGTTGTATATCTCGCTGAGACGCACGGAGATGACACTTTTCTTACCCTCGTCATAGATGCGGGTGTAGAAGCAAAGCGTTTTAGGATCAAAATTTTTAATGGCCTCAACCACTTTCAGGCTGGGCTCAAAGTTAAATTCGTTTCTGTCTAAATAATTCATAATGTTATTATTTCTATGTTTCTTCTTTATTTCTAATTTTCATCAACGCCATGCCAATGGCTATCCAAATGATTTCGCGTACACGACAGATGATACTGACAAAGATGCCGAGCGCTGCTGACAGTCCCAAGGCAGCAATGGACAGCACAAAGCCTCCCTCCTGAACACCAATCTGCATGGGCAGGAAACCTATCAGATTGGCAAACAGCGTAGTGAATGCTACGATAAGGATGCTGTGCAGATAGGTTATGGTCAGCCCATAGAGCCCGCCGCCATTGTCGATACCGAAAAGCAGCAGCATGAACATCACCTCAGAGCTTTGAACCACACGCGACATAAACTCCAGCAGCAGGCTCTGATAGAACGCCTTGCGGTCCTGTCCATGTAGCGATGCTACCTGCTGGTCGATATTGCTGATAGCCTCACTGTGGCGTGCCCAAAAGCGCAACGTCCACTTCTTCAGTCCAGGAATGTGGCACACCAGTCCCAGCACATACTTCACCAGACCGTTGCGATAACCCTTGGAGAACAGATAGAATGCCAACAGGCAGAACACCACAATCACACCCAACGTGACAGCGATGGCCATGGTCATGGGCAGGTCGCCAACGGCCGCCAAAGCAATATATATGAATATACTGACAAACCAGAACCAGAAGTGGGCGTAGAAATGCATCATGGCATACAGGATAACCGACGACGTAGCATGCTGAGTGTCGATGTCCTTCGACAACTCCATGATACGATAGGGCTCACCACCCAGTCCGCCCACCGGCGTAGCGTAGTTCAGCGCGTAGCCCGTAATGGTAAGCTTGTAGATACGCCAAAAAAACTTCCCGCTGGACAGTTTGCCGAGAACCAGCTCCTGATCGCTGACATTACCTTTGATAATCGACAGCCATGCCATGGCGTTGAGCCCATAAACCAGCACCCATACGCCAATGATGGGTATCAGCCAGTAGCCGGCATGGCACAGGTGTTGCCACAATTCGATGAAGCTGACATCGAAAGTGAGCAACATCACCACTACGGCCACCACACCGAGGATGAAAAACAGGTTGTTCAGTCGCTGTTTAGTCCAGACCATCGGCTATACGCTTACTGAATGATTCGTGACGACGGTTGATGTAACAGGTCAGCAGTCCCATGCAGACAATCTCGAAAAGAAAGTTCATAACGGGCACGTCCAACAGGCAGAACAGGAACAGCCATGCAGAACGGAAGTTGAAAGTCAGCAGTCCGTTCCACGGCATCAGTTTCAGCGACTCCCGGTGGAAGTCGTCACGCACCGTCTGGGGCATCTGATCGCTGCTACCATACTTCTCACGTAGCAGTTTCATCAGACGCTGGAACTGCGGCGTTCGGCGCTCCTGCTTCTGCGTGTATCCGATGTACGACTTCTGGAAAACCCGCTCATAGCCTGGTGCGTCCTTAGGCATCTGGTCAAAGATTTCCTGCTGGCGTGCGGAGTTGTCCAGTTCACTACCCTTCTCGCCTTTCAGGAAATACAGGTGCACCTGTATATAGTAGTCGGCCAGCCGTTGCTGACCAGCCAGTCCGGCAATGCCCGAGATAAGTCCCAGAGCAAAGACTACAGCCGTGGCTATCAGCGTGTTCTGCTCAGTATTGGCGATGCCTAACCACTCGAACTCCAGATCATGGTGCAGGTAGAAACGGTACACTAACAGCACATAGATGGGAACAAACCATGCGAAGCCGGCAACGCCATCCAAGATACGTCCCAGACGGCTCTTCTTGCCCGTCATGCGAGCCAGCTGGCCGTCGGTACAGTCGAAGACATCTGCCAGACAGAGCAGCAGGATAGCGACTATGTTATAAATAAGTCCCGTTGTTCCTTCATAATAAAAACTGCCATGCATGAAGAACAGCGCACTGGCAGCACCGATGAACATGGAAAGAATAGTCACCGTATTGGGGTGGATGTCGAGTTTTGCAAACAGCAGCGCCCACCAGTAACAGAAGGGGCGAACCACGTGATAGTCGAGCCAGTCTTCCGTCTCGGAGGACTTTAGCGTCTGTCTTACTTTTTCGTTCATGAAATCTGTTATTTCGTTAAATAAATCAACTTACTTTCAATTCAACTTGCAAAGTTACGAAGAAAAAACGAGCTGACCAAAGGTCAGCCCATTTATTTAGCTTAAAATAACGTCATGTTTACTAAAACAACTTAAGCAGACAGCTCTTTATTCAGGAACTGCATAGCGGTCGCCAGTCTGCTGTATCAGTTTGCGGGCATATCCTTCGGAATATCCCGGTCGCACCACCGTCGCTCCCAGTCCATAGGGCGACCTCTTGAAGTGTCCGTTCTCCTCTGGCTTCACGGCCATGTCGTTATACTTCACCACTAAATGGAATGCCAGCTGCCGCCATCGTGCCAGCATCTGCTGTGCCTGCTGCACGCTATAGTCGTTCAGGAACTGCTGCATCTGCCGTGGGTCCATGGTGTGTGCCTTGGCTTCCACGTCAGGTTGCTGACGGAAGTAGGCCTGCTCAAGGGAGTCACGCACTGCCTTCAGCTCCGGAAACATCATGGAGTAGCGCGGGTAAACCATGTTCGAAACCCAGTTCTGGACCCAATAGGCATTGTCCATCGAGAAATTCAACTCGTCGGCACCTGGGGTATTGTAACATACCGGCCGCCGGGTCATCGAACAATAGATGGGTGTGTAGGCCACCATGTTCCCGTCGTCGTTGCCAAACCAGAAGCAGCCGCCCACCTGGCGGGGCAGCCACGAGCGCATCTGACTGACAAAGCTCCAAGCCGTCTGCTGTGTAGAGGTGGGGCGCTCGTTGAAATACTTCTTGCCGTCAACCTTATAATAAAGAGGTGTCGGCCGGTAGGGCATCGACCATACTCCTGCACCCATATCCGTGGAGTCAATGGCCATAGGTGTCCCCTCGAAGTGGTCGCGCATGTCGGCCATCACTTCGGCCACGCTCAGCTTCCTGTCGGGAACCACCCACAGCGGCATGTCCTCAGCGTCTTTGTCCTTGCCTAAAGCCCAGGGCAGATAGCGTTCCATACCCTTGACGTGGTGGTTAAAGAAACTCCACACGCGGGCATCGCAGATGCGACGACCGCTGAAGTCAGGAAAGGCATAGACGTTCTTCCACGAGAAGTCTTCGTCAAGCCCCTCATACCACCCCATCTGACGGGCATAGCGGATGACATTCTTCGAATGGACGACAAGATTTCCATTATGACTTTTCTTCAACAAATCATCGATGCTGACAACCGTGTCCCCATCACCCAGGAAGCGCCCGATGCGGCTCTGGTTAGCGTGCCCGCAGATAGCATTGTCGGGAATTCGACGAGCCACCCACACCACACGTTCCTTCGACTTATGCCGGTCAGTACCACAACCCTGCATCTCCAGAATCCATGCCTCGTTGGGGTCGCATATAGTAAAGGTCTCTCCCTCGCTGTAATATCCATAAGTTTCTACTAACGAAGTCATTATACTGATAGCCTCACGCGCTGATTTCGACCGCTGAAGGCCGATATATATCAGCGATCCGTAGTCTATGATGCCCGTGGAGTCTACCATCTCCTCACGTCCTCCGTAAGTGGTTTCGCCAATGGTCACCTGCCATTCGTTGATGTTTCCCACCACGTTGTACGTCTCTTCTGCCTCAGGAATCTCGCCCAAGTACTTGTTAGTGTCCCATTCAAAAATCTTGCGCATCTCGCCCTTCGCATGCTTAGCGGCAGGATAGTGTGCCAGATTCATGAATGCGCCATACGAGTCGGCATTGTACGAGCAGATGACACTGCCGTCCACCGATGCCTGTCGTCCCACGATAAAGTTTGTGCAAGCGACACCGTATGCAGCCACTGCCAGACATACAGCCATCATTACCGTCCTATTCATTTCCATCATATCAAAATTATTATAAATCTTGCTTCTATATAACCAACCTCTGCAAGGTCTTATAAAACACCTCTGTTTTCGGCCAGCCGAAAAGTTTGCTGCAAAGGTATTAATAATTTCTGAAACGGCAAAAGAAATCGGAAAAGAACAGCATGACATGGCTTTTTATCCATGATGTAGGCTCGCTGAAAAAACAAACTCGGCGACTTTGCGCAACAAATTCGGCGACTTTGCTGACCAAAGTCACTGAATTTGCTGACCAAAGTCGCCGAATTTGCAGAGCAACGTCAGCGATATTACGAAAAGAAAATAGGTCTACTGTTTGGTGAAATCGTTTTTTCTGCGTACCTTTGCAGGTTGAAAACGGACACCACCCAGCCCATAGGGCGGTATAGCCACTGCAGAATTACATAATAACGACAACGATATGACTAAGAGACTTAAGAAGGTACTCGTACTGGGTTCGGGTGCCTTGAAAATCGGACAAGCAGGCGAGTTTGACTACAGTGGCTCGCAGGCGCTGAAAGCATTGCGCGAGGAAGGAATTTCCTCGGTGTTAGTAAACCCCAACATCGCTACCATTCAGACGTCTGAGGGTATTGCCGACAAGGTCTACTTCCAGCCAGTGACAACGCACTTCGTCACAGAAATCATCAAGAAAGAACGTCCCGACGGTATTCTGCTGGCCTTTGGCGGCCAAACGGCACTAAACTGCGGGACGGAATTGTATCAGAACGGTACGCTCAAAGAGTACGGCGTCGAAGTGTTAGGAACCAGCGTCGAAGCCATCATGAACACCGAGGACCGCGACCTCTTCGTCAAGAAGCTCGGCGAAATCAGCCTGAAGGTTCCCGTCTCGCATGCTGTCGAGAACATGAATGACGCCCTGAAGGCCGCCCGTGAGATTGGATTCCCCATCATGATACGCTCTGCATACGCACTGGGCGGACTGGGTTCCGGCATCTGTCCTGACGAGAAAGCTTTCGTCGAACTGGCCGAGAGTGCCTTCACCTTCGCACCTCAGATTCTGGTGGAGGAGTCGCTGAAGGGCTGGAAGGAAATAGAGTTCGAGTGCATCCGCGATGCCAACGACCACTGCTTCACCGTGGCTTCCATGGAGAACTTCGACCCGCTGGGCATCCATACCGGTGAGTCCATCGTGGTGGCTCCCACCTGCTCGCTGACAGAAGAGCAGGTCAAGATGCTGCAGGATATCACCATTCGCTGCGTGCGCCACCTGAACATCGTCGGCGAGTGCAACATCCAGTTTGCCTTCAACGCACAGACCAACGACTACCGCATCATCGAAATCAACGCACGCTTGAGCCGAAGTTCTGCATTAGCCTCAAAGGCAACGGGTTATCCGCTTGCCTTCGTGGCCGCAAAGATAGCCCTGGGATATACTCTTGACCAGATTGGCGAGATGGGAACAACGTCGTCTGCCTATGTCGCACCGTCGCTGGACTATATGATTTGCAAGATTCCACGTTGGGACCTGACCAAGTTTGCAGGCGTTTCAAGGCTCATTGGCAGCTCGATGAAGTCCGTAGGCGAGATTATGAGCATTGGCCGGAGCTTCGAGGAGATGATTCAGAAGGGCCTGCGCATGATTGGCCAGGGCATGCACGGCTTCGTAGGCAACGACCACACCAAGTTTGAAGACCTTGACAAGGAACTGGCCAATCCCACCGACCTACGCATCTTTGCCATCGCACAGGCCTTGGAAGAGGGTTACACTGTTGAGCGCATAGAGGAACTGACCAAGATAGATACATGGTTTCTAAAGAGACTGAAGCATATCGTTGACCTGAAACACGCGTTGCAGCATTACAATAAGCTGGAAGACCTGCCCGATGCACTGCTGCTTGAAGTGAAGCAGTGCGGATTCTCTGACTTCCAGATAGCCCGCTTCGTGCTGAAGCCCGAGGGCGGTAATATGGAGAAGGAGAACCTCGAGGTGCGCCAGTACCGTAAGGAGCGCGGCATCATGCCCTCGGTGAAACGCATACCCACCGTGGCCAGCGAACACCCCGAGCTCACCAACTACCTGTATTTCACCTACACTCACAACCCTGCATTCAAGGATGACTTTACCGAAAGGCTCATGAAAGCCAAGCAGTTCCTGGAGATGACGGTAAGCATGCCTAATAAGTATACTGCCAAGCACGACATTAATTATTATAAGAACGAGAAGTCGGTCATCGTGCTGGGCTCCGGTGCCTACCGCATCGGTTCCAGCGTAGAGTTCGACTGGTGCTCGGTGAACGCCATCAACACGGCTCGCAAGCTGGGGTACAAGAGCATCATGATCAACTACAACCCCGAGACCGTGTCGACCGACTACGACATGTGCGACCGCCTCTACTTCGACGAACTGTCCCTGGAGCGCGTGCTTGATGTGATCGATCTGGAGCAGCCTCGCGGCGTCATCGTCAGCGTGGGCGGTCAGATACCCAACACCCTGGCCATGAAGCTGCATCGCCAGGGTGTACCCGTGCTTGGCACGTCACCTGTCAATATTGACCGCGCCGAGAACCGCGACAAGTTCTCGGCCATGCTCGACAAACTTGGCATCGACCAGCCCGCATGGCGTGCACTGACATCGTTCGACGATATCAAGGAGTTCGTTTCAGAAGTGGGTTACCCCGTGCTGGTGCGCCCGTCGTACGTGCTCTCCGGCGCAGCCATGAACGTATGCTACGACGACGAGGAGCTACACCGCTTCCTGTCCATGGCCACCGAGGTGTCGAAGGAATTCCCCGTGGTGGTGTCGAAGTTCATGACCGAGACCAAGGAGATTGAGTTTGACGCCGTGGCCGACAAGGGAGAGGTGGTCGAGTATGCCATCTCCGAGCACATCGAGTATGCCGGTGTGCACTCGGGCGACGCCACGATGGTGTTCCCAGCCCAGCACATCTATTTTTCAACCGTGCGCCAGATTAAGAAGATAGCACGCAAGATTGCCAAGGAACTGAACATCTCTGGTCCGTTCAACATTCAGTTCCTGGCCAAGAACCGCGAGGTGAAGGTCATCGAGTGCAACCTGCGTGCCTCGCGCTCATTCCCCTTCGTATCAAAGATCCTGAAGCGTAACTTCATCGAGACGGCTACGAAGATCATGCTCGACGCACCGTACCAGAAGCCCGAGAAGAGCGAGTTCGATATCGACCGTATCGGCGTCAAGGCCTCCCAGTTCTCGTTTGCACGACTGCAGAATGCCGACCCCGTGCTGGGTGTCGACATGTCGTCAACGGGTGAGGTGGGCTGCCTGGGCGACGACATGAACGAGGCTCTGCTCAACGCCCTCATTGCCACGGGCTACAAGTTGCCAAAGGCTGGTTCCTGCATACTCATATCCAGTGGTGCAGCCAAGGGTAAAGTCAGCCTGCTGGAACCGGCACAACAGTTAGTGAAGAAAGGCTATAAGGTCTATGCTACCGGTGGTACGGCAAAGTTCTTCAACGACAACGGTGTCCTGGCTACAGCTGTCAGCTGGCCCGACGAGGATGGCGACAACAACGTGATGGACATGATAGCCAACCACGCTTTCGCATTTATCGTCAACGTGCCGAAGAACCACACCAAGCGTGAACTGACCAACGGCTACCGCATACGCCGTGGCGCTATCGACCACAACATTCCCTTGATGACCAACGTCCGACTGGCCAAAGCTTATATTGAAGCCTTCACCGCACTGTCAGAGAATGACATCAAGATTAAGTCATGGCAAGAGTATAACGCATAGCCATGAGTGTAAGAAGAGCTAACTCCGGCGACATACAGGGGCTGATGGCACTGCTCTATCAGGTAGATGCCGTGCACCATGCCATCCGTCCCGACCTGTTCAAGCCGGATATCACCAAATACAATGCAGAAGAGCTTGCTGTCATCATCAAAGATGACAGTAAGCCCATTTTCGTTTACGACTCCGATGGCCGCATCTGCGGGCATGCTTTCTGTCAGGTCAGCGAGGTCAGAGACCACCGTTTGCTACAGGATATCAAGACGTTATATATCGACGACATCTGTGTCGACGAACAGCATCGCGGTCAGCACATAGGGCAGTCGCTCTATGAGTACGTGCGCAACTACGCCAAGTCCATCGGATGCAACAATATCACCCTCAACGTCTGGGAGGGTAACAAGCCTGCATACGCCTTCTATAAAAGCATGGGAATGCATGTTCAGAAGACGGGAATGGAGGTTATCTTATAAGTTATCCTGTAATATTACTGAGCAAAAAAGGATATAAATGCTTGGCTATATGGGAAAAAGTGGCTAACTTTGCAGCAATGTCGAAACAGAATGAAGACTTGCAGCATTTAGACACTGACAATCGGGAGTGGCAACAAGCACTCCAGATTATTCAGTACACGCGTCGCTCACTGTTTCTCACGGGCAGGGCCGGCACGGGTAAGTCCACGTTCCTCCGCTTTGTGGCGCAGACAACGAAGAAGAAGTTTGTCATCCTGGCACCAACGGGCATTGCCGCCATCAACGCCGGAGGGCAGACACTGCACTCTTTCTTCAAGTTACCTTTCCATCCACTGCTGCCAAACGACTCACGATATAACGCCCGCAATATCCGGAAAACGTTGAAGTATGGCGGCGATCTCATCAAGCTTTTACGCGAATTGGACCTCATCATCATCGATGAGATTTCAATGGTGCGTGCTGACATCATTGACTTCATCGACAAAGTGCTGCGTATTTATTGCCGAAACATGCGCGAACCATTCGGTGGCAAGCAGCTGCTACTGGTGGGAGACATCTTTCAGCTGGAGCCAGTAATCAAGGAAGACGAATGGCGACTCATGCAGCCATTCTACTCATCGGCCTATTTCTTTGCCGCCAAGGTGTGGCAACAGATGCAGTTGGTAAGCATTGAACTGCGCAAGGTGTACCGCCAGAACGATAGCCAGTTCATTGCACTCTTGGATCGCATACGCCAGAATCTGGCCACCGATGCCGACCTGGACGCTATCAATGCCAGGGTATTTCACGATGAACCTGTCGAGGAAAAACTTAAGGTTTCAACCTCACAGCTCAGAGGTCAGAGCTTCCCCGTCACACTGGCTACGCGCCGCGACACGGTAGACTGGATTAACGAAGAGCAGTTGTCTAGGTTGGACGGCGGCATCACCATGTTCAAGGGCATTGTCCGTGGCGAGTTCCCTATGACCTCACTACCCGCCCCTATGGAACTGGAGATGAAGCCTGGTGCTCAGGTTATCTTTACACGCAATGACAAAGAGAAACGGTGGGTCAACGGCACCATCGGCATTGTCACCGGCATTGACGAGGAAGAGGGCATCATAAACGTTGTCGACGAGGACGGCCACGAGTATGACGTCGGTCAGGAAGTATGGGAGAACATGCGCTACACGTTCAACGAGAGGGAACAGAAGATTGAGGAAGAACTGCTGGGGACTTTCAAGCAATACCCCTTGAAACTGGCATGGGCCATCACCGTACACAAAAGCCAGGGGCTAACGTTCCGACGTGTAAAGATTGACTTTTCCGGAGGTGGCGCCTTTGCAGGCGGACAGACCTATGTGGCACTGTCACGCTGCATGTCGTTGGAGGGCATTACGCTGGAAGAACCCATCCGTCGCAGCGATATCTTTGTCAGACCGGAGGTGGTGGCTTTTGCACAACGGTACAATGACGGGCAGCTGATGCGCCAGGTTCTGTACGAAAGCAAAGCCGACCGAGAATACCACGATGCTGTCAACGCCTTCGACCGTCAGGACTTTGACGCTTTCCTGAAGAACTTCTTCTTGGCAATTCACTCCCGGTATGATATTGAACAGCCCCATGTGAAACGGTATATCCGACGGAAACTGGGCATCATCACCCGTCAGCAGCAGACCATTGAACGATTAGAAGCTGACATCCAGCGCCGTGAGGAACTGCTCAAACGACTGGCTGTAGAGTACGTCTTGCTGGGTAAGGAGTGCGAGGCCGAACAAATGTACGATGCCGCTATCCGCAATTATCAGAAAGCACTCGAACTCTGTCCTGACCACCCTGAAGCTCAACGACGCTTGAAACGCATGGAGAACAAAAAGGGCTGACAACGTTGCTGCTTCGAAGAAAAAGGGCTGACCATTTGGTCAGTTCATTTCTTTTTCGTACTTTTGCAACTGTTATGGCAAGAGAAAAGACAAGAATCAAAGATATTGCTATACGTGCCGGTGTGTCGGTAGGTACTGTCGACCGTGTACTGCACAATCGTCCTAACGTGTCGAAGAAAGCACTGGAAAAGGTACAGAAAGCGCTCGATGAAATGGACTATCAGCCCAATATGTACGCCTCTGCATTGGCGTACAACAAAGAGTACACCTTCTATTGCATCATCCCAAAGCATGAATCAGAAGCTTATTGGGAGGAAGTGGAGGAAGGAGCCATTGCTGGATGTGAGCGCCGTCGCGACTTCGGCATCTCGGTAAAGATGCTCTACTACAACCGTTTCTCCACTGAAACGTTCGCCAAGGTAATGAACGAGTGCCTGAAGCAACAGCCCGACGGCGTTATCGTCGTTCCTTCGAAACTTGATATAACACGCCGCTACACTGACATGATGCACGAACAGAACATTCCGTTCATACTCCTGGACTCATACATGCCCGACCTGAAGCCCCTGTCGTTCTTCGGTCAGGACTCTCTGTCGTCAGGATATTTTGCTGCCCGGATACTGATGATGCAGGCTCCAAAAGAGAAAGAAATCATGCTCATGAAACAAATGCGCGGCGGCAACGTGGCTTCAAGGCAACAGGAGAACCGCGAGTCAGGATTCCGTCACTACATGCATGAACACTACCCAGAAGTGGTCATCCACGAGGTCAACCTGCCACTCGATGACAAGCGTGAAGATTATGGACCCATTCTGGAGAAATTCTTCGACGGCCATCCAAACGTTCACCACTGCATCACATTCAATTCGAAAGCCCACCTGGTGGGTGACTTCCTGCAGAAGTCAAACCGCCGTAACGTACAGATCATGGGGTACGACATGGTACCAAAAAATGCCGAGTGCGTACGCCAGGGCAGCATCTCGTTCCTCATTGCGCAGCACGGTTACATGCAGGGCTATGAATGCATCGAAAGTCTCTTCAACGCTATCGTTCTGAAAAAAGAGGTGGACCCCGTCAATTACATGCCTATCGAACTGCTTACCCGCGAGAACATTGACTTCTACCGGCGAAAGAATATCGGATGAACAAGCCTCAAATGCGATAGAAAAAGATTCTGAACACAAAGACATTATTTACTAAAACAAATACAATTATGGCATTAGCAACTTTTCTGAAAATCAATCCGGCCGACTCCGTCGTGGTATGTCTGGCCCCAAAGAAGAAGGGCGACATCATTGAGGTAGATGGCAAGCAAATCACAGTGAACCAGGATACTCCCGCTGGTCACAAAGTACTTATCAAGGATACCAAAGAAGGCGAAGACATCATCAAGTACGGTTATCCCATCGGTCATGCCCGCCAGGCGTTGAAGGCTGGTGACTGGGTGAACGAAAACAACCTGAAGACTAACCTCTCGGGTACATTGGAATACACCTATCAGCCTGTGGATGCCAAGAGTGACATAGCCCACATCCAAAAGGTGAACAGCACCTTTAAAGGCTACGTGCGTAAGAATGGCGATGTCGGTGTGCGCAACGAGATATGGATTGTTCCCACCGTAGGCTGTGTCAACGGCATTGCCGAGCGCATGGCCCAGAAACTTCGCGAGGAGACGGGATGTAAAGACGTTGACAGCATCTGGACATGGCACCACAACTACGGCTGCTCACAGCTCTCCGAAGACCATGAGAACACGCGCAAGGTGCTTCGCGACATTTGCCTTCACCCCAATGCCGGTGGCGTGTTGGTGCTGAGTCTCGGCTGTGAGAACAACCAGCCCGAAGATTTCATGGCTATGCTGGGCGACTATGACAAGGACCGCATCAAGCTGTTGGTTACTCAGCGCGTTGAGGGCGACGAGATGGAAGCAGGTATGGAAATCCTTCGCGGACTCTACCGACAGGCTTCACAAGACAAGCGAGAAGACGTTCCTGTCTCAAAACTCCGCGTCGGTCTGAAGTGTGGTGGCTCTGATGGCTTCTCAGGTATCACCGCTAATCCGCTGGTCGGTGAGTTCTCCGACTGGCTCGTAGCCCAGGGTGGCACCTCCGTACTCACCGAGGTTCCTGAAATGTTCGGTGCCGAGACCATTCTCATGAACCGTTGTGAGACACGGCAGCTGTTCGACCAGACCGTCTCGATGATCAATAACTTCAAAAACTACTTCCTCTCACATGGCGAGCCCGTGGGCGAGAATCCCAGTCCAGGCAACAAGGCCGGCGGCATCTCCACCCTTGAGGACAAGGCGCTGGGCTGTACACAGAAGTGCGGAAAAGCACCTGTCAGCGGTGTCATGGAGTATGGCGACCGTCTTGAACACACCGGTCTGAACCTGCTGTCAGCTCCAGGCAACGACCTTGTAGCCTCTACGGCACTGGCCTCCTGCGGCTGTCACATTGTGCTGTTTACAACAGGTCGCGGCACACCCTTCGGCACTTTCGTGCCTACCATGAAGGTGGCCACCAACCCCACATTGGCCAAGAACAAGCCCCATTGGGTGGACTTCTCTGCCGGACAACTTGTGGAGGGTCGCACCATGACGGAGCTCGTGCCTGAGTTTATAGACAAAGTGCTGGCAGTAGCCTCGGGCGAACATGCCCGCAACGAGGAGAATGGCTATCGCGAAATATCCATTTTCAAGAATGGAGTGACGCTGTAATCCTTTACAAACAAACATTACCCCCACCCTTGTCATGCTGCAACGGTGGGGGTATTCCATTTTGAAATTTATGACTATAGATAGTTTTAACCCATTAGAGTAAATTCAGATGGACAAACAAAAAGCATCACGACTATTTGAAAGTCGCGATGCAATACGTGAATTTTTGGAATAGCTGATTGCTTACTCAGCAGCAGGAGCCTCTGTCTCAGCAGCAGGAGCTTCTGTCTCAGCGGCCTCAGCGGCCTTAGCAGCCTCTTCTTCAGCCTTAGCAGCAGCCTCGGCAGCCTTCTTCTCAGCCACCTTCTTGGCAATCTCCTCGTTCACAGCTTTCTCTGCCTTCAGTGCAGCAGCAGCAGCGTCTTTCTTTGCCTTTGCTTCTTCGGCAGCAACCTTTTCCAGTCCCTTCTGCTTGTCAGCCTTCCATGCATCGAACTTTTTCTGAGCAGCAGCCTCATCGAAAGCGCCCTTCTTTACGCCACCCTTCAAGTGCTTCATCAGGTAAACGCCCTCACGGCTCAGGATGTTACGTACAGTGTCGGTAGGCTGAGCGCCAATCTCAACCCAGTAGAGTGCACGTTCGAAATTCAAATCTACTGTGGCAGGATTGGTGTTAGGATTGTACGTACCAATCTTTTCAGTAAATTTACCATCACGTGGTGCTCTTGCGTCAGCGATAACGATACGATAGAAGGCATACCCCTTACGACCGCCACGCTGCAATCTGATTTTTGTTGCCATTGTTTTTTGACTTTAATGTTTAATAAATAATTTGAATTTCATGCTCTTATCTCGTAAAAGCGGGTGCAAAGGTACGAATAATTGTGGAAAGAGGAAAGTGAAAGGATAATAAATTGTCTTTATTGTTTCTTTTTTAACTATTTTTTTGTAATAGTAGATGTCATTCTGACAGGAATTGTGTAATTTTGCACATCAATGAAAGATATTTCAATACTAATTCCCACCTACAATGGTGTCTGCACTCAACTGGTGAACGACCTTTGTCAACAGGCACAGTCATTAGCACTATGCTACGAGATTATTGTAGCCGACGACGGCTCAACAAACATACAAACCGTCAATGCTAACCGCTCAATCAACGAACAGCCTTGTTGTAGATATATTGAACGGGATGTGAATTCGGGCCGAGCTGCCATCCGTAATTTTCTGGCCAGCGAGGCTCAATACGAGTGGCTGCTATTCATAGATTGCGACATGATGGTTTGCGACAAAGGCTTCCTGCTGCGCTATGTCAATGACGATTGCCAAGATTCTGCTTACACTAAAGCAGACAACGCCAACTATAGAGATGCTGTTATTTACGGCGGCGTGACCATTGGCCCGCTGGTTCCCCATAATCTGCGTTCCATATACGAGAAGGCTTCCGAACAAGAACATACCGTCAGCAAACGCCGTCAGTCGCCCTATCATGACTTCCACACGGCTAATTTCCTGGTACGTCGTGACATCATGCTCGCCTACCCTTTTGACATGCGTTTCCGCCATTACGGCTATGAAGACGTGCTTTTCGGCAAAACATTGGAAGAGCACGGCATTGCCATCCGACATATCGACAATCCACTTCGTTTTGAAAAGTTTGAGTCCAATGCTGACTTTGTCAGTAAGACAGAAGAGGGACTGCGGACTCTTTATGAGTTCCGCCACGAACTACGAGGTTATTCCAGACTTTTGGACACGCTCGTCAACACGCCCAAATTGCTGTTGTCACTGCTAAAGCTATGGCATAAGCATGCAGCCACAACTGAGCGACGCAACCTCAGCGGCCCCCATCCCCGTCTCTTGCTTTTCAAAGTGTACAAGGCCGGATACCTGCAAGCATTGCTTGACAAGCAGTAAACAAGACTGAAAAAAAGCCTATGCAGGCAGTCAGACAGGGCAGCTACTCTTTCTGGCGCCCTATTTTCCTGATAAATGCCGGCGATATAGTGTCTACAGCAAAGTCGTAGGCCAGGTTGTCTTCGTCTATCATCTTAAAGTGTTTCTTGCCCTCTACGGAGTCTTTGGGCGTTTCCCAAATAATATCCTCGAAGCGTTCTGAGTCAGAGACGGAGTCCGTACGCAGGATGCAGTTGGCAAAGTAATAGTCATAGACAACGGTGGTGTCGCCGACCTCACCCATAATCACGTCATCTTCGTAGCCGGTCACCAGCGTATTGGTACACTTTAGCAAAAGCGCACTGGCATTATTAGTAAAGTGAAGTGCAGCCCCCCGGTTGGCAGAGAACGGATAGAACTGGGCCACCGTGCAGTGATCAATGACTGCTTCACAACCTTCCAGCGACAGGCACTTATTAAATGAATTGGTAAACTGGCAGTAAGTCAGCGTCACCCGCGACTTGTAAGCTCTCAGTCCAAAACCACTATTATTATGCACAACGGTGTTATGCATCAATAACTCTGTACTGTCACAAAGCAGTGCATCAACAGCATTTCGTATCTCACAGTTATTCAACTGGTTACTTTTCGATGTATTATCGATATTAATACCCCGCCACTGACCACTGACGCGGTCGTAGGGCAAGTAGTCGAACATGTGGTCCAGACGGTCGCCACGGAATAGGCTGTTCTCTGCGACAATCTGTCCACGAACGTCTATTCCTGCCCCGTCGTGGAAAAAAAGATCAGTGTTGCGAATAGTCAGCGTGGCACCCTCCTCCACTTCAATACCCTTGCCATAAAGGATGATGGGTACTGCCGACTCTATGACGCTGTCTTTGTTTATCACCACATCCGCCAACTTCCTGGCATCCCAGCTCCAAGTACGGAGGTTTATACGCTGTTCCACGCCACTCTCCAGCGTCAGCAACAGGTTGTCCTCTACCAATTGCGGACCTTGCTGATGATTTTCACGGGTGGTTACCTCCACAAAAACCAGCAGACTGTCACCCTTGCGCACCTCAAAGTCATTGCCCACCGGATTCAGGTAGGTTCCATCCACATTCACCCGATATCCTGACTGAGTGCCACGCTCCAGTCGTGCCGTACGGATACGGATGCCGTCCCCCGACTCATTGTGGACCCAGAAGGTGCGGGTGGTTGAGGGGACAGTGCTGAATAGCGTGTCAAACGTAATCGTGTCTGCCGAGAACAGCAGCCGGTTTCCCTGGCTCGCAGAGAACGAGTCGTCATCCGTACAGGCTGACAGCAGCAGGGCTATGGATAGCGAAAAAAAGAAAAGTCGTCTTATCATACTGTAGATAAAACGACTTTTTCTCTGTTTTATTGTCTGGAACCTTCAGATTATCCAGAAAGACCGGAATGACCAGTTATGCTAAAAAGGCCGGGAATTCCAGAAAAACGTCATGTGCTGTTTACTTGAAATAGCGCTTCAGCAGCCCGGCGAAGCCAGCACCGTGACGGGCCTCGTCCTTGGCAGCCTCATGAACCATGTCGTGAATGGCGTCGAATCCCATGGCTTTGGCCTGCTTAGCCAGTTCGAACTTGTCCTTGCAGGCACCCTCTTCGGCGGCTGCACGCTTCTCTAGATTGGTCTTTGTGTCAAACACCACCTCGCCCAGCAGTTCTGCAAACTGAGCAGCATGCACAGCCTCCTCCATTCCGTAGCGCTTGAAAGCCTCGGCAATTTCGGGATAGCCTTCGCGGTCAGCCTGACGAGCCATGGCCAGATACATGCCCACTTCGCCACACTCGCCCAGATAGTTATTACGCAACTCCTGAATCATCTCCTCGGGAACACCCTCTATCTTGCCGTCACCCAAACGGTGAACGGTAGCGTATGTCACTTCGCCATCATCCTTCAGTTCAGAGAACTTTGAGGCAGGAGCCTTACAGATGGGGCACTTCTCGGGAGCGGCATCGCCTTCGTAGATATATCCACAAACGGCGCAGATAAACTTCTTCTTCATAATCTCAAAAAATATTTGTTTTGTTAGTGAAATGATTTTTGTGCCACAAAGATACGCAGAAAAAAACGATCCTGCAACTTTCCGCCGGCTTTTCTGAATATTTTATACGATGTCTAAATTCAGAATAATGGCATGCCGACTTGACAAAAAGCAAAAAGAAACGTGTTTTTGCTTAATTATTGCTTAAATATTTGGGTATGTCACAGAAAAAGTGTAACTTCGCACCGTCTTTTTATATAAATATAAATAAGGTGTAACAGCCACAAGACACTTGGAAAAGAAAACATAAAAATAGAACATATACAATCAATTTAAAAAACTATTTAGCAAAATGAAGAAGTACAACTTTAACGCAGGTCCTTCTATCCTTCCCCGCGAAGTGATTGAGAAGACCGCTCAACAGTGTTTAGACTTCAATGGTTCCGGTCTCTCTCTGATGGAGATCAGCCATCGTGCCAAGGATTTCCAGCCCGTCGTTGACGAGGCAGTCGCTCTCATTAAAGAGTTGCTCCAGATTCCTGAGGGCTATTCAGTCATTTTCCTTGGTGGCGGTGCCTCTCTCGAGTTCTGCATGATTCCCTACAACTTCCTGATTAAGAAGGCTGCCTACCTGAACACAGGTGTGTGGGCAAAGAAAGCCATGAAGGAAGCCAAACTGTTTGGTGAAGTAGTTGAAGTGGCTTCTTCTGCTGATGCCAACTATACGTTCATCCCCAAGGACTGGACTGTTCCTGCCGATGCAGACTATCTGCACATCACCACGAACAACACCATCTACGGTACAGAAATCCGCAAGGACCTTGACGTGAACGTGCCCCTGATTGCCGACATGTCGTCCGACATCTTCTCGCGTCCCATTGACGTTGCCAAGTATGACGCCATCTATGCCGGTGCACAGAAGAACATGGCCATGGCCGGTGTGACGGTGATATCGTCAAGGACGAGAAGCTGGGTCGTGCTCCGCGCGAGATTCCCACCATGCTTGACTATCGCACCCATGTGGACAAGGGCTCTATGTTCAACACGCCTCCCGTAGTACCCATCTACTGCGCTTTGGAGAACCTGCGCTGGCTGAAAAAGAACGGCGGTGTTGAGGCTATGGACAAGCTGGCCCACCAGCGCGCCGACATCGTCTATGGCGAGATTGACCGCAATAAGATGTTCAAGGGAACTGCTGTCGAAGAGGATCGTTCGCTGATGAACATCTGCTTCGTAATGGCCGACGAGTACAAGGAACTGGAGAAGGACTTCCTCGACTTTGCCACCTCAAAGGGCATGGTCGGCGTCAAGGGTCACCGCTCGGTGGGCGGTTTCCGCGCTTCGTGCTACAACGCTCAGACCATTGAGGGATGCAATGCCCTCGTAGCATGCATGAAGGAATTTGAAGCTAACCATTAAACATTGGAGAATATGAAGATTCTTGTTGCAACAGAGAAGCCGTTTGCAGCAGCAGCTGTAGAGGGTATCAGGAAAGAAGTAGAGGCCGCAGGCAATGAACTGGCCCTCTTAGAAAAATATACAGAGAAGGCTCAGTTGCTGGATGCAGTGAAGGATGCCGACGCGCTCATTATCCGTTCGGACAAGGTGGATGCCGAGGTGCTTGATGCTGCCAAGCAACTGAAGATTGTTGTACGTGCCGGTGCCGGTTACGACAACATCGACCTGGCAGCAGCCACCGCTCACAACGTAGTGGCTGAAAACACTCCCGGCCAGAACGCCAACGCCGTGGCAGAACTCGTGTTCGGCCTGCTGGTTTTCGCTGTCCGTAACTTCTACAACGGGAAGGCCGGCAGGGAACTGATGGGAAAGAAGCTGGGCATCCTGGCCTTCGGTAACGTAGGTCGCAACGTGGCCCGCATTGCCAAGGGCTTCGGAATGGATGTCTATGCCTACGACGCTTTCTGCCCCGCTGAGGTCATCGAGAAGGCCGGCGTACATGCTGTGGCCAATCAGGACGCACTGTTCGAGCAGTGTGATGTGGTCAGCCTGCACATTCCCGCTACCCCCGAGACTAAGCAGAGCATCAACTACCAGTTGGTGGGCAAGATGAAGAAGGGCGGCATCCTGGTGAACACTGCCCGCAAGGAGGTCATCAACGAGTCCGAGCTGCTGAAGCTCATGGAGGAGCGTCAGGACCTGAAGTTCGTCACAGACATCATGCCCGATGCCAACGAGGACTTCCTGAAGTTCGAGGGCCGTTACTTCTCCACCCCGAAGAAGATGGGTGCCCAGACTGCCGAGGCCAATACCAACGCCGGTATTGCTGCCGCCCGTCAGATCAATGCCTTCTTCAAGGACGGTGACACCAAGTTCCAGGTGAACAAGTAAAAACCATCAATAACCAATCAAAAAGAACTCCTCGGGTGTCTCATCACGAGGAGTTTTTTTTTGTCATACAGTCTCCGTTGTCAGCCTTTTCAGGTTGTTCTCTCAACCAAATTCGCCGAGTTTGCTGACCAAAGTCGCCGAGTTTGCTGACCAAAGTCGCCGAGTTTGTCAACCAAAATCGCTGAGTTTGGTTTTCAATGGAAATATGATTGACGTTCAATAGACGACGACTTTCCTGCCATTATGGATATAAACACCTTTTGAAGGATTAGTTGCAGGAATGCCGCCAAGTGAATAATAGTCAGTGTTATAAGTGCGAGTACTGACATTACTGATGCCTGTCGGAGCAGCAAGCACCACCTTGGTCAGACGGACACCGTGGCCCTGGACGACCAGTCCCTTCTGTGCTATCTGGTTGTAGACGGTCTCGGCAAAGGTGATGTTTGAGACACAGTTCTCGTTGTTACCCACAGAATAAGTGTTTGAGGGTTTAAACTCCTTTACCACAGCTGTGCCGTCAATATAAAAAGAGGGATTGCCCTTCCAATCGCCATAGACCAGCTGGATGATGTCATAGTCGGTAAAGTCGAGCGTATAGTGTAACTGCAGCGTGACATCCTTGCCGTAGGACTGAAAGTCAGAACCGGTAATGGTGAGTTGCAGACCATTGCCCCAGTTCAGCACCGAGTTGCCTTCCCAGACGGTGGTGCCTCCACCAATGGTCTGTCCACCCTGGCCGCTGCCAGAACTGGGCTCCTGATACTCCGTAGTGGAACCCTCACGGATGCCATTGAGGGGGTACTCGTTGCCGACGGACATGCCACTGGACGAACGGCGGAAGATGCCAAACTTCTCCGTTCCGTTACCGAAGGCGTTGTTGTCCCAGACGAAACCGGCAAAGCCCCGCTCGCGCATGGCACTCACCATGGTCTTGTACCAGTACTGCAGATTCTCCATCTGCACCTGCTTGTTGGCGAGAGTAAAGTGGCAGGTGGCACCGTACTCGCCTATCACGATGCCCAGTCCCTTGCTGCTCCAGGTGTCGCGAAGGCGGTTCATGTAGTCCGTCATCGACCGTTCGTTGCTGGAAGGCACTTGGTATCCCATGGCTTTGTACTTGTCGCCCCAATAGTAATAGGTGCCACCGCCGGCATATTCGTAGGGATCGTAGTTATGCACCTCCACGCTTAAGCGGCTCTCCACCACGTCGGTAGGAATGGTAAAGCCCTTAAATCCGTTCCAGGCACTGCAGGCGTAGGTCTGAACCACCAGGTTGCGGTAGTAGTTCTTGCCGCCCGTGGCACGCACGGCATTGACGAATGTCTGGTTGTATGAGTTCTGCACTTCCTGATACTCGGCGGTAGGCTCTCCCCAGAAGTCGTTCCCCTGAGCGTTCAGCGAGATGGTCTCGTTGGTGCCTGCAAAGACCAGCTTCTCGCCGTAGTCGCGGAAGTAGGTGGCAATACACTTCCACAGGGCTGTCAGCTTCCGGTTGTTCTCTGTCTGGGTGGCTTTCTGAGGATGACGGTCCAGCCATGCCTCGTGGTGGACATTGATGATGACATACATGTTTTCGTCCATACACCAGTCGACAACTTCCTTAACGCGTGCCAGCCAGCTGTTGCTGACCACCATGTTGGTTTTGTCAGACAGATGCTCCGTCCATCGCACAGGAATGCGAATGGCGTTGAAGCCAGCCTCATGGACATACTTAATCATCTGCTTCGTGGTCTTGGGGTTACCCCATCCGGTCTCTCCACCTTGGCTCTCCAGTGAGTTGCCCAGATTCCACCCCATCACCACGTTCTTGGTCCATTCCTTGGCCGAAAGGGTCATACCGGTATTGTCCGGTGCCACGTCGGTCGTCGTGTTTTGTGCTTTTGCCGTTGCCATTGTAAGCAGCAAAAGCGCAACTGTTAACAGTCGTTTCGTCATTGTCATGCGGTTTTTAGAATTATTCGCATGCAAAGGTAAGGATTATTCGGAAATAATTCGTATCTTTGTGGCCTAAAATAACTCTAAAACAAACAATTATTATGCAAAGTGACCCCAAGCAGTGCCTCTACTGCCAGAACAACGAGACCCTCCACAATCTGATGATTGAGTTTGCACAGTTGCGCGTTTCACGTGCCTTCCTTTTCAAAGAGCAGACCTACCGAGGCCGCTGTCTCGTGGCCTACAAGGACCATGTGAACGACCTGAACGAGCTGCCGGACGACGACCGTAACGCCTTTATGGCCGATGTAGCCCAGGTGACCCGCGCCATGCAGAAGGCTTTCAACCCTGAGAAGATCAACTACGGAGCCTACAGCGACAAACTGTCGCACCTGCATTTCCATCTGGCTCCGAAATATGTCGATGGCCCCGACTACGGCGGCACGTTCCAGATGAACCCTGGCAAGGTGTATCTCTCGGATGCAGAGTATCAGCAGATGATTGAGAAAATCAAAGCCAACCTGTAACGGTTGGCTTTTTAGCGAGTTGTGGGAATATATCATACTCAATGTCTTTCGGATTTAATCAGCCATCCACATTCTAGGTGAAATTAAGCATCAACGAAAACAAAAAATGTTTTTTTCTTTTGCTTTTCGCTCACTTATTCGTACCTTTGAGGCTGTGCCTCATTAGGTACTCACGCTCGGAAAAGCTCAAATAAATTTGGCATTTCGCTCACTTATTCGTACCTTTGCAGTCAGTAATAATGCTCATAAACAAAAAACGCAGAACTATGGCAATAGTAAAACCATTCAAAGGAATACGCCCACCGAAGGAGCTGGTGGAGCAGGTAGAGAGCCGTCCCTACGACGTGCTAGACTCTGACGAGGCCCGTGCCGAAGCCGGCGACAACGAGAAGAGCCTCTATCACATCATTAAACCCGAGATTGACTTCCCCGAAGGCACCAGCGAGTACGACCCGCGGGTCTATGAGAAGGCCGCCGAGAACTTCCAGAAGTTCCAGGACAAAGGCTGGCTTGTACAAGACTCGCGCGAACATTATTATATATATGCGCAGACCATGCTGCCCACCTCAACCTATTGTCCCGCTGAGGCTCCACAGGGCAGGACGCAGTACGGACTGGTAGTGTGCGCCCATACTGACGACTACCAGAAGGGCAACATCAAGAAGCATGAGTTGACGCGCCGCGACAAGGAGGAAGACCGCATGAAGCACGTCCGCGTGAACAATGCCAACATCGAGCCGGTGTTCTTTGCCTATCCTGACAACCGCGTGCTCAACGACCTCATCATGCGCTATGCCAAGACCGAGCCTGAATACGACTTCGTAGCTCCTATTGACGGATTCCGTCACCAGTTCTGGATCATCGACGACGATAACGACACCGAGACCATTACCCGGGAGTTCAGCAAGATGCCCTCACTGTACATTGCCGACGGTCACCACCGCTCGGCAGCAGCAGCACTGGTCGGTCAGGAGAAACAAAAACAGAACCCCAACCACCGTGGCGACGAGGAGTACAACTACTTCATGGCCGTGTGCTTCCAGGCCAGCCAGCTCACCATCCTCGACTACAACCGCGTGGTGAAGGACCTCAACGGTCTCAGTTCGGAGGAGTTCCTTGCAGCCTTGCAGAAGAACTTCACCGTAGAGGACAAGGGTACCGACATTTACAAACCCCGGCAGCTGCACGAGTTCTCGCTCTATCTGGACCAACACTGGTATAGCCTCAAGGCCAAGGAAGGCACATACGACAACAGCGACCCAATCGGCGTGCTGGATGTCGACATCTCGTCACGCCTCATCCTGGACGAAATCCTGAACATCGGCGACCTGCGCTCCTCGAAGCGTATAGACTTCGTAGGCGGGTTGCGTGGACTGGGCGAGCTGAAGCGTCGCGTAGACTCCGGCGAAATGCGTATAGCACTGGCCCTCTACCCCGTCACCATGCAGCAGATTATGAACATTGCTGACAGCGGTAAGATTATGCCGCCCAAGGCCACTTGGTTCGAACCCAAGCTACGCTCTGGCCTTGTCATCCACAAACTTTCCTAAATGAACGACGAATATAAGACCATAGCAGGCACAAGCGAGGGATATTACACCGAGAAGCGGAGTAAGTTCCTCGCTTTTGCCCATCACGTAGAAACCTCAGACGAGGTAAAGGAGTTGTTGTCTGGATATCGTAAGAAATACTATGATGCCCGCCATGTCTGCTATGCTTATATGTTAGGAGCCCAGCGTACGGACTTCCGTGCCAACGATGACGGCGAACCCTCATCGACGGCCGGCAAGCCCATCCTCGGGCAGATCAACTCCAACGAACTCACCGACATCCTCATCGTTGTGGTGCGTTACTATGGCGGTGTCAATCTGGGCACCAACGGTCTCATTGTGGCCTATCGCGAGGCGGCTGTTGATGCCTTGGCCCACGCAACCATCGAGACCCGACAGGTAGAGGAGCAGGTGCGCTACTCGTTTGCCTACCCACAGATGAACGATGTTATGCGCATCGTCAAGGACATGAATCCGCGTATTGTCTCACAAACCTTCGACAATACGTGTGAGATTGTTTTGTCCATCCGCAAGAGCGAAGCCGAACAGCTTCGCAGCCGATTGGCAAAACTGCTATAAAGGCGTTTGGGTGTAAGGCCAACAGGCTTGCTGATGAGCGACTATTCTAACTCTATAATCGTTTCCTCAAACAAACCATCCCTGTTGATGATGTAGCGACGTGAGTTCAGCAGTTCAGGCTTGCGCTCACGGTTGTCCGACTGATAGTACATCATCAACGTAATCTCGTACTTGCTCGTAATATAGTACTCCATGAACAGCGTGCCACGATCGTCCTCACGCTTTTCCGCCTTGCGCTCGTAGAGTGTCAGCTGGTCTATGGGCTGATATCTCCGGTCCATGGTATAGAGAAACAGCCGGGGCGTGATGGAGTCCACCATCTCTGCCAGCAGGAACACAGGACGACGATAGGCCGTGGGCAGGGCCATGGCTTTCAGCTTGGCACTGACGGCATAGCCGAAGTGCTCGTTGACGTTCATGGGCACGTCGACAAACTCACCCAGCCGCACCAGGTCGTCACCGGCCGACTGGATGGGCAGTGTGCGCAGCTGCAGGGAATCAAACCACGCCATGCCAGTCTTTGGTCGCAGTCCCGCTTTTTCCTCTATCTGCTTCACCTGTTCAGCCTTGCGGATGCTATCCACCATGGCCATGTAGTAAGCCTCTTCATGCTTTCTGCCCTTGCAAGCCACCATCAACAGCGCAGTCAAGGCCGTCACCACCATCTTCCGTTGCATCGTCATAAATACTTATTAATTTACGTTTTTTCGAGGGACAAAGATACGAAGAAGTGGACAATAATCCAAGAAAAGGGTGGAAAAAATCGCGGTTTCTTCTTGCAATTTGCAGAAAAAAGCGTATCTTTGCAATCATGAAGCAAATCGTGAAATACTTTCCCAGACTGACAGGCGTACAGCTGGGACAATTGGCAATGCTCGACGAGCTGTATCGCGACTGGAATGCAAAGATCAATGTCATTTCGCGTAAGGACATTGACAACCTGTATGAACACCATGTGCTGCACTCGATGGCCATTGCACGCATGGTGAACTTCCGGCCCGGCACACGCATTCTGGACTTCGGTACGGGCGGTGGATTCCCGGGCATTCCCCTGGCTATCCTCTTCCCAGAGTGTCACTTCAAACTCATTGACGGTACGGGCAAGAAGATACAGGTGGCGCAGGCCGTCTGCGATGCCATCGGATTAAAGAACTGCCAGCCGTGCCACCTGCGTGGCGAAGACGAAAAGGGCCGCTACGACTTCGTGGTGAGCCGTGCGGTGATGCCCCTTGCGGACCTTCAGAAACTGGTGCGCAAGAATCTTGTCAAAGGTGGACAGAATGCGCTCCCTAACGGCATCTTGTGTCTGAAGGGCGGTGACTTGCAGGCAGAACTGCAGCCCTTCCGTCATATTGTAGAAACGGCCGAGTTGAGCCAGTGGTTCAAGGAGGAGTGGTTCAAGGAGAAATATGTGATTTATCTGCCGATGTAAGAGACCACGCTCACTGTTCGTTTCTTCTTTCTGTTGGAGGAACGATACAGGAGATCACCTTAGGTAGGGATTATACTTCAACTCATCGGCTATCGTGCTCTGGGGTCCGTGACCGCTGAGCACGATGGTTTCTTCCGGCAGCCGAGCCACGACATTGCGCAGCGACTGCTCCATCTCTCCCCAACTACTCTCGGGGAAGTCGGTACGTCCTATGCTCATGCGGAAAAGGGTGTCGCCGGTGAAGGCCGTCTGCTCCTCCTTGCAGTAGAAGATGAGGCAGCCGTGCGTGTGCCCCGGCGTGTGCAGCACGCGGAGGGTGTGATGTCCGAAGGCGACAATGTCGCCGTCTCTGAGCAGCCGTCCCGTGGGCGGCTGCTCCATCTTCAACTCGATGCCGAAGAGACTTAGAGCCTGGTCGGCCAGCCGTTCCACCATGAACAGGTCTTCCAGACTCACTTCCACCATCAACTTGTACTCTCTATAGACCAGCGGATTACCAAAATTATGGTCTATGTGTCCATGGGTGGCCAGCAGGTGTACAGGTTTCAGCTGGTTGTCACGGATGTATGTCACGAGGGCGTCGTTCTCCTGCTCGTAGAGCACTCCACAATCAATGATGACACACTCACCACTCTCGTCGCTCACCACGTAGCAGTTCTCCTGTAACGGATTACACATTAAACGCTTTATTGTCCACATACCTCTTTACCTATTACTTCCTTACCTCTAACTTCTTACCTCTTAATCTTCACCTTCACCGCCTTGCTCTCGTTCTGCATACGGTCCAGTGCGGTGACTACATACACACACGGAATCTGCTCGGTCAGTGGCACCTCATAGAAGGTTTGCGTCGTGAGAGTCACCAGATGGCTGTTGTCATCAGTATTGACGCGCTCACCCTTGTCGAAACGGTAGATGCCATACTGCGTGGCACGGTTCTCCCAGTCATCACCCTTGGGGGGCATCCAGAAGATGACCCGCTGTCCGTCGAAGTTGAAACTTTTCACCTTGCGGGGCTTCTTCGGAGCCTTGTGGTCAATATGCTTCATAGTGGGTTGCAGGGCGGGTGTCCGCCAGTAGACGTTGCGCAGCGCTGTGCCATAGTTGCCCACATTGTCTACGGCAGTCTTGGCATACCACAGCACGGTGCCCTTCACCCTGGGCAGCTGCTGGTGTAGCGACATCTTGGCTGACAGCTGGTGACGGCTTGGGTCGCGCGGGTCACTGTTCTTGACGGTACGCTCCACGTCCTCGCCAATGTACAGGTTGGTGTACTTCAGGTGGTCGTTCCACCAGTGTATCAGCTCATCGTAGTCTGCTGCCTTGTGGCCTATCTCCCAGTATATCTGGGGCACACAGTAGTCCATCCACCCCTTTCGGTCCCACAGCAGTACGTCGGCATACAGTTCGTCATAATTCTGCAGTCCGTTGGTGCGGCTTCCGTCGGGGTCGTTCTTCTGGTTGCGGTAGATGCCGAATGGCGATATGCCCACCTTCACCCAGGGCTTGGTGCTGTGTACGGTGTGGTACAGCTGTTCAATGAACAGGTCTACGTTATGCCGGCGCCAGTCGCCGATGCTGTTGAACTCCTGCCCTGAGGCACGATAATATCGTTCGTCAGGAATGGGCACACCAGCCACGGGATAGGGATAGAAGTAGTCGTCAATGTGAAGTCCGTCCACGTCATAGCGGCTCACAATGTCGCGCACCACGTCACAGATGAAGTTGCGACACTCCTGCAGTGCCGGATTCAGCAGCGTCAGTCCGTCATACTGGAACGTCCACTCGGGATGGCGGGCCACGATGTGATTCGGGGCGTTGCGGTGGGCCACCTTCGTCTTGGCGCGATAGGGGTTAATCCAGGCGTGCAGTTCCATGCCTCGGCGGTGACACTCCTGCACCATCCATGCCAGGGGATCCCAGTAGGGATTAGGGCGCTGTCCCTGCTCACCGGTCAGGTAGTAGCTCCAGGGTTCCAGGTTGCTCTCGTAGAGGGCGTCACACTCTGGACGTACCTGAAAGATGATGGCATTGCACCCGTCTTTCTGCAACTCGTTGAGCTGGTAGGTCAGCGTACGCTGCATGGCTTCGGTACCCACCCCCTTGAACTGTCCGTTGACGCACTGTATCCATGCTCCTCGGAACTCGCGCTTCTGCTGACCCGTTACGGCCAGTACCGTCAGCAGCAAGACGATTACTGTTAGACTTCTTCTCATTGTTCTTGTTTGTCGTGTAAACTGTTTTGGTATTTATTGTTTGTCGTTTCTGTCTTGTTCTGCGCATTAATAGTGCTTCATGGCACGGTCCATCTCGCGCCGGTCTTCCTTCTCCTTCAGCGTTTGGCGCTTGTCAAACTCCTTCTTACCCTTACACAGTGCGATGTCCATCTTGGCACGTCCTTTCTCGTCGATGAACACCAGCAGCGGCACGATAGTGTAACCGGTCTGCTTGGTAGCCGATGCTAGCTTTTGTATCTCGCGCCGGGTGAGCAGCAGCTTACGGTCGCGCTTCTGCTCGTGGTTGTTGTACGAGCCGTAGAAGTATGGTGAAATGTTCATGCCTTTCACCCACAGTTCGCCGTTCATGATGGTGCAATAGGTGTCCACCAACGAGGCCTTGCCCAGCCGGATGCTTTTTATCTCAGTACCAGTAAGCACGATGCCTGCCGTGTAGGTCTCTATGAAGAAGTATTCAAATGATGCTTTCTTATTCTTGATGTTTACAGGACTCTTCTTCCTGATCAGTTCTTGTTCCTTGTTCACCCTTTTATTATTACTGTTTTTACTGTTTTACTTCTGCAAAGCGGTCCAGGTGTTCGTCGATGTATCGTGCCACCTGTGCGGTCCACTCCTCCTCTTGTTCTACAAAAAAGTCGTCCATGTCGTCAAACTCGGGGAACTGTTCGAACAGAGCCATGAACTCCTCGTCCGTGCAGTCGCGCTCTATCTGTTGGTGATACTTGTTGTACAGCGTGTGCGCGTCGTAGACGAGCTTTGACAGTTCCTTCATGCCCCACAGCTGCTTCAGTGCCTTGGCAAAAGGATTCTTGAAGATGAACGGCCCGTAGCCGTTGTGTATGAGCTGTACGAAGCCTCCGTCCATCACCTCCTGGTGCAGCACGTCCCATGCCAGCAGCGTCACCTGGTCGGCATTGAGTTCCTGCATGTTGTCGTACGTGAGCATTCCGCCAATGGCCTCCTTGATGGTACTGACAAAGCAGTTTACAAAGCAGTCCATGCCCTCCGTAGCTGCCTGTCTGAGCACACTGTCACTGATTGTCACTTGGATCATTTGCAGTTAATTCGATATTTCGTCATTCCGTTAATTCGCTGTTTCGCTATTTAGTTATTTCGACATCTCGAAAGAGAGAGAGAAAACTAATCACAACTCCTCACACTCCTTCAGCCATAGTGCACTCGAGGCATCGCTGGGCATGCGCCAGTCGCCCCGTGGCGACAGCGACACGGTGCCCACCTTGGGTCCGTCGGGCAGACACGAGCGTTTGAACTGCTGCGAGAAGAAACGGCGGCAGAACGTGGTGAGCCACTTCTTGAGGGTGGCCTTGTCGTACTTGTCGGCAAAGGCGCACTGTGCCAGCAGCATGATCTTGACCGGACGAAAGCCAAAGCGCAGCATGTGGTACAGAAAGAAATCGTGCAACTCGTAGGGTCCCACCAGGTCTTCCGTCTTCTGCTGGATATTGCCAGCGGCGTCGGCGGGTGTCAGTTCAGGTGATATGGGTGTGTGTACAATGTCGATAAGCGTGTCACGCTGTGCACCGAACATGGGCAACGAGGCCACATATTTGATGAGGTACTGGATGAGCGTCTTAGGCACACTGGCATTGACCCCATACATCGACATGTGATCACCATTGTATGTGGCCCAGCCCAGTGCTAACTCCGACAGGTCGCCGGTACCCACCACCAGTGCTCCGAGCTTGTTGGCCAGGTCCATCAGTATCTGCGTACGCTCGCGGGCCTGCGAGTTTTCATAAGTGGCATCGTGTACAGAGGCCTCGTGGCCTATATCGCTGAAGTGCTGGGTGACGGCCTTTGCTATGCTGATTTCCATCTGCGAGATGCCCAGCGTCTGCATCAGAGTGGTGGCATTGTCGTGCGTACGGTCGGTGGTGCCGAATCCGGGCATGGTGATGCCCACTATGCCGTGACGGTCGTAGCCCAGCCGGTCGAAGGTACGTACGCACACCAGCAGGGCCAGCGTAGAGTCCAGTCCGCCGCTGATGCCTACCACCACGTGCTGGCAGTTGGTGTGAATGAGTCGCTTGGCCAGTCCCATGGTCTGTATGTTCAGTATCTCTTCGCAGGTAGCGGCCATGTCAGCATCGGCAGGGATAAACGGGTGGGCATTCACCGTTCGCTCCAGCGTGAACGAGTGTTCGTTCAACAGCGGTTTGGTATTGACAATAATGGCCTTGGCACCACGTTGTGCGTTGATGAAGGTGGTGTTCGTGTGGCGCTCGGTGCGCAGACGGTCCACGTCCACCTGGGCTGTCTGCAGCTGGGGCTGCAGCGAGAAACGGTCACCTTCGGCCATCAGGTGTCCGTTCTCGAACACCATGGCATTTCCGCCATAGACAACGTCCTGGGTAGACTCACCGAATCCGCACGACGCATAGACGTAGGCACTCAGCGTGCGGGCGCTCTGCTGTGACAGTAGCGAACGCAAGTAGTTGTGCTTGCCAATAAGCTCGTCGGAGGCCGAACAGTTCATGATGATGTCGGCACCGGCCATAGTCAGCTGATTGCTGGGGGGCACGGGGGCCCACACGTCTTCGCAGATTTCTACGCCAAACTTCACTCCGTCGCCGGTCTGGAACATCTTTGGCTCAGCGCTGATGGTGATGGGCGTTCCAGCCAGGTATATCTGTGTGGGGTTCAAGTCTTGTGCCGAGGCAAACCATCGTTTCTCGTAGAACTCGTTGTAGTTGGGTAGGTATGTCTTCGGAACCAGTCCCAAAAGGGTGCCGCTCTGAATGACGGCAGCACAGTTCAGCAACAGTCCGTCGGCCTGTACGGGCAGTCCCACGACGCAGATAACGTCCAGCTTGCGCGTAAATTCCAGCAGTCGCATCAGTCCTTCTTCGGCCTTGGCCAGCAGCAGCTGTTCCTTGAACAGGTCCTGACAGCTGTATGCCGTGATGCAAAGTTCGGGGAAACACATTATCTCCACGTCCTGTCCCTCAGCCAGGGCTATCAGTTTTTCTATCTCTTGTACATTGTAGTCTACGTCGGCCACCTTTACGGCTGGCACAGCTGCAGCCACCTTGACAATTCCGTATTTCATTTCTGTTTGAAGTTTGAACTATTGAACTTTGAAGTTTATGATTTGAGCTTATTCCTCGCCTGACTTTACGGGATGAGCAGCGACGAGTCGCCATAGCTCAGGAAGCGGAAGTCGTGCGCCAAGGCGTAGTCGTAGATGCAGCGCCAGTCGCCCTTGACGAAGGCACTGACCAGCAGCAGCAGGGTCGACTGGGGCTGGTGGAAGTTCGTGACCAGCATCTTCACAATCTTATAGTCGTAGCCCGGGGCAATAATGATCTGGGTCGACGAGTGCAGCACCGTCAGCTCGTGCCGCTGCATCCAATGGAGCAGGGCCGTCAGAGCCTCTACAGCAGTAACCTTTTCACCGTCCACGATGCCCTTCTGTAGCTCGTACGGCTCCCACTGGTTCACATGCAGCTCGTCTTCTGCAACATTCTGATTCACCATCACCTTCAGTCCCATGTAGTACAGGCTCTCCAGCGTGCGCACACTGGTGGTTCCGATGGCTATGGCCTGACCGTTGTGGGCCAGCAGTCGTTCAATGGTGTGGCGGCGCACGGCAATGTACTCGGTGTGCATGGCGTGCTCCCCAATGGTTGCGCTCTTCACGGGGCGGAACGTGCCTGCACCGACATGCAGCGTCACCTCCTGGCGCTCAATGCCACGCTCGTCCAGGGCCTGCAGCACCCGTTCGGTGAAGTGCAGTCCGGCAGTAGGGGCGGCCACGCTGCCCTTTATCTTCGAGTAGACGGTCTGGTAAGTGGTCTTGTCGTTCTCCTGCGTCTCACGGTTCAGGTAGGGGGGGATGGGCAGCTCGCCGGCAGCGTCCAGAATATCGGCAAACGGCATACCCCCGGTCCACTCCAGCCGCACCAGCTGGCTCGTGCCGTTCTCGCCCAGACGGGTGGCCCGCAACGTTACCAGCCGGTTCTTGACATCAAGTTGACGGACGAGTGCACCCTCCTTCCACTTCTTCAGGTTGCCCACCAGGCAGAGCCACTCGCACTGCGACGTCTGCTGGAACATCTGTTCGTAGTCGGCAGGCTTGGCGGGTTCCAGCAGGAACACCTCTATCCAGGCTCCCGTCTGTTGGCCCTGGGCGTCGCTCTTGCGGAAGTGCAGGCGGGCCTGGATGACCTTCGTATTGTTCATCACCATCAGCGCTCCAGAGGGCAGATGGCTGGGCAAGTTGTAGAACACGTCCTCCCCCACCCGTCCGTGGTCGTAGACCAGCAGCTTCGAGTGGTCGCGCTCAGCCATGGGAAATTTGGCTATCCGCTCGTCGGCCAACTCGTAACTGTAGTCGCTGATATGTATCTCTTTCGTTTCCATACAGAGTACAAAGATACAAAAATATTTTGAATGTTCATGTATTTTTTCCGGAAATTTGCGTGTTTCCGGTGTTTTCTTCATTAGCTGGCTGCTTGTTCGTGAGTCAAAGAAAAGTCTATTGGCTTGCAATTTCAGTGAATTTGGTCAGCAATTTCAGTGAATTTGGTTTGCAAATTCGGCGACTTTGGTTTGCAAATTCGGCGACTTTGGTGAGGAACAAAGGCACTGGCCATACAAAAAATAACTTGGAAAAGATTGAAAAAAGGGAGATTTTAGAGAGTCGGGGCGACAGGACTCGAACCTGCGACATCCTGGTCCCAAACCAGGTGCGCTACCAACTGCGCTACGCCCCGTGCTTACGCAAACCTTGTTTTAAGCTAAGCGGCTGCAAAATTACTAAAAATTTTGCAGCCGCCCAAATATTTCTTGAAGTTTTTTACTTGATGATACCTTGCTCAACGAAAATCTTCTTCAGAGCAACAACAGACCGGTCTACCTGCTCCTTGGTGTGGGTAGCCATCAAGGCATAGCGCACCAAGGTGTCCTGCGGAGCACAGGCGGGCGGAATGACAGGGTTGATGAACACGCCCGCCTTGAAAGCAAGAGCAGTGACAAGGAACGTTTTGTCAACGTCACGGACATAAAGCGGGATGATTGGACTCTCTGTGTCACCAATCTCGAAACCTTCCTCGCGGAAGCGTTTCAGGGCATAACGGGTAACGTCCCACAGAGCCTCGATGCGCTGCGGCTCCTGCTGGATGATGTGCAGAGCCTCCATGGCTGCCGCAGTAGCAGCAGGAGTGTTAGAGGCTGAGAAGATGTAGGTGCGACAGGTGTGGCGCAGGAAGTTGATGGTGTCCCAGTCAGAAGCAATGAATCCGCCTATGCTGGCCAGCGACTTCGAGAAGGTTCCCATAATAAGGTCTACTTCGTCAGTAAGTCCGAAGTGGTCGCAGACACCACGGCCCTGACGTCCGAAGACACCGATGCCATGAGCTTCATCAACCATGATAGAGCAGTTGTACTTGTGCTTGAGCTCGACAATCTCCGGCAACTTGGCTAAATCGCCCTCCATAGAGAACACGCCGTCGACGACAATAAGCTTGATAGCTTCGTGGGGAAGCTTCTGCAATACACGCTCCAAGTCCTCCATGTCGTTGTGCTTGTAGTGCAACTGCTTGGCAAACGAAAGACGACGGCCGTCCACAATACTTGCGTGATCGCGGTCGTCGCAGATGATATAGTCGTCCTTTCCTACCACCATGGCCAGTACACCCTGGTTGACACTGAAGCCGGTAGAGAAGCAGAGACAGTCATCCTTGCCGATAAACTCCGAGATTTCCTTCTCCAATTGAACGTGAAGGTCAAGTGTGCCATTAAGAAAACGGCTGCCGGCACAGCCAGAGCCATACTTGTCGAGGGCACGCTTGGCGGCATCAATGATGCGCTGGTCGCCGGTGAGACCTGTATAGGCATTAGATCCGAACATCAGAACCTTGTGGCCTCCCATCTCTACCTCTGTTCCCTGTTTGCCCTCTATGGCACGGAAATAGGGATAAACGTCAGCCTCCATAAATTTCTGCGGCTCACGATAATGCTTGTACTTTTCTTGTAATTGTCCCATAAGATTATTGATGTAGTCTGAACTACATATTTTAATTCAGACTGCAAAGTTACACATTTTTTGTCAAAACGTGCAAGAAAAAAGTGATATTTGTTACATACTTCATAAAAAACATGTATATTTGCCTACTTTTCCAACTATTTTTAGTACTTTTGCAGGGATTATGAGTAAGAAGAAACGCGTCACATTTATCGTCAATCCTATATCGGGTACGCACAGCAAGGAGAACATTCCGATGCTGATAGACGAGATGTTGGACCACGAAAAGTTCGACCACGAAGTGCTGATGACACAGTATGCTGGACACGCTTCCGAGTTGACACGCCAGTGTGTAGAACAAGGCATGGACATTGTGGTTGCTGTGGGTGGTGACGGAACAGTCAACGAGGTGGCCCGCTCACTGGTGCATACGCCGACGGCGCTGGCCATCATTCCCTGCGGGTCAGGCAACGGACTGGCACGTCACCTCTGTCTGCCCATGGACACGAAAAAAGCACTGCAGATTATCAACGTATGCCAGACGGAGCAATTCGATTACGGAGTCATCAACGGACTGCCATTCTTCTGCACCTGTGGCATGGGGTTCGATGCCTTTATCTCGCTGAAGTTTGCTGAAGCCGGCAAGCGAGGGCCCATCACCTATGTGGAAAACGTATTGAAGGAGGGACTGAAGTACAAGCCGGAGACGTACAAAATCATTGACGAGAGTGGGACACAACGCTACAAGGCGTTCCTCATAGCTTGTGCAAATGCTTCACAATATGGCAACAATGCCTATATAGCTCCTGGAGCTACGATGAAGGACGGTGAGATGGACGTCATCATCATGGAGCCCTTCGATGCCCTGGAAGCACCACAGATTGCCGCCGACTTGTTTATGAAGACGCTGGGAAACAACTCTAAAATCAAGACGTTCCGCACCAAAAGGCTCACCATCCGACGCGACAAGCCCGGGGCCATTCACTATGATGGGGACCCCATCATGACGAACGAAGAGATTGACGTGCACATAGAACACCTGGGCATCAACATCGTATCCAACCCTGACATACCCGAGGACAAAGCTCAGCCCAACCAAGTCTTGAACGCATTCAGCGACTTCTTTAATAATATAAATAATGTACGCGAAGACATCACGGACAACATCGAGAAGAGTGGACGGCGCATACAAGCCATCAACAAAGTCTTACTAAGGAAACTTAGGAATTAAGGGATGACAAACGATTTCCTGATAGTAGCCGTAGTGCTCATGATGGCAGTTGCTTACGCGGCATGGAGAGTCTATAGAGTCATCTGTGGAAAGAATAACCCATGTGAGCGTTGCCATCGGAAGGCAAACTGCAAAAAAACAAACTGCTAAAGAAAAAAAACACTAAAAATTTGGCCAATCCAAATAAAAGTATTACTTTTGCATTCGCTTAGAAGACGTACTCCACTCTTCGTTCATTGAAATGGTGCCTTGGATGAGTGGCTTAGTCAACGGTCTGCAAAACCGTCTACGGCGGTTCGAATCCGCCAGGCACCTCCTAACAAACTCCCGAAACTCCGATAAACAAAGGGTTTCGGGAGTTTTCTATTTTTGGATTTTACAGGAACGTACCCCAAACGTACCCCACACATAGAAAACGCTCTCCTGCTGCAACTGGAAGGCGCGTTTTACTCTTGAACCTATTGAAAGATACACCTACAAAGGATTCCTAATATTCGCGGCCCTGCTTTGCTGTATATATGGTGGCCAGAGTCTCCGGCAGACAGTCAGGACGCTGGAGATATTCAATCATCTGCTGAATGGTCAGCTGGACAGGATTCCTGTTATACGACTATAGAGACTTGGGCGTCCAAGTCCGGATGCCTTACTGAGCGATTCCAAGTATTCTTCGCTGCGGTCATATAACCAATTGTTGCGAATCCATAAACCGAGGGTAAAATGAAACTCGAAAAGGTCTTCCGCTTCCACGATAGCCTTTTTGACTGTCTCACTCAGCATTTCGTCCAACTGAGCAAAACATTCTTTCTTCGTCTTTGGCTTATTCCCCATAATACACAATGATTAGCTCTTTATTCTTCAAACGGATAAGTTTCGTCGTAAATGTCGCTGAGAAGTTTTTCCTTATAGAGCCAGTGAGCACCAGGGGCAATGTGCTTGACCTTGTAGCCTTTCAACTTGGCAGAGAGTGAACTGATAGAAGTTTCCTCGCCGTCATAGCTAATCCTGCGCTCCGACACAATCGTAACGGTTATCGTTGGGTCGTCTTTCCATTGCAGTACATCACCCTTTTGCATTCCCATTTCGTAGAAGTTGAGCGGTGGACGATGAATCTGTGCCTTTGCCGATGCAGCCTTATCGTCATCAGTCAAGTCACTTTCTATTTCGTCGCTCACTTCTTCCGTTACGTCGGTATGGTGGAATAGTTCAAGAATGGCCTTGGCCTGTTCCACTTGTATACGGAAGAACTCACGGTTAGCATTGATGCGCTGTGGAGCAAATGCCGTGTGCAGGGCTTTCTCAATCTTGGCGCAGTCGCCTTTCTTCACCTTGCAAGCAAACTGGCACTCAAAGGGAACAGGAACGCCCGTTGTGTAGAGTTCCTTCATCCTCTTGTCTATATCTTCCTGTGTCGTCATGCCAATCTTCACGAGACCAGGCATCACAGGATTGGTTAAAAGATAAACTATTCCGTATTCCATGTTATTATATTGATTCTAACATTTGCTTAAATTCTTCCTCTGTTGGCAAATATAGTTTGTATCTCGATGCGAATATCTGTTTGCCTTCATTCAGTACAGAATATTTCACGATAGCCTCACTTTTTTGTGAACAAAGAATGATTCCAAGAGTAGGATTGTCATCCTCATTCCGGTATAGAGCATCGAACATGCGGATGTAACTATCCATTTGCCCTACATCTTCATGGGTGAGTTTACCCAGTTTAAGGTCTATCAAAACATGACATTTCAAAATGCTATGATAGAATACAAGATCAACGTAGAAGTCATCTTCATCATAGCGCATCCGTTTCTGTCGTGCTACAAAGCAGAAACCGCGTCCAAGCTCCAACAGGAATTGTTGCAGGTGGTCAATCAATGCCTGTTCAATGTCACTCTCTCTAAGTGCAGGATACTCTTTCAAATTAAGGAATTCCAATACAAACGGGTCATGAATAAACTGTTCAGGCTTCAGTTCACTCATCTTTTGTTTTGCTTCAGCAACAACAGGAGCCTTATCCTTGCTTGCTAATAACCGTTCATAATAGAGTGTTGATATTTGCCTGTCCATCTGGCGTGTGCTCCAGACACTGTCTGCCGCTTCATTCATATACCATATTCGGGCTTGCTCATTCTCCACACTTATAAGTCGGCGATAATGTGACCATGTCAATTCGGGACGCAGTGTGTCCCGAATCTTAAACATCTGATAGAATTGCCGCATCTTTCGCAGTTCACGTTCGTCGAACCCTTTTCCAAAGTCAGAAGTTAAACGCATAGCCAATTCTTTTAGTAAGCCCTTTCCGTAATCTGCTCTGGCTTCCCCGTGCTGTTCATGTTCAACTATTTGTTGGCCAATCAGCCAATAACTCTCAACCATGGCAAAGTTCACAGCACTATATGCCCGCTGCCTGACATTGGCCAAGATGTTTCTGATACCAGCACGGCATCCGGACTCAACTCAAATTTCACATCTCCCAATGTCGGGATATTAGGGTCGGTTTCCACGCCATCGTCAGCGGGCGTTGTGGGTGTAGACGGTGTCGCGGGCTCGCTGTCGTCGCCGCAAAAATATCTTTTGGCAGCAGATTTTCCTAATTCGCGAAATGACACATAAAGCCAAACGCCTCAGTCGGACATCAGCATGAAGGTCGCATTTTTCTTCGGATTAGTCCTGATTAATGAGAGAGTGTCGCTGAATTCTTGGGCTCGAGGCACTGCCAAAAAGGCCAAAGTGGACTGCGAAAGAAGTACGACTAGAAAAAAGCTGTTACAACTTTTCTGAAAGTTCTTACAACTTTTCTGAAAGTTGTTACAGTTTTTTGAAAAGTTGTAACAGCTTTTTTGTGACGGAGGCCGTTGGTGAGATTTGAAATGCCGGTAACGATCTGGCAAAAGGCATCATTGAATAAACAGGAATAGCAATATTAATGAGGAAAACTTTGCTGATTGGGAAATAATTCGTATATTTGCTACCACGGAGATGGTTCGCCTCTGTGAGGAGAGCGTGGTGTGTATAACTTCAGATGGCAACTATTCGCATATCAATGCTATTGGTGGCGAGACATTTATGGTTTCTGCTCAGCTGGGACAGATAGAACAGCTGATTGCCGAACAGCTGCGCTCCTCGTATGGTTACTTTGTCCGTATTGGTAGGGGTCTGATTATCAATATGAGGTATCTGTGCTATATCAATATCTCTAAGCATTCGTCGTAAGGACATATCTATGCTGGTAATCGACTTTAGTCGCTTCGCTCGTCGAAGAACTGACACCCGACTTCATCAAGGACTTTGCCGCCTACCTTAGCACGGAGCGGGGACTGGCAAGCGGCACCATCTGGCAACGCTACGCAAAAACCATTCATTGCAAGTGCATTATATTAAAGTATAAGTCTGATTTATAGCAATATATATTAAAATTAAAAGTTCTTCTGACATCGTAGAAAACCCCATATAATTATTTTATCCTTATTCTTTAAAAGGATAATTTTTTGCAATGATTTCATGAGTATGTGGAATATAGAAATCTTCAAGTTGCCAATAAGGACGCTTTGTCAGGTTGAAAAACCTTCTCATATGTTCTTTCCAAATAAAATTATCAGTACCATACTGAGAAAACAACAATATAGCATAAGCAGATATTGATGCAAGAGCCATATCCAAACTTGCATATTTTAAGTTGGTTTGCCTATCATGCTTAACTTTGTTGTATATGTCATACCAAGGAATTGATTGGGTCGGCTGTTCCTTACTCCATTGACTATATGGGCTAAAGACGCCCATTCCTTCATATTCATTAAATTCCAATGAATATTCGTCAAGTCTCAAGGCCCCTTTCAGTTTCACATAATCATTCATTGTGTATCTATCATCTTTAACATTATATCCATTCGATTTAAGAATTTTGTTCATCATACAATCAATTTCTGTACACGATAATATAATGATATTTCTTAATGTATTACCATATGAATCTTTATTGTCTATCGTCGGTTCAATAACCCTAAACACATTTTTCAATTCTTCAAGAATAAGTTCAAGCTGTCGTAAATGGCTTAAATACTCATTTCTGTAATACCATATAGATATGTCATCATAACTATCCGACATAGGCATTCCGTCATTTTTTACTAAATGAAAGCGCTGCAGCTTGTAAGAAACGACAGGGCGGTAAATGTTTTTATAGTATTCTCCAATATTATGATTTGACTTATGCTCTATGATTCTATATTTAAAATCCAGCTTTAAGTCAAGTTGTTTTGGTTGATTAGAAAGAAAGTCTTCTATGTTATCGTATAAAGATCCATCCTCTTTTTTTATTGGAATACAAAATCTTACTCCATCATTCAAATATAGCCATTCAAGTTTGCCATTTGAACATGAAAAAAGCAAGTCAAATGAATAATTCGACATGATAGGACTATTGTCATCCGCCATTATACTGTAGATATAAACGCCATCTGTTTTCATACTTGAATTTGCTGCAAGTTACAAATGTTATTCTTCAAACGGATAAGCTTCGTCGTAAATGTCGCTTAGTAGTTTCTCTTTGTAGAGCCAGTGAGCACCAGGGGCAATGTGCTTGACCTTGTAGCCTTTCAACTTGGCAGAGAGTGAACTGATTGAAGTTTCCTCGCCCTCGTAGCTGATTCTCCGTTCCGACACAATCGTGACGGTTATCGTCGGGTCGTCTTTCCATTGCAGTACATCACCCTTTTGCATTCCCATTTCGTAGAAGTTGAGTGGTGGGCGGTGAATCTGTGCCTTTGCCGATGCAGCCTTATCGTCATCAGTCAAGTCACTTTCTATTTCGTCGCTAACTTCTTCCGTTACGTCGGTATGGTGGAATAGTTCAAGAATGGCCTTGGCCTGTTCCACTTGTATACGGAAGAACTAACGGTTAGCA
>Ga0247608_10000221_pt1 | contig 103326 bp, 87 predicted proteins | sample 176DNAGHGlowgp2_FD_193490 | JGI IMG/M metagenome (GOLD analysis project Ga0247608, IMG submission 193490) | Sheep rumen microbial communities from Palmerston North, Manawatu-Wanganui, New Zealand - 1766 DNA GHGlow gp2 | ecosystem: Host-associated > Mammals > Digestive system > Stomach > Rumen ... | reverse complement strand
CTCTCCTCGGAGAGGGCGGGGGGAGAGGCTGAGATTATGAAAAAAGATACTTGGAAATTTATCATTCAGACGATAATAGCTATTCTGACAGCTATTCTGACCAGCCTGGGCGTTACCAGCTGCATGAACTAAGAGCAATCTCTCAAACAGAAAAAGGCATCCATTTATGATGGGTGCCTTTTGCGCTTCCCCTTTCACCTTTCTTCATCAGGAAAATATATACGCTCATCTTCTGTCGCATAGAAGAGTTGGACTGGCTTTGACAACTTTATCTATGGCCTCTCTTACTTCATTATATGTCATTATTATTTTTATGGTTGTTTCTCTCTTGCAAATTCTTCAGCTTCGCCTATTATGTCCTCCAAATCGTCAAAAGCAAGATAGGTATTGAATATAGTGAAGAACATATCCTCAATTTTATCTTTAGCTTCAGGCGTTTTTGAATTCTTTTGGTATAAACGCACAAATTCTGCCGCTATTTTGCCTATTAACAAAAGACCCTCAAAACTCTTTAGCTGGTGATTGTCTGCAATTTCACCAATAGAAAGCAAACACTCTTCCGCTGCGGGTTTTAGTTTAGAATGGGTTTTTAATAGCTTTTCTAATAGCCTTTCTCTCTCAAGGCTGTCATCTTGTTTTATATTCATATTTTTGTTTTAAATATTAAGTCCTTCCTTGCGATATCCGCTTGCGGTGAAGATGGCCAGAAGATTGCCTGCCTGATCTGTGACCCGAACTTCGCAGAATGGAAGGTGGTGATGGTTCACCAGTTCCCGTGCTTCTGCAGTGATGACACCTGCACTGGCTCCACGGACAAATGTGATGTTGGCAGAGGAGGTAACGGTAAGGGTGCCATGGCTGTTGGTAGCTGCCGCAAAGGCCAGGTCGGCCAATGTGAAGAGCACGCCGCCCTGTACACCGCCGCCAGCATTAAGGTGACGCGGCTCTATCAGTACTTGTGTGCGAGCATAGCCTTCTGATATGTCAACAATTTCAATGCCGTTCTGACGAGCAAATTCATCATGAAGGAAAAATTCCTTTAGTGCCTGTATCTCCGATTTGTCCATCTTCGTTTACCTTATTGTATTATTCCTTCTGCAAAACTACGATTTTTATTTGACATACAAAAGAATCAAATAAAAAAAACGGTCATCCACAAGGACTTCCGTTTTTTTTAAGTTGAAAGTTGTTTTCGTTTTCGTTAACGTTTTACTTTGTAAGTTCAAAGCCTACACGAGCACCGTCGGCACTCTTGGCAAGTCTGCTGACAGCCTGAATGGCAGTTGCATCACTAACCTTTCCTTCTTTCTGGAGGATGTTAGTCATCTGCTTGGCGTCGAACATCAGACCCATTCCCTTCTCGGTCTTTGTTACATTACCCTTAATGGTCTCTGTTGCCGTTTTGAGGGCAATCTCGCCATTCTGAGGGTTATAAGTATAGGTTCCACTGAAAGGAATACCATTTACCTTAGCCGAGAACTGGTTGCCGTTAAGGAACGAGAAAGAGGTGTTGTTACGGTTGATACCAATGTTGTTGTAGTTGTTTGCCAGCGACGAAGCAATATTGGAGATTGTTGCTGTACCTCCGGCTTTTGTCAGCGCCTGACTGGTAGTAAAGGCAGCACTTGGTGCGTTATAGTTCCAACTGCCAAGAATACCCGACTGGTCGTATGTCATTCCGCCCAACAACACTTGGCCCAAGACATTACCAAGCACATTACCCCACAGGTTACCATTTGAACTGGTTGTAGGTGTAGTTCCGAACCCCGATGTAAAGCAACTTGACAACATGAGTGTCATAGCTGCAAGAAGTGCCCAAAAAATCTTTTTCATAATACAAATTTTTTAATAGTGAATAAGTTTTCGATGCAAAAATAAAAATAATAATCGGAAAAAACGATTTTATAAAAAAGAATCTGCGATTATTGTAAAAAAAATGACTTATCTTTGCGTTTAGAATTATTGATTACACATAGAAGGATTGTTATGAAGCAAGCGACATCTTTAACACTCTTACTATTATGGCTGTGTGCTATAGTCTGTAATGCACGAACTTGGCATAACATGGAGCTGAAACGAGAGATAACGCACCCGCTAACCGCTAACCGATAACCGCTAACCGATTAATCTACTAAGCAACTAAGCTATTAAGCTATTAAGCTAAATTCGCTAACCGATAACCGATAACTCTAAACTAAAAGAAAAACAACCACTACTTGGTGGTTGTTTTCTTTGTCGTTGTTGTTTTCTTTGTTGTCGTTGTTTTCTTTGTTGACGTTGTTTTCTTTGTGGTCGTAGCCTTCTTCTGCGTCGTTGGAGCAGCAGCTACAGGCTTGTAATACTTAAGGGCCTCAGGCATTAGTTTCTGTAGATTGGCAATACGCTTCTCGTCGGAAGGATGATCGCTAAACAACTCGCTCTTGCTACTGCCACCACCCAGTTGAGCCATACGCTGCCAAAAAGGAATGGCTAACTGAGGGTCGTAACCTGCCAAGGCAGCAAAGATGAGACCCAGGTGATCGGCTTCTGTCTCGTTGTCGCGAGAGTACTTGAGGTTGGCAAACTTAAAGCCTATCTGTCCTGCCATATCGATAAGTGCTGCTGTGTTACTTATGCCCTTTGCCTGAGCCAACTGTGAAAGTATACTACCGCCTATCTGTGAAGCATATTGCTGGCGCATCTGCTTGGAGAGCTGCTCGGCAGAATGTTTAGCCACGGCATGTGCTATCTCGTGTCCGAGTACGACAGCAAGGCCTGCTTCGTCCTGTGTAACGGGAAGTATTCCTTCGTAGACGACTATCTTGCCACCAGGCATACAAAAAGCATTGACCTGACTATTGGCAACAAGATTGAACTCCCACTTGAAGTTCTGCAACTCGTTGGCATAGCCATTCTCCCTAAGGTATGTCTCGACGGCAGTAGCCAGTCGTTGACCAACGCGCTGTACCAAAGCGGTATTGTTCTGGTTAGTTGACAACTTAGCGCCCTTCATATAATCCTGATACTGTTGGGAGCTGAGACTAAGAATCTGTGCGTCATCGACGAGCAGATTTGTTTTTCTACCTGTAATGGGAACTGTGTTAGTTGTGCCGCAAGCAACAGTAAGCAATGAAAGAGCGGCAAACAAAAGATTTCTAAAGCTTTTCATCTATATAGATTTTATTCTTGAGCCTCTTGTCGGATTGGATATCCGAGCGCCTGCCGCGGGCAGGCTATCAAGTCTTTGTCTTTCTTACCATCCTGAAAGCAAGCTTTCGATGGTATTCAAGACAAACCCTTGAGCCTCTTGTCGGATTCGAACCAACGACCCCGAGATTACAAATCACGTGCTCTGGCCAACTGAGCTAAAGAGGCGGGTGGGAAAGCGATCTGCATCGCGCCGCTACAACCGACTACCCTTGCTGCTGTCAGGCCCTGGGGGATTCGAAGGGAGCATGCCGTACAGGACTTTCCCGTTTTGCGGGTGCAAAGGTAGATGATATTGGCTAAAAACACAAATTTTAGACTTATTTTTTTTCTTTCTCGTAATTTTCTCGCGCACATACGTACATAACTAGAAAAAAACATATATCTTTGCACGAAATTTGGTAAAAAGGTATTTGGAGATAAAATTAAGAAATGGAAATGAGTGACAATACACCCCATCCTATGACAATCGTTAAGAGTGCTCAGCTTAGAGCCATAAATATAGGTTTATGGTGCAGCGTAAGCTTTCTGTGCAGCGTCCGCGGCTTAGCCTCGCCCGGCATAGCAACCATAGGACATTTTGCTGCCATTCTGGCTGTATATAAGATATTCAAGAGCATCATCAAGTATAGGTTGTTTGAACAGGATATAAAATTCGGGAAATGCCTTCGGATGGCTTTCCTGCTTTGTATCTTTGCGGGGCTGCTGACAAATGTGGTACAATATGTGTACTTTCAGTTCTTTGACAACGGATTCTTCCTGTCTTCCCTGGCCACGATGATGGAGACACCAGAATACCAGCAGATGTTAAAGTCGGTCTTCTCGGATATTCCGCAGAGCGAGCTGAATGCAGCCATCCAGCAGATAAACATTCCTACCCTGATGACGCAGATTATCTTTATGAACCTGATCATATCTGTACCTGTATCGTTTCTTACAGCGGCATTGGCTGCTTACCCGACAATAAGCAAAACAAGCATTAATCAGTCTGAACAAAATATAGAAAAAGAATAAGAACAATGGATATATCTGTTGTAATACCTCTATTTAACGAAGAGGAATCATTGCCCGAGCTCTTTAGCTGGATAAAGAGAGTAATGGAAGAAAACCGTTTCAGCTATGAGGTTTTCTTTGTAAACGACGGCAGCACGGACAACTCCTGGCAGGTGATTGAACAACTGCGTGAGGAGAACCCCGACGTGGTACATGGTATTAAGTTTCGCCGGAACTATGGTAAGAGTCCTGCCCTGTACTGCGGATTCGACCGCGTACAAGGCGATGTGGTGATAACCATGGATGCCGACCTTCAGGATTCGCCTGACGAGATTCCAGAGCTGTACCGTATGATTAAGGAGGATGGCTACGACCTGGTAAGCGGCTACAAGATGAACCGCAGAAAGGGTGACCCATTGTCTAAGACCATTCCGACAAAGCTTTTCAATGCTACAGCCCGCAAGGTAAGCGGAATACATAACCTGCATGACTTTAACTGCGGCCTGAAAGCTTATCGCCGTGATGTGGTGAAGAACATTGAGGTATATGGCGAGATGCATCGTTATATCCCCTATCTGGCAAAGAACGCGGGCTTCAGCAAAATTGGCGAGAAACGTGTTCACCACCAGAAGAGAAAATTCGGCAAGTCGAAGTTCATGGGCTGGAACCGCTTTGTGAACGGCTACCTGGATTTGCTGAGCCTATGGTTCCTGGACAGCTTCGGATTGAAGCCCATGCACGTTTTCGGCTTTGTAGGTACCCTGATGTTCATAATAGGTTTCCTGGCCGTAATAGCTGTAGGAGCCACCAAACTCTATTACATAACCAACGGCATAGCACATCCATTGGTAACAGACAGCCCTTACTTCTATATTGCCCTTACCACCATGATCCTGGGTACACAACTCTTTGTAGCCGGTTTCCTGGGTGAGCTTATCAGCAGAAATGCTCCTGAGCGAAACAACTATCACATAGAGAAAGAAATATAATGAAGAAGAGTATAGGGGTACTTCTGGCATTTCTCGCCGCACTAATAGGACTATACAGTTGTGATAGCATAGACTGTACGCTGGAGAATACCGTGGTGATGCAATGCAGTATCTATCAGGACGGGAAAACGGTTCAGATAAACGATACGCTTACCATAACAGCTAAAGACTCGTTAGTGCTGCTGAACCAAAAGACCGGTGCCAGCACCCTAAAGTTGTCCCTCAGCTATTTTCAAACCGTAGATACCTTAGTGCTGACTGTAGCTGGTACAGACTATACGTTTACAGATACAGTATGGATAGAAAAGACATCGTATAGTCACTTTGAGAGTCCCGACTGCCCTGTTAATATGTTTCACCATATTACAGATGTAAGGAGCACGCATGTGTTCATAGATTCGATAAGCATAACCCAACCAGACGTTAATTTTGCAGAGCATGAAAATCTTCAGATTCATATGTATCCTTCTGCTGATTAGCCTTGCCTCTCCCCATATCTGGGGCCAGAGCAAGAAGAATAACGAGCCAAAGGAGAAAGCTCCCTTGCTGAGTGGCATAGGTGTGGGCGTAGATCTCTGCGGACTGGCAATGAAAGGTGTCGGGGCCCGTTTTGCCAATATGGAGATATGCGGAAGAGTGGGTCTGAAAGAGAAATTCTTCCCCATCTTTGAAATGGGTATAGGAGACTGTACACGTAACGGAGGAGAAACAACGAATGTCTTTAGCACCAGAGCTCCTTATTGGCGTATAGGCATGGACTATAACGTGAACAAGAAGATGAACGGCAACCGATTCCTTGTGGGATTCAGGTATGGCTTCAGCAGATATAACTACGACTTCTCTGCCCCCGATTTCGAAGACCCTGTCTATGGTGTAGCTTCGCCTTTGGCATTGGAAGGACTGAAAGGAAACAACCAGTGGCTGGAACTCTGCGTGGGTTTCGAGACTAAACTATGGAGTATCGTGCGACTGGGATATAACATCCGCTACAAGACACGTACACTGCAAAGTGTATCTGAACTGGGTGAACCGTATTTTGTTCCTGGCTTTGGCAAGAACGACAGCAACACCTTTGGCGGAACGGTTTACGTGACATTTGACATTGGCAAATCTGCCGGTCTGAAAGGCGGAAAGGGTTTGTTCGGCAAACGCAAGAAAAAGGAGGAGAACACAAATACAGAGACAGAAACTCCACCTGAAGAAGCGGCTCCAAGAGCTGCGAAGAGAAGAGGAGGGTGATTTAAAGTTTAAAGGTTAAAAGGTTTAAAGGTTAAAAGGTTAAAATTCAACGAAAAACGAAAGACGAAAACCAAAACGAAAGACGAAAACAACTGTCAACTCTCAACTATCAACTGTCAACTAAATAAAGGATTATGATATCAATACTGGAGATATGGCTTTTAGGAGTAGCTTTGGCTATGGATTGCTTTTCGGTAAGCATAGCACAGGGCTTATGGGCTAAGCGGGCTATCTGGGCACCCATGACAGCCTTGGTCCTCTCCTTTGGCATTTTCCAGGGTGGTATGACAATGCTGGGCTATATGGGAATATCAGTGTTCAGTCAGCATTTCCAACATTTGGACTATCTGGCCGTTGCCCTTCTCTTTTATCTGGGCATAAAGATGACTTGGGAAGGCTGCAAGGGAAAGGAAGAAAAGACGTCCAGTATGCTGAAGCCATTGAACATTATAACATTATCCGTAGCTACCAGCATAGATGCATTAGCGGTTGGCATATCCTTCGCCTGTCTGCAGAACGCCACGACACAAACGGTTGTACTGGCTTCCGGCATCATAGGCCTCTGCTCTACCCTCTTCGGTATTACCGGCCTGTACATAGGCATAAAAGCCAGTAGGCATATAAACATAAGAAGCGAAATCCTGGGTGGTATTATACTCATCTGCATTGGATTAAAAATTTTATTCGAACGCCTAATATGAAAACAAAAAACGTATCCGAGACTCCGGCCGAAAACCGTTTCCGCCCCTATCACGTTGCCCTGTTGGCATTGTTGTTGATTGGCACCATCTATGTGGCACATCTTGAACATAACAGACAAGATAACGTTCCGTTCCAAACGGAGGAGGGCTCTGTCTTTGGTACTGTCTATCACATTAAATACCAGTACAAGGAAGACCTTCATGACAGCATTTCGGCACGTCTGAAAGAAATAGACCAGTCACTTTCCATGTTCAACCCCATGAGTACCGTCTCTTGTATCAACAGGGGAGAATGCATGAAAGCAGACTCGCTGATTACTTGTGTCTGGAATATGTCGCGCACTATCAGCAAGGAAACAGACGGAGCTTTTGACCCTACCGTGGCACCACTTGTAAACATATGGGGCTTCGGGTATCAGAAGAGGGAGGTTCCCGACAGAGCCATCATAGACAGTTTGCGCGACCTTGTAGGATGGCAGCGCATCTCTATACAGGATGGCCTATTCCGCAAAGAAGACCCCAGAATGGTGCTTGACTTCAGCGCAGTAGCAAAAGGATTCGGTGTGGACCATGTTGCCAATCTGTTCCGCAATCTGGGCATTGAGAACTTTATGGTGGAGATAGGAGGCGAAATAGTAACCAAAGGAACCAATCCCAAAGGAGAAGCCTGGCGTATAGGTATTAATAAACCCGACGATGACAGTACGGGGACGAACAATGAACTGCAAGAGGTGATTGAAATTTGCAACGGGGCCCTTGCCACAAGTGGAAACTACAGGAACTTCTATATACAAAACGGACGTAAGATTGCCCATACGATAGACCCCAAGACCGGATATCCTGCCCAACAAAGCATACTGAGCAGTACCGTTAAAGCTTCATCGTGTGCTATTGCAGACGGATACGCGACAGCCTTCATGGTAATGGGAATGGAACGCTCGCAAGAGTTCCTAAAGAAACATCCCCAGCTACAGGCTTACTTCATCTATGCCGACGAGAACGGGCGGTGTCAGACTTGGCATACCCCTCAATTCTACGAATCAGAGAAGAATAAATGATATCACTAACAAAGAAATATGAGCTGCTGACCAAACTTCCACTGCTCCAGGGACTGAGCGGTAAAGAACTGGCACACATAGAAAGTGTGATTGGAATGGAGGTGAATGAGGTGCCGACAATGAAGAGGCCTCTGATTCGCCAGAACGACCCATGCACACATCTTGTATTTCTTACCACAGGAAAACTGATGCGTCAGTACGAGTCGGACGATGGTCTTTATATGACAAGAACCGTCATTCGAGCCCCTGCCCTTCTGGAACCATATAACCTGTATGGTCTGGACTGTCGCTTTCGCAGTTCCTATACACCGCTTCAGGAGGTATCCTTCATCACCGTTAAAAAGAGGGATGTGATGCAGCACCTTATGAAGGTTGATATATTCAGAATTAATTACTTTAATATGCTATCAGCAATTATACATAAAAAGGATACTTTGCTGCAACCCCAGTGTAACCATACCGTAAGACAGAAAATCGAAAACTTTCTGCAAAGACAGTTTGCCGATGGCGAAGAGCAAGGCGAGATTGCCATCAAGATGACAGACCTGGCTGAATACATTGGAGAGACTAGGTTAAATACCTCGCATGCCTTGAACCAAATGGAAGAGGCACATATGATAGAACTAAGAAGATCGCTTATCGTTATACCAGATGCGAGAAAGTTTAGAATTGAAAGGCCCATAGAAAAAGCTAAATATGAATCCGTTGCTAATAAATAAATTCAACACACCACATGGTACGGCTCCATTCAGTGAGATTAAGCTGGAGCACTTTGAGCCTGCCATTTTAGAAGGTATGAAACTGGAAGACGAAGCCATCCAAGCTATCATCTCCAACCCAGAGGAGCCGACCTTCCAGAACACCATAGCACCCAGAACCAGCGAGCTACTGGATACTGCCACCACCATCTTCTTTAATCTGACAAGTGCTAATACTAACGATGAGATGGATGCGCTGGCACAAAAACTGAGTCCGTTACTTACTGAACATGCCAACCGCATCTTACTGAACGAGGATCTCTTTAAGCGTGTAAAGTATGTGTATGAGCATCATAGCGACCTTACACCCGAAGAAGAGACGCTTCTGGAGAATGTGTACCAAGGGTTCCTACGACACGGTGCTTGCCTCGGTCAGAAAGACAAGGAGCGTTTCTCTGCCTTGCAAGTGGAACTCGCCACCCTAACCCTGCAGTTCAGCCAGAATGAGTTGAAACAGACCAATGCATTCCAACTGCATATTACGGACAAGCAACAACTCTCAGGTCTTCCTCAGACTGCCATCGATGCTGCAGCAGAGGCAGCCAAGGAGAAACAGCTTGAGGGATGGGTCGTTACGTTACACTTCCCCAGTTATCAGCCATTCATGACATATGCAGACAATAGGGAATTGCGCCAACAACTATACATGGCCAAAATGACCATCTGCGCCCATGGTGATGAGTACGACAACCGTCAGCTGGTGCAGCGTATAGTAAATCTGCGTCAGGAAATAGCACAATTGCTGGGATATCAGACATACGCAGATTATGTTCTGACACGCCGTATGGCACAGGACACTCGGCATGTGAATCAGCTTATAGACCAACTACTGAAGGCATATATGCCTGTAGCCAGAGGTGAACTGCGAGAATTACAGCAGAAAGCACGTATGCTGGAAGGTCAGGACTTTATCCTTATGCCTTGGGACTGGGCTTATTATAGCCATAAGCTGAAGCTGGAGCGATACAATCTGGATGCAGAGATGCTACGCCCCTATTTCCCTCTTCAAAAGGTACGCGAAGGTATTTTCTCGTTGGCAACAAGACTGTATGGCATTACCTTCAAGAAAAATGATAAGATAGAAGTATATCACCCGGATGTGGAAGCCTTTGAGGTCTTTGATGCCGACGGCTCCTTCCTGGCAGTACTCTATGCCGACTTCTTCCCACGTGAAAGCAAGCAGAGCGGAGCATGGATGACCAGTTATCTGGAACAATACACAGACGAAGACGGGAATGACATTCGTCCTCACGTCAGCATTGTCACTAACTTCACGAAACCTACTGCGGAGCGACCCTCGTTGCTCACCTTAGGCGAAGTGGAGACCTTCCTGCATGAATTCGGGCATGCTTTGCATGGCATGTTCTCGAAAGTAAAATATCAGGCTTTAGGCGGGACAAATGTTTTCTGGGACTTCGTGGAACTACCCTCTCAGTTTATGGAGAACTACGCTGTAGAACCGGAATTCCTGCATACTTTCGCATTCCATTATCAGACAGGAGAACCCATCCCGACAACACTCATAGAACGTATCCGAAAAAGCAGAAACTTCCAATGCGGCTATGCCTGTGTACGTCAGCTTAGCTTCTGCCTGTTGGATATGGCTTACTACACCCGCACAGAACCATTGCAGGAAGATATAATACCCTATGAGCAGCAGGCATGGAAACGGGCCCAACTGCTCCCTGGCATAGACGGAACCTGTATGAGCGTTCAGTTCAGTCACATTATGAGTGGCGGCTATTCGGCAGGCTACTACAGTTACAAATGGGCTGAGGTGCTGGATGCTGATGCCTTCAGTCTTTTCCAGAAGAATGGCATCATGGACAGACAGACTGCACAGCGCTTCCGCGATGAGGTGCTTTCGAAAGGCGGTACAGAGCCGCCCCTCACCTTATACAAACGCTTCCGAGGTCAGGAGCCTACTATAGATGCGCTCTTACGACGAAACGGACTGTCTGACACCAAACAACACGAGTTGGATATCCGCTATCTGCGCATGGCTCGCATCTGGAGCGAGAACAGTTACTGTAAGCGCCGTCAGGTTGGAGCCTTAGTGGTGAAAGACAAAATGATTATCAGCGATGGCTACAATGGTACACCTCAAGGATTTGAGAACATTTGCGAAGATGAAAACAACGTGAGCAAACCCTATGTTCTGCATGCCGAAGCCAATGCCATTACCAAGATTGCCAGAAGTGGCAACAATAGCGATGGTTCTACTCTATATGTTACTGACTCGCCCTGTATCGAATGTTCCAAACTCATCATTCAGGCAGGTATCAAACGAGTTATCTATAATCGTGAATATCGTATAATGGACGGCGTAGATCTGCTTCGCCGTGCCGGAATAGAAGTCATAAACTTACCTATCTCAAACGAAGACAATGAATAAACATCGTGTCACTCCCCTTCTAATGGCCATCAGCCTGGTGCTGGGCGTAGTAATCGGCACTTTCTATGCCAGTCATTATTCTGGCAACCGACTGAACATCATCAATACGGGCAGCAACAAGCTTAACTATCTGCTCCAACTTATTGATAACAACTATGTAGATACGGTTGATATGACATCCCTCGTTGATGATGCCATGCCTCAGATTCTATCGGAACTGGACCCTCACAGTTCTTATATCAGTGCCAACAATGCAAAGAAAGCCCAAGAAGACCTTAAGGGAAGCTTCAGCGGCATAGGAGTAAGCTTCTCGATGGTACAGGATACGGTGAACGTTATGTCGGTGATTCATAGTGGTCCGGCCGAAAAAGTTGGAATCTTAGCAGGCGACCGCATTATTACGGCAGATAACACCTCGCTTGTCGGAATGGATACTGAAGATGTAATGAAGAACCTGAAAGGCGACAAGGGCTCGAAAGTCAAACTTGGTATCAAGAGACACGGCTCCAAGCAGGTAAAGTATTTTACTGTCACTCGAGGGGATATTCCTGTAGTTAGTGTTGATGCCTCATACATGATTAATGACAAGACAGGCTATATACACGTCAAGAGCTTTGGAGAACAGACGTATGCCGAAATGCTTGTTGCCTTAGCAAACCTGAACATGAGCGGCATGAAGAATCTCATTATGGACCTTAGGGGCAACACAGGAGGATATATGCATATCGCCATACAGATGGCCAATGAGTTCCTAAGCAAGAACCAACTGGTAGTATATACTGAAGGACGTAAGAGTCCTCGTGAAGAATTCCGTTCTGACGGACGTGGTACATTCCAGAAGCTCCCTCTGGTAGTGTTGGTTGATGAGATCAGCGCCAGTGCAAGCGAAATCTTTGCAGGTGCCATTCAGGATAACGACCGTGGTACAATTATAGGCAGACGCACTTTCGGCAAAGGACTTGTCCAGCAACCCATGGAGTTTCGTGACGGTAGCGTAGTACGTCTGACCATAGCCCGATATTACACACCCAGCGGACGCTGTATCCAAAAACCATACGAAAAGGGACATGGCGAAGAATACCTGAACGAACTGATAGCGCGATATGAGCGTGGTGAGTACTTCTACCAAGACAGTATCCGCAAAGACGGAGAGAAATACTATACTAATCTGGGACGTGTAGTTTACGGAGGAGGAGGTATTACGCCAGACATCTTCATTCCCGAGGATACCACAGCCCTTACCTCTTACTACAAAGAGGCAGCCTATACAGGTCTTATCCGGCAATTCGCCTATGCCTATACCGACGAGAATAGAGCACGTCTGAACACGCTCCCCAATGTAGAGGCTATGGAGAAGTTCCTGCGTAAAGAGAATCTGCTTGAGCGTTTTGCACGTTTTGGAGAAGAGCACGACCTAAAGCGCCGCAACCTGATGCTGCAGAAGAGCCGTTCCCTCTTTGAACGCAACATCTTCGGACTAATCATATATAATGCCAAGGAGATGCAAGACTATCTGGAGTTCCTGAATGAAAGCGACCCCACTGTACAACGTGCCATCCAGGTACTTTCCGATGGTCTCTCCTACCCTAAGGCTCCGGAAGATGAGGAGGAGGAGGAAACTGGCCAAAAGAAGAAAGAACTGGCTATAGGAGGCTTTCCAGAACACCTTTTTATTCCTGTTCATCATATGGCTGTAATTCCCTATGGTTCAGAGAACAAAAAAACCTTGGAAAATTCCAAGGTTTTAGGGTGACTAGTGGGACTCGAACCCACGACATTCAGAACCACAATCTGACGCTCTAACCAACTGAACTATAGTCACCATCTTAATGAGCATTTGAGAGGTATCTCTCAATTGCGAGTGCAAAGGTAGCACAATATTTTGATTCTGCCAAACGATTGGCTGCCTTTTTTATCAATAATATAACTTTTGCCCGGCTGCAAGGGTATTCTGCATGAGCATACAGATTGTCATTGGTCCCACACCGCCAGGAACAGGAGTAATATAGGAGCAGAGAGGAGCAACATTCTCGAAGTCCACATCACCACTCAAACGGAAGCCGCTCTTGCGTGTAGCATCAGGAATACGGGTGGTACCGACATCAATTATAGTAGCTCCGGGCTTTACCATATCTGCTGTTACAAAGCCTGGCTTTCCTATGGCAGCAATAATGATATCAGCCTGAAGGCACTCCTCCTTGAGCGTCTTGGAACGACTATGGCAAACGGTAACAGTAGCATCCACACCCTTCTGCATCATCAGCTGCGACATGGGTTTACCGACAATATTGGAACGTCCCAAGATGACACATTTCTTTCCGCTGGTCTCGACATTATAACGGCGAAGGAGTTCCAGAATGCCTTTTGGTGTAGCAGAAATAAAGGCAGGCAGTCCTATGGAAACGCGCCCCACATTAATGGGGTGGAAACCATCTACATCTTTACGATAGTCTATAGCCTCGATGACCTTCTGTTCGTCGATATGCTTAGGCAAAGGAAGCTGAACAATGAAACCGTCCACATCAGCATCCTCGTTCAGGCGCTGAACATGTTCCAGCAATTCAGCCTCTGTTATATCATCTTCGAAGCGCAACAAAGTGCTCTTAAACCCACATGCTTCGCAGGCAAGAACCTTGTTTTTTACGTAGGTCTCGCTTCCTCCGTCATGACCAACCAGAATAGCTGCCAGATGAGGGCGTTTACCACCAGCAGCTACAATAGCTTCTACCTTTTCCTTTATCTCTGCCTTGATAGTGGCAGCAGTCTGTTTTCCGTCAATAAGTGTCATAATTCTTTTCGTTTAGCAGTTAGGGGTTATCGGTTAGTGGGCAATGAAGGCATTTTACCCTTCATCATCTTGGCCATCTGAGCCATCTTGCTGTTGTTGGTAACAAGCTTCATCATTTTACGTGTCTGGTCGAACTGTTTAATGAGTTTATTCACCTCCTGAATATTGGTTCCGGATCCTTTGGCCAGACGCATGCGACGACTGGTATTCAGACATTCCGGGTTGACACGCTCCTTGGGAGTCATGGAGAGAATGATTGCCTCGATATTCTTAAAGGCGTTATCGTCTATATCAACATCCTTAAGTGCCTTACCGACACCAGGAATCATACCGGCAAGATCCTTGAGATTACCCATCTTCTTGATTTGCTGGATCTGTGAATAGAAATCGTTGAAGTCGAACTGGTTCTTCTGAATCTTCTTTTGCAAGCGGCGGGCTTCCTCCTCGTCGTACTGCTCCTGGGCACGTTCAACAAGCGAAACGATATCACCCATGCCTAAGATACGGTCTGCCATACGACTGGGATGGAAGGCATCTATTGCCTCCATCTTCTCGCCTGTACCGACAAACTTGATGGGCTTATCAACAACCGTACGAATACTGAGGGCAGCACCACCACGTGTATCACCATCGAGCTTGGTAAGGATAACACCTGTATAATCAAGACGGTCATTAAACTCTTTGGCTGTGTTTACAGCATCCTGACCCGTCATAGCATCAACCACGAAGAGTATCTCGTCGGGCTGAACAGCATCGCGGATGTCCTGAATCTGTTGCATAAGCTCTTCGTCGATAGCCTGACGACCAGCAGTATCCACGATTAATACATCATGTGCCTTAGCCTTAGCTTCCTGAATAGCATGACGTGCCACCTCAACAGGATTAGTGGCTCCTAACTCCATATACACAGGAACACCAACCTGCTCACCCAAGACACGTAACTGTTCCATAGCAGCCGGACGGAACGTATCGCAAGCAGCAAGAAGAGGATTCATATGACGTTTCTCTTTCAGCATTTTAGCCAACTTACCACTCATGGTGGTTTTACCTGCACCATTCAGACCAGCCATAAGGATGATAGCAGGATGGCCTTTGAGCTGCATGTCTGTAGTCTCTCCTCCCATAAGGGCGGTTAGTTCATCATGCACAATCTTGACCATTAACTGCTGGGGCTTAACAGCTGTAAGAACATTCTGGCCAAGGGCTTTCTGCTTAACAGTATCAGTGAAGTTCTTAGCCACCTTATAGTTGACATCGGCATCAAGAAGTGCACGACGTACATCCTTGAGGGTTTCGGCTACATTGATTTCGGTAATTTTACCTTCACCCTTGAGTATCTTGAATGACCTTTCGAGTCTTTCGCTTAAATTTTCAAACATTTTTATTATACCTTATTATATATGCTATTTCTTTACTGTTGCTGTGGTAACTGCAATATCTGTTCAACGAGAGGAAGAACTACACGAGAGAGTATCTTATCGTTAAGAAAATGTTCACCCTCGAAAAGCCTCATCTGTTCGGTACCGTAATACTTTTTAAAATCCGGCTGACAGTTTACCAACTTATCTTGGGTTCCGAAGAGCCCCCAAACCAAATTCTTATCCTCAGGAGTAATACCCTGGAATGAACATTTCTCCACTTGCTGGAATTGCCGTATTAGTTCTTTATCAACCTTGAAATCAACAGCACCATCCTGTCGTTTGTTCCTGAACTGACGTCGCCCCATACCACGAAAAGTAAGTAGGCGTGCCATGTGGAAAGATGGGTTGACCAAGATACGAGGAATACCTCTGAGCTGTTCGGCATACATAGCACCCATACTGGTAGCCACAACAAGATCTGGTTGCTCTGACTGAATAAGCGTAGAAAGCATTTGTTTGGCCTCAAGTGGTAGGACGGGAATGTCTGGGCTTACCACAGAGACATCACGGCCATATAGCAAGTTACGCATGACAGTCGCTGTTCCTGTACTGCCGGCTGACGCAAATCCGTGTAGATAAATTACTTTCTTCATTTCTGATGCTTCTGATTTTGGTCGCAAAGGTACAACTTTTTCATCTAATAGGCAAAACTTCCTTTTATTTAAGATGAGCAATGCAACGCTTTAGACTTTCTGTCCAGTATGGTATGGTAAGACTAAAGGTCTTCTTAATCTTCGTTTTGTCTAAAACACTATAGGACGGACGTTTTACAGGGCTTGGGAACTCGTTGGAATGACAAGGCAAAAGATTGCAGGCTCCATGAGTTCCAAAAGTTCCAGCAGTTTCCGGGGTTTCAGATTCTACTGCATATTCCTGAATCTGCTTAGCAAAGTCATACCAACTGCAAACACCCTCGTTAGAAAAATGGTACGTACCAGTCTTGGGATAAGTTGGCAGTTGAGAGTTGACAGTTGACGGAACGCTAACCGTTAACCGCTTATCGCTAACCGATGACGAATAGTCTTCAAGGATGACTGTAATGGCTTTGGCAAGGTCGTAGGCATAGGTAGGTGTACCGACTTGGTCAAAAACAACCTTTAGCTGAGGTTTAGAAGCCGTGAGGTTAAGCATGGTCTTACAGAAATTCTTGCCAAACTCGCTGTAAAGCCATGCAGTACGGATAATAACATATTGGCTCCCTACGGCCTGGATATTCTGTTCGCCACATAACTTGGTATATCCATAGACACCCGTAGGCGTTCCCTTCTGATCCTCACGACATGGAATATTATAGGGCTCCTTGCCAAAGACATAGTCTGTGGAAATATGTATCAGCAAGCCGTTAACCTCTTTCATAACAAGGGCCAGATTCTCGGGTGCCTTGGCATTCAGTAGCATCGCCAGTTCTTGATTCTCCTCGGCTGCATCGACATTAGTATATGCAGCACAGTTTATGATAACCTGAATATTATGCTTTTCGACGATAGCATGAATAGCAGAAATATCTGTTATATCCAGCAGGAGGGTTTCTGTACTGACACCCGAACCTGCCAGTTTTTGAATCATAGAAACAGATTCCGGGCTGGCATTACACACATCAGTAAAGAAATAATGATGGGCAGAACCTTGGGAAACGATACGTATCTCGTTACCCAACTGTCCATTTGCTCCTGTTACAAGAATATTCATACGTATTTAACGTCCTTTGTACATATTTTCGTAATACGACTGATAGTCGCCAGAAGTGACATTATCCAGCCACTCTTCATTGTCAAGATACCATTTTACAGTCTTCTCGATGCCCTCTTCGAACTGGAGGGAAGGCTCCCACCCTAACTCTTTCTGTAACTTGGTGCTGTCTATTGCATATCGGGCATCATGACCAAGACGGTCTGTCACATAGGTGATGAGGTCAAGGTCAGCTCCCTCCGGACGACCCAGAAGGCGATCGACAGTAGCAATGACAGTCTTAATGATATCAATATTCTTCCACTCGTTGAAACCGCCAATATTATAGGTCTCTGCTATAGTACCATTATGGAAGATTGTATCGATAGCACGAGCATGGTCTACGACATAAAGCCAGTCTCGTACGTTTTCGCCCTTGCCATAAACAGGAAGAGGCTTACGATGACGAATATTATTGATGAAAAGAGGAATCAGCTTTTCTGGGAACTGGTAAGGGCCATAGTTATTGCTACAGTTGGTAACAATAGTGGGCATTCCGTATGTATCATGGAAGGCACGGACAAAATGGTCGGAACTTGCCTTGGATGCGGAATACGGAGAATGAGGGTTGTACTTTGTCGTCTCGTAGAAGAAATCTTTGCCATAAGCCAAATGATGTTCGCCCGAAGAGGCTTTGGTGGTAAAGGGAGGCTTTATACCTTCTGGATTCGTCATCTCAAGCGCACCATATACCTCGTCCGTTGAGATATGATAGAAACGCTTGCCCTCATATTTCTCTGGCAGGGACTCCCAATAAAGTTTGGCAGCTTGAAGAAGACTGAGAGTACCCATCACATTCGTACGTGCAAAAGTAAATGGATCTTTGATGGATCGGTCAACATGTGACTCTGCTGCAAGGTGAATGATACCATCTATCTGCTCGTCTTGCATAAGCTGGTAGAAAGCATCGAAATCGCAGATATCCATCTTGACAAACTTATAGTTGGGTTTGTCCTCTATATCCTTGAGGTTTGCCAAGTTACCTGCATAGGTAAGCTTATCAAGGTTGATGATGTTGTACTGGGGATACTTGTTGACAAAAAGTCTTACTACGTGGCTACCGATAAAGCCGGCTCCGCCGGTGATAACAATATTTTTCATGATTATAACTGGTTTTTTGTTTCTACATTATATTTAAATGGACTATCAAAATCCTTGAGTAACTGATGTTTTGTATCTTTCTCACTAAGTATGGCCCGTTCAACGGGAATACGCCAATCGATGCCAAGAGACTGGTCTAAAATAGAGATGCCGTCGTCTGCCTGAGGAGCATAGAAATTATCGCACTTGTATTGGAAGACTGCAGTTTCGGTAAGGACCGAGAAACCATGAGCAAAACCTTGAGGAATATAAAACTGTAGTCTGTTTTCTTCGGAGAGTTCTATTGCCACATGCTGACCATAAGTAGGTGAGCCTTTACGAATATCTACGGCTACATCTAACACTGCACCTTTGACACAACGCACCAACTTACTCTGCGTATAAGGGGGACGCTGGAAATGAAGTCCGCGCATCACGCCATAAGAAGACATCGATTCGTTGTCCTGGACGAAATTTACCTTTCCTACTTGCGCGTCGAAATCACGCTGCGAAAAGGATTCGAAGAAATATCCACGTGCATCCTCAAATACTCGTGGTTTGATTACCAGAAGTCCTTCTATTGCTGTCTTTATTACTTCCATTCCTGTATTTTAAAAATCGATATTCGGGAGACCTGTCTCCTTAACCTCATCAATAACCTTCAACAAATACTGCCCATACTGATTCTTAATCATGGGTTGGGCTAACTGGCGCATCCGGTCATCAGAAATCCATCCTTGGCGATATGCTATTCCTTCTAAGCAAGCCACTTTCAGTCCCTGACGTTTTTCGAGTACCTCGATATAAGTTGAGGCTTCACTTAAGGAGTCATGTGTGCCCGTATCCAACCAGGCAAAACCCCTTCCCAAGGTAAGGACTTTTAATTCGCCAGAAGAAAGGAACTCCTGGTTAACTGTCGTGATCTCATACTCTCCACGTGCTGAGGGTTGAATATGCGAAGCGATGTCCACAACCTTATTGGGGTAGAAGTATAAGCCAACTACAGCATAATTACTTTTGGGTTTTGCGGGTTTCTCCTCTATAGACAGACAGTTACCCTGTGTATCAAACTCAGCCACTCCATAACGCTCAGGATCACTCACCCAATAACCGAAAACCGTTGCTTTGTGATCCTCTTCGGCTGTACGGACAGCCTCTTTAAGCATACCTGTGAATCCTGAACCATGAAAGATGTTATCGCCTAAGACGAGGCACACAGAATCAGTGCCGATAAAATCCTTACCTATAACAAATGCCTGTGCGAGTCCGTCTGGAGAAGGCTGCTCTGCATACGAAAAATGTACGCCATAGTCCGATCCATCACCAAGAAGACGTTTGAAACCAGGAAGGTCAAGAGGCGTAGAAATAATAAGAATATCCCTGATACCGGCTAACATGAGCACGGATATGGGATAATAAACCATAGGTTTATCATATATGGGCATCAGCTGCTTGCTGACACCTTTTGTTATAGGATACAGACGAGTTCCGGAGCCTCCGGCTAAAACAATTCCCTTCATGATACGTATAGTTTCTGTGTTATTGATACCATTGAATATTGCCGCTATATGAACTTTGTTTCTTCCATCTTAATGCATCAGCCAAAGTTCCTGCCTTGCATGAGAACGTAAAGTTATAACTTGTATATGGGAAGATAACCATGCTGGCTGACATAGTGAAACAATGAAGGTCTCTACTCAAGCTGGCGGTTGTCATACTCAGTTTCTTGTAGTTAAAATCGTAACCGGAACTGAAGTTTATATTCCATCCCTCTGAGATAGCCAGATTTCCAGAGAAGTTAAGTGTTTGGGTAAATTTATAAGGATATCGCATTCTATTAGGATTAATCGGAGCCGACGTATCCTCTCGCATGGTAATACCATAACTGACAGAAAGGTTCCATGGCATAGAGAATTTCAGATAACCGTCCTCGTCGATTCCTCCGGCATCACGACCCTCTTTTGTTCCCATTCTACCCTTCCTTCGTTCAGGGTCAACATTCGGCATATCCATTTCATCCTCTTCTTCGTCGTACTCATCTTCATCATTGTCTTCCTTATTCTGATTCTGATTAAGAATCCCTTTCGACTTATTAAACAACCCCAACAACTTCTTTAATGACTGATTATTAAATGTATATGAGAGATTCTGGGACATACCCTGAAAACGTCCGAACCGACCTTGGCTATACTCTGTCTTTTCGCCTACCCGGACATTTCCGTTTTTGTCGAACTCGTAAGCATACGTAGCAAATACGGCATTCAGAGAAAAAGTGTAGGATTTAGTCAGCTTCAGACGCAGACGCATATTCAAGTCACTGAGTGGTCTGACTTTAGCCGCCATATTGTATGACATGCTAAGTCCTAACTCATCGATAAGGCTTATCTTCTTAAATTCTGCTGAATCATTCTTAGTACGTACCTTCATTTCAACATTATTGGATATATCGAGAGAGACATTTCCTGTCATACCTGTACCGACAGTTCCGTAAACGCCTCCACTGAAAGGAGAGTATGAAACGGTAGAGACATTTCCGTTCCTATCTGTCCTTACATACGAATCATAGAATCCGAAAGCAGGCTTACTGAAATCAGGAGCATATGAAAAACTGACAGTTGGCGTAAAAACATGACGTATGGCATATATTTTCTTGCCGCCAGCCCAAGGTAAAGGATAGAACATACCATATATCTTGGTGTTGGCACTTAGACTCATGTTAAAGTTAAATACATTGTAGAAGCCGTAAACAGTATCTCTTCTGACAGCCTGACGATCCAGATCCCATGACTGCATAACCTTGTGAGAATACATACGGTCTGTAAAATTGAATGAGGGCGTCACATTGATATACTTAAGAATACTAAACGATGCGCTAACAGGTATTTGGTGGCGCATACCATTCCGCCAGTCTTTAATCAGACTACTCTTAAAAAGCAGATTCTCCTTTGTATTAATGCTGTTGGTTATGTTACCCGTATAACTCATAGCAATCTTTTCGTACCAACGTTCTTTCCCGACCATCTTTTTTCGTTTGAAAGGATAGAAACGATTCAGTGAGATGGTGAGGTTAGGAAGAGTTACGGATATAGAACTGTCGCGAACCTGCTGACTAAGGTTGAAAGAACCGCTAAGGGTCAGACCGATATTAGGAAAAGACTTACTGTAAGAAAGGCTACTTGTCCTGGTGCTCTGCGTATAACTCTCAGGATTATACATACTGGTAAGGTTATTACGCTCGTAACTACTGGTAGCAAAATTGACGCTGGCCGAGAAGGTCTGGGTGGGATTTGCCTTGGCATCCTGACGGTGGCTCCATGTAATCTTAAAACTCTTGCTGGTAGCTTCATCCGGAAAGTTTTTTTCTCCTTCGTGTGTATACTGATAGCTGACATACAAACTACCATTATACTTATAACGCTTCCTATAGGTACTTTGGGCAGAAAGCGACCAAGAACCCTTTGTATAGATGTCGCCCAACAACTTAACGTCAACATAATCATTAATGGCAAAATAATACCCTCCCTCACGAAGATAGAAACCTCGGTTTGTCTCATCACCGTATGTAGGCATAATAAAGCCGCTGCTATATTTGCTCTTGAAGGGGAAAAATCCATAAGGTAAAGCTATCGGAAGAGGAACATCCTCTACAACAATATGTGCAGGTCCGAAAATTACACTCTTGCCAGGGTGCATCTTGGCTCGGGATAAAGCCAGATAGAAATGTGGGTGTTCAGCATCACATGTGGTATATTTTCCATGACGGATATACATAACACCGGAACTGTCTCTCTTTCCGTCTATTGTCTGCATAAAGCCCTCACCCTCTTGCGTATATACATTAGAAACGAAGGCCTTTCGTGTTTTGAAATTATAAGCTATCCTGTCTGGCTCATACTCGTCGGCACCCTGCTTGAAAAGAGGCTTACCCTGAACAACACCGGTAGAATCCTTACGTCCTGCTGCATATACCAGACTACTGTCAATACTGATATCAATCTCCTCGGCATCCAGTTCCAGATTCTGGTAATTAACCTTACTATCGCCGTAAAGATGAGCACGTGAGTTACGATAGTCAAAAACTATAGAATCCTTTGCCTCGTATTTAACCGGCGAGTCTAATACATTACTATTTGCAGACGTATCCGTTGGAACGGTATCTTTCTGTGTTGTGTCTGGTAATATAATAAAAGAATGTTCTGGCACAGTATCCTTCAACAAAGAATCCAGTTCTTCCTTGCTGATATAGCGTCCGCCCTTCAAAGCATGAACAGAGCGTGTTAAAGTGTCAGACGTAGGAGGTACAACAGAATCAAGAGCTGGCAAAGTATCAGAATCACCATCTTCCATATTGCCAGGAAAACGGTAATACGGACCTGAGGCAAAAGCCATGACGGCTATGCACATTATCAAAAAAGTCAGTATTCTGGTCTTCAACTTCCAAACTATTTGATTCAATTTGCAAAGGTACAAAATTATACTGACACTTCATGAAGGATAAGAAAATATTAAAGTTTTTTCACTCGAAACGTTGTTTCCAGCCTTCAAAAACGATAAGCCCATCCTCACCGAATTTACGCAAACTGGCAAGTGCTCTTTCGTAGGTCTTCTCCTCATCGAGCCTTGTTTTAGAGTAAAATTTGTCTGCATAACAGATTATCTGTTCTTCTAATGTCTCTGGTACATAATCAGCAGGTGGCAGGGGCAAAGACTGTTGTAAAATATTTTTGCGTGTAAGTCCGGTTCCGGTATGACGTTCTGCTACACGGGCATGAGCGGGGAATCCCTCCTCACGAAGAATCTCTCCTCCTAAAAGACCATGCTTAATATATGGTTCTGTTCCAAAGCAGGAAATAGTTGGGGCATCCACGTTAACGATGCCGATATCATGTAGCATAGCAGCTTCGTAAAGGAACTGCTTATCTATATTAAATTCCGGATGTTTGTCTGCAATTTTCAAAGCCCGGTTTGCCACATCACTACTATGCTTTAGCAGAATATTCTCGAGTGCAGCGTTACCCTTGCAATAACGGTGAATTAACTCTTCTGGTTTCATGATGCAAATATATACAAATAATGGCACATCCCAAACGGAATATGCCATTATTTATGAATGAATGAGGAATTAACCTCCGAAATTATCAAATCGAATCATATCGTCCTCAACACCGAGACTATGCAGTAAGTCAAGAACTGTCTTTGCCATCATTGGAGGACCGCAGAGATAGTATTCGCAATCTTCTGGAGCCTCATGCTGCTTCAGGTATGTATCGCCCATAACAGGAGCTACGAAACCCGGAGTATATTTGATACCTGCAGCATCTGCCTTGGGATCGGGACGGTCCAGAGCAAGATGGAAATGGAAGTTGGGGAAATCTTTCTCCAACTGCAGGAAATCGTCGAGGAAAGGAATCTCCTCCAAAGCACGAGCACCATAGAAATAGTGCATGGGGCGCTGACGATCTTCATCGCTAACACCATGTCCCTTGAGCATATGCATAATCTGAGCACGCAGCGGAGCCATACCGGCACCACCACCGACCCAAATCATCTCACGGCCTGAACCATAAACAGGACGGAACTCTCCGTAAGGACCGCTCATGATAACCTTGTCGCCTGGCTTCAAGCTGAAGATATACGAAGAGGCAATACCGGGATTAACATCCATGAAACCAGGACCCTGATCCTTTGGTTTGAAGGGAGGAGTGGCAATACGTACGTTCAACGTAATGATGTCACCCTCGTCGGGATAGTTAGCCATAGAGTAAGCACGGATTGTTTCCTGAGGATTAGTACACTTCAAGGGGAACAGACCGAACTTCTCCCATGCAGGAAGATAGGTGTCACCGATAAGACTCTTATCGAAGTCCTTGTCGTAATCGATGCAGTCAAATGCAGGAATCTTAATCTGTGCGTATGAGCCGGGTTCGAAGTCCATGTGCTCGCCAGCAGGCAGAGCCACCTTGTACTCCTTGATGAAGGTTGCCACGTTCTTGTTGCCGATAACGGTGCACTCCCATTCCTTAACACCCATAACAGAGTCGTCAATCTTAACCTGCAAATCGCCCTTGACCTTGCACTGGCAACCTAAGCGCCAGTGGTCTTTAATCTGCTTACGGGTGAAATGGCCCTTCTCGCTGTCTAAGATCTCACCACCGCCTGCAAGGACCTGAAGCTTGCATTGTCCGCAAGAGCCCTTACCACCACAGGCACTGGGCAAGAATATGCCTTCCTGTGACAGTGTACTCAGCAGAGAACTTCCCTGCCCTACAGAGAGCGTGTCTTTTCCGTTAATTGTAATATTTACATTGCCACTGGGTGACAAGTAAGCCTTTGCTACGAGCAGGATGATGACCAAGGCAATGATGACCACCAGGAATACGCCAATGCTCGCTAAAATCAAATTCATATCCATTGTTATTCCTCCTACTTTTAGATGTTAAGACCAGAGAAGCACATGAAAGCAAGTGCCATCAAACCTACGGTAATGAATGTAATACCAAGACCCTGCAAGGGTTTGGGAACATCGGTATAAGCCATCTTCTCGCGAATGGCAGCAAGGCCTACAATAGCCAGCAGCCAACCGATACCTGAGCCAAGAGCATAGGCAATGGCATCTCCGAAGCTGCCGATGAACTGAGCGTTGGTGGGTTCCATTGTAACACGCTGTTGCATGAACAGGCTGGCACCCATAATGGCACAGTTAACAGCAATAAGAGGCAGGAAGATACCCAGGGCTGCATAAAGCGAAGGACTGAAGCGTTCCACAATCATCTCTACCAATTGCACGATACCAGCGATAACGGCAATGAACAGAATGAAAGCAAGGAATGTCAAGTCAACGCCAGCAACAATGGCATCGGGACCAAGAACATAGGTCTGCAAAGCATAATCTACGGGTACAGTAACAAGCAGTACGAAAGTTACTGCAGCACCCAAACCAAGGGCAGTCTTCACATTCTTAGATACAGCCAGATAAGAGCACATACCCAAGAAGAAGGCAAATATCATGTTGTCCACAAAGATAGAGCGGACAAAGAGACTAATCATGTGTTCCATACTACTTCTCCTCCTTATTATAAGCACGATGTGCCCATATTACACAACCTACAATAATCAAACTCATGGCAGGCATCACCATCATACCATTGTTCATATAACCTGCATCGTACATGAACTGGGGAATAACGTTAAAACCGAAAAGGGTTCCGAAGCCAAATAGCTCGCGAACGAAACCGACGATAACCAGAATGGCAGCATAGCCAAGACCATTGCCAATACCATCCAGGAACGAAGGCCAAGGTCCGTTCTGCATAGCAAATGCTTCGAGACGGCCCATCAGAATACAGTTGGTGATGATAAGACCTACATAAACACTCAGCTGTACACTTACATCATAGACATAAGCTTTGAGCAGCTGACTTACAATCGTCACAAGAGCAGCCACAACCACCAACTGTACGATGATACGAATGCGGTTGGGAATAGTCTTGCGCAACAGAGATATAATCACATTCGAGAATGCCGTGATAACCGTCACACTCAATCCCATTACGATGGCGGGCTTCAGCTGACTGGTTACAGCCAATGCCGAACAAATACCCAGCACCTGAACGGCAACGGGGTTGTTCACATTAAGGGGGCCTGTGAATGCGGCTTTATTCTCGTCAGAAAACAATTTACTCATATTCTTTTCCTCCTTTATTATTATTGTTCAACATTGTTTTGTTCACACTCATTTGGACAGCCCTGACATTCTGCCTCATTTGGGCAGTTGCCCTGACATTTTCCTTTGTTCGGACATTCGCCGACACCGCCCAGGAATTCCTTGTAAGCTGTCAGGCCGTCCTTAACCATGGCAGCAACGCCATTACTTGTAAGGGTTGCACCTGTTACGCCATCCACTTCGTTCTCGTTCTGGGCAGCACCAGCCTTGACAACAGTAAGAGTAACATTGCCGTCCTCGCCGAAGATAGGCTTGCCGATGAACTGGTCTTGGAACCACTTCTCACTGATACGGGCACCCAGTCCAGCAGTTTCGCTTTCGTGGTAGAAGTAAGTGCCCAGCACCTTGTCCTTGGTCTCGTTTACAGCGATATAGCCCCAAAGACCTCCCCAAAGACCACGGCCAACGACAGGAATCACATAAGCCTGCTCGCCATTGGCTGTAGTGCCAGTGAAGACATGCAGTTCTCCATTCTTAATGAGACTTCCGTATGTGGTATTGAAATTACCATTGTATGCCTGAAGTCCTCCGTTAGCAAATACATTGTCCTGCACCTTCTCTTCATAAACTTTAGCCACGTCGATGGTTGCCTTGTCATAGCCGAGAGCTGTAAGAATCTGTCCCTTCGTATCGTTTGCCACGTTGGCATCCTGTGTATCCTTAAGAGCCGATGCCACGAATGCCAGCAGGAAGGCAACGATGATAACCATTACTGCTGCATAGCAGATAGTATATACATTGCTGTTTGTATTCAGTTTCATATCGTCGTCCTCCTTATTTTAAAGCTGCGCGTTTAGCACGCATGTTAATGTTCTTCTGTACGAAGCAATAGTCGATAAGACTTGCAAAGAGGTTCATCAGCAGAATAGCCAGCATCATACCCTCGGGATAACCAGGATTAAGAACACGAACCAGAACTGCAATAAAACCGATGAGCAGGCCATAGACATACTTGCCACATTCTGTACGACAGCTTGTTACAGGATCTGTCGCCATAAAGACAGCACCGAATGCAAAACCGCCAATAACAAGTTGCTCGTACCATTGAATCTGAGTCAAGCCAAGAGCTTGCATGAGGTATCCAGTTGCAGCACCACCGACGAAGACACTTAACATAGTCTTCCAACTGGCAACACCTGTCCAAAGCAGCAGCAAGCCGCCTAAGGCGATGGCGATGACGCTGGTCTCACCGACACAACCTGGTATGAGACCTGTAATAGCATTCTGAACGGTATCTGGCGTAAAGCCTGCAAAGCCTGCCTGAGCTGCCTCGCCAAGAGGTGTTGCAGCTGTGTATGCATCAGTAGCCTTATAGCCAAGACCGAAGATTGTATCCTGTGCTACCCAAACTGTTGCGTCGCCCGTCATTGCAGAAGGATAACTGAAGAACAGGAAAGCACGAGTAATAAGAGCAGGATTGAAAATGTTCATACCTGTACCACCGAAAATCTCTTTTGCCAGAATTACACTGAATGCAACAGCAATGGCTAACATCCAAAGTGGACAAGTGATGGGCACAATCATAGGAATGATAATACCAGATACAAGGAAACCTTCCTGGATTTCCTCATTTTTCCACTGTGCTACAACAAACTCAATACCAAGACCGACTGCGTAGCTGACAATAATCTTTGGAAGAACGGCCAGGAAGCCGTACCAAAACATGCCCCAGAATGTAGCATCAGCCAAATGACCTGTTGCCAGAGCATTCTGGTAACCCACGTTATACATACCGAAAAGCAAAGCAGGAATCAGAGCAATCACTACAAGGCTCATGATGCGCTTGCTATCGATAGCATCGTGGATATTCACGCTTCCTACGCGACTGGTGGTATTGGGGACGAAAGCAAACGTCTCGAAACCGTCCACCAACGAACGGAAGGCATGGAATTTACCACCTTCTTCAACGTAGGGATGTATGTTATCGAATAGTTTCTTTATTGGATTCATAACTTATAATAAATAATGTATAAATGTTAAAAGGTAAAAAAAGTGGAAACATTCTAACTCTTTAACTTTTTAACCTTTAAACCTTTTAAGCGTTCTCCTTTCTGAGGATGTCCAGTCCCTCGCGAACGATACGCTGCAATTCCAGTTTACTACTATCAACAAACTCGGCTACAGCAAAGTCCTCGGGAGCAACCTCATAAATACCCAAAGCTTCCTGACGGTCGATATCTCCAGCAATGATGGCTTTCACCAGATAACCTGCATAGATATCCATCGGAAAGACCTTGTCATACTCACCGCTCATAATCATGTGGCGTTCACCACCCTTGATTCGAGCATCCAGTACATACTCTTTCTTCTTGCCGAAAAGCCAGGAGAAGTAGCTGTGATGGGTACTGAAAGTGTTGAAACGAGGCATAATCCAACCCAACATCTCGTCGGCATGATCACCTTCGGGAATAACATTCACTTCTGTAGCATGAGCTGCAAGGAAACCATCGGCAGAGGTCTTGATACCTGTCATCACATTACCATTGATGATACGACTGCCTTCCATCTTTACATTACCCTCAACCAGCGTTGTGAGCTTCTGACCGACCAGCATTTTGTAGTACTTTGGGGCAGTCACTTCACTACCGGCAAGCGCGATAGTACGGGTAAAGTCGACTGTGCCATTCTTCATCAGACGACCGACAAAGATTACCTCTTCTGCGCCCAGCGTCCAAACAACTTCACCCTTGTTGATGGGAGAAACATGATTAATCTGGACACCTACGTTACCAGCGGGAGCGGGACCATCGAAGACTGTTACCTCACAGTCCTTGGCAGCCGTCAGAGCCTTAGCAGTCTGCTTAGCGCTTACACCCAGATAAACCTTAGCTAATTTGCTCAGTGCAGTGATACCTGCCTGGAAATCATCTTCCTGGCCTGTCAGGATATACTCAAAATCCTGACTCAGAGGCATACTGTTGAATGCACTTACAAAAATTGCCTTGGGAGCGTCTTCGGGATTGGCCACCACATCGTAAGGACGCTGACGGAAGAATCCGAACAAACCACTCTCCAAAAGCAAAGACTTAACATCGCCCTTTACATCAAACTGACGAGCTTCCTGCTTGCCATCAGATTGAACGCGGATACTCATTAGCTTACGCCTGTCTCCACGTTCAACAAGAGAAACAGTACCGCTGACAGGGCTTACAAACTTAACCTCGGGATGCAGTTTATCAACAAACAGCGCATCCCCGACCTTTACGGCATCACCTTCTTTGACTACCACTTTGGGCTTCAATCCGCAGAAGTCGTCCGGAACAAGTGCATACTCTCCGGGGCAACTGGTGCTGACAGTTTCCTTTGTGGCTTTGCCTTTCAGGTTGATATCCAGGCCTTTACGTAATTTGATTACTCTTGCCATATTAAAAAATAATAAAATATATTTTATTTTGCGGGTGCAAAGTTACGAATAAGTGAGCGGAATACAAAATAAAATCATTTTTATTTTTATTCCCGAGCGAGAGTAACTTCGAGGCGATAGCCTCAATGTTACGAATAAGTGAGAGATTATCCAAATTTATTTGAGATAATCCGAACGAGAGTATCTTCGACCGAAGGTCAAAGTTACGAATAAGTGAGCGGAATACAAAATAAAATCATTTTTATTTTTATTCCCGAGCGAGAGTAACTTCGAGGCGGTAGCCTCAATGTTACGAATAAGTGAGCGGAATACAAAATAAAATCTTTTTATTTTTATTCCCGAGCGAGAGTAACTTCGAGGCGGTAGCCTCAATGTTACGAATAAGTGAGCAGAATACAAAATAAAATCATTTTTATTTTTATTCCCGAGCGAGAGTAACTTCGAGGCATAGCCTCAATGTTACGAATAAGCGAGCGGAATACTAAATGAAAATAAAGTTTTTTTTATTCAAGAGGAAAAGTTTTCGCTCAGCATACATAAAGTTCTTCTTCCTAGCGGGAAAAATTATTTTCAAGGCTTGATAATTTATTTTCAAAGCATGAAAATATTTTTTCAAGGCTTGGTTATATATTTTCAAAGCTTGAAAATAGTTTTAAATGCCGTAAAAAGACTTTTATCTTTAGGACAGAAATGTTTTGTGTAGAGAGTTAGCAAAAGAAAAACTCCCACGTTTCGCAACGCAGGAGCTGGGTGGTACCGTAATTATTTTCTTTAAACCTTAAAACTAACTTTTCAATTAAGACGGAACATAATGGGAAGGTTGAAGTAGCAACGAACAGGTTTACCCTTGTTGGTTCCAGGCTTCCATTTTGGCATTGCCTTTACAACACGGATTGATTCATCCTGCAGAGCTTTGAGTCCCTTTTCTTCGTTCTCTTTCTTCAATTCCTCTGGGCTGTCGTCCTTAGCTTTGTAAGCAGTAACCACAATTGCTCTTCCATCTGACACCTTGGCTATCTTGATGTCGCTTATGTTACCATCCTTTTCAACCACAAACTGCACAAAGATGCGTCCCTGCACGCCATATTCTATGGCTTCTGATGGATACTTCACATTTCGGGCAAGCCAACCATAAAGTTCTGTCTCACCACCAGGATACTCGGGTAACACCTCCGGTTTCTCAAATATTTTGTCATCAGGCTGATTGTCTTTGAGGTCATTGGCATCCTTTGTTGTAATATCTATGACACCATTGGCGCCTTTTTCACCCCATACGGCAATGGCGGCATCCTTCTGGAGCACGGTAATGCTCTCGACATCTTCGACATCGATATTAAGTAGTTTAGTTAGCTGCTCCTCGAAATTAATTCTTTTGGAGGGGATAGCATCTTTAGGGATATCAAAGATTTTGCCGTTGAGGACAATCAGGGGCTGTGCTGCGTCCTGAACCTCATCAACACTTGCTGTAGCTTTGCCGGAAACATCCATAACCGCTATTTCCTCTTTTTCTTCCAGTAAATCTTGCAAGTTAGGAGAATTCTCCGTACTTTTGCCTTCGAGTTTAGTTACTGCGTCCTTAATAGGAGCAACAAACTTAGGCGTAGCGAAGGCGCTGAGTGCCAACGCAGCCACTGGGATGACATAGAGCGCCTTGCTCCGCATCCATGGATTTGAATTTGAATTTTTCATCATAGTGATACGTTTTTTTGTTAAACTATGGTTAAAGCTGTTGGCGAAAGCGTAGGAACCTGAGCCAACGGCTTTTTTTATAATCAACAACTGATAAGACTGTGCAGAAATTCCTTGACGTAAGACATAATCATCAGCCTCGTACTCATGAACATCACGAAGGCTGATGCCCAGTACATAAACCAATGGATTCCACCACTGCAGCATCTGCACCAAAGTAAGTAATACAACATCCCATGAATGGTGAGCCTGAATGTGTCCCATCTCGTGCAAGACAATCTCCCTGCCTGCCTCGTCATAATCCTTCTGACTGATAACAATGTTCCGCATCCAGCTAAAGGGATTCACATCGTCGGCATGACAATAAATACGGACACCGTTCTCTTCCTGTTGCCAAAGCGTTCCCTTGCGCAATCCGAACTGCAGCCGGCCCACTTGCCAGAGTCTTATCGCCAGCAATATCATCATGCCGACTATATAAAGAATGCTTACAAGCAGGAAGACGCTGAAACCGGTTGTCCCGTACTTTACGGTTCCGTCTGCAACCACTTGCACCTCGGGCAGAACATGAATGGGGATTCCCAGTTCCAATATCTGCAGCTGTGCTGCCTGCACTACAGGCTGACGATCCAAAGACATACCCGATATATTACATAACGGTAATACAAGTGACAAGAACAGGATTCCCAACAACATCATGCGATTGAAACGGAAGAAACTCTCACGTCGTAGCATCAGCATATAAGGTAGGTAAAGCATTGCCAGTACAATCGCAGACTTTATAGAGTATAGAAGTATGGAAGACATCATTTTGAGTTTAGAGTGTAGAGTGTAGAGTAGTTGAGAGTTGTCAATTATGATTTGCTTACAGATTCCAATAGCTCCTTTATTTCATCCTCGGAGAGTTTTTCCTCGCTGACGAAATAGTTGAGCATTGACTTAACACTGCCGCCAAAGAAGTTTTTCTTGACTTCCTGCATTGTGCGGCGTGTATATTCCGCACGAGTTACCAAAGGCACATAGCGGTGCGTCTTTCCCTGTCCCCCAACTTTATGAAAGTCAAGAAAGCCTTTTTCGTAAAGTACCTTCAGGTAAGTGGCAATTGTTGTGTAGGCAGGTTTCGGATCCTGATAGTGCTCCAGTATATCCCAAGCACAGGCTCCGCCGTTAATATCCCAAAGTATGTTCATTACCTCAAATTCTACTTTGGTCAGTGTATTGTCCTTACGTTTCATATTATTCTCAGATTAGTTTTCTGAGGGCAAATTTAAAAGGGTATTCCGAATCTCGCAATGTTTCGATATCGAAAACTTACGATATTCGCGCATATTTAACTTTTATTTGTAGTAATAGAACACTTATTCGTAGTAATCGGAAAAAAAAACTTGGATCTGACACATTTCCAAAAATATTTTGTACTTTTGTTCTCGATAATAACATTGGGGTATAATAAACAAGAGAAAAAGGAAGGATAAAAGCACTAAAATTTATAATAAGATGCTTTGTGGGACTTGTTTTCATCATCTATTTGATTGGACTTTCCCTCTCTAAGATTCCGGCTGTTCAAAGTTGGACGGCTGATGTATTATCCAAATCGCTTTCAGATTATCTTGAAACAAAAGTTATTATAAAAGATGTCAGTCCCGGACTTTTCAACCGTATTATTATTGATAACATCAAGATATACGATCAGAACGATTCAGTTATGCTGAATGCTTCTCGTATAGCTGCTAAAATAAGATTGCTCCCATTACTTGACAAGAAAGTTCAAATAGACAATGCTCAAATAATCGGAGCAGACATCAATCTCTACAAAAAAGATGCTGGCACGCCATTAAACTGTCAATTTCTGATTGACAAATTCAGCAAAAAAGACAAAGATGACAAATCGAAAGCATATATCCAAATAGGGACTTTGTTAGCAAGACGCAGTTCCTTACACTACCACATATGGGATGCGCAAAAAACTCCGCAGAACATTAACACCAATCATCTTTCATTCAGCAAAATAGACGTTAACGCTAAGGTTTTTGTTAATTTACCTGACACCTTAGGTATAGATTTAAAAAGACTCAGTTTTGTTGAAAAGAGTGGATTGTCTATCAATCGATTGTCCTTTCTTTTAGAGGCCAATAGCAAGAATGCTGATTTGTCCGACTTTTCGGTTCAAACAGACAAATCAGAATTAAAGATTCCACAATTACATGCTGACTATCCTTCCATTCCTACAGAAGGCAATATCAAGCAATGGCTGCAACAAACAAACATAAATGGTATTGTTGAGGCTAAAGTGGTACCTTCTGATTTCAAATGTTTCACCCCAAAATTACAGTACTTTAACGACTTAGTTCATTTGGCAGGTGAATTTACCACACTGGGGGAGTACTTATATTTGCCAAGGTTTGTACTTTCTGATGCCAGACAGAACATACATTTGGAAGCAAACGCTAAAGTCGATCATATCATCTCCACGCCATCGGTAAACATTAACGCTTTACAAATAAAAACAAGTAAAACCATTCAGCAATTTATCACCAGGAACATTCGTGGCGAAGAAGTTGAGTTAAACCCATACCTCTCAAACATTGGCGACATAATTGCAGAAGGTGATATCAGCTACCATAATAATGTGGCAGATGCACACTTAACCACAACGACTCCTTTAGGTGCGGTTTTACTGGAAGGCAAACTTACAGAGAAGGATAAAATTCAAGCTAAGATTTCATCACCAAAATTCAATTTAGGACAATTATTCTCCAAGGGTGAACCTAACAACCTTGGCAACATTGCTTTTTCGGCCGAAGCAAACGGGTGCTTACATGGTCAGGAAAACAAACCCGAACTTTCCTTTGAATGTCTAATAAACAGCCTCGTTTTCCGTAATCACGAATACAAAGGTATAACATTAAGCGGAACAACAAAAGGGAGTACCTATAGTGCAAATATCGATATCGCAGATCAAAATGGTTCTCTACAATTAAAGGCGTTAGCAGATTTACAGCAAAGTAGAAAGGGATTCCAATGTTCTGGCACCATATCCAATCTGTCACCAAATCTCCTGAACCTTACAAAATCACAAGAAGGTATTAGCTATAGTGCAAATATAAAAACAGACCTTGATATCGTTGATACTGATCAAATATCCGGATTCGTTAATATTACGGATGCCACAATTTTCTCGGAACAGAATGGTCCGACCCAAATAGACAGCATCCTTATGAGCAGTCAATATAACAATATAGAAGAACAAAAGATTCTCTCCATTTCCAGTCCTATTATTAACGGCAAAGCATATGGGCATTTTAAATGGAAAGATCTGGTGCCGGCATTTCTAAACATTACACATCAAGCTTTACCCAGTATTTTCCCAGAACCTCAACATAAGGTGATTTCGGAAAATGACATTACTTTCGCCATTTCGGCCAGGGACACCACCCTACTCGGCTCTATATTAGGAAAAGTAATTAAGATTCCTGAAACAGCCATCCTGCAAGGAGAAATGAACAACATTAACCAAAGAATTATACTGAATGCCAATATACCACAATTATACTATGCTGGGAATGACCTCAGACACACAGAACTACATCTTGAAAGTTACAAAAATATCATTCAAACCAGTTTGAAAACTGAAAGAATAATGAAAGGAAGAGCCACAGAGTTGAACCTTAATGCATATGCCAACCAAGACAAATTAATTACCCGCTTCGACTGGGATAACCACAGAAGTCCCACAATGAGAGGCAACATAAATTTAATCGGTTATTTCCATCGGGATCTTTCAAACCATCAAGCCATAGAAGGCGTCGTCAATAAATCTAACATCATCATAAATGATACTACATGGACGCTTTTACCTGCTCATGTAAATTTCCATGACAATGTAATAGATGTTGAAAATATAAAACTGGAATGCGAGAACAGACACGTTGCAATAAGCGGAAGAATTTCAAAAGAGAGAACAGACACTCTAACGGCCGATCTCAACCAAATTGACCTCGCTTACATCTTTGATATGGTAAACTTCCACTCCGTACAATTTGATGGGAAAGCAACCGGACTTGTCTATGCTACCTCTATTTTTGAAAAACCCAACATTGACGGATACATGCATATACAGGATTTCTTGTTAAACGGTGCTCCTATGGGCGATACTGACGCCTACTGCAACTGGGGAAGCAAAGGCAAGACCATAACCATTGATGCTCACATGAGAGACCTTGCAACAAAACAACAGACTAGTGTAAGTGGCACCATTGTTCCGGGAAAAGAAGAAGGAAGCGGTTTAGATTTATATATTCGTGCCAATCGTACAAATATAGCTTTTTTGGATAAATGGACAAAAGGCATATTCAGCAACTTACAAGGTAGCGTTAGCGGTTGGACACGCTTGCACGGACCCTTTAAGACATTTGCCATGGAGGGCGACCTTATACTGAACGAGGCTTCCATGCACGTAATCTCTTTAGGTGTTGACTACCATACTGCAGGAGACAGCGTTATCATGCGTCCTGGCAACATATGGCTGAAAAATATAACTATCCACGACTCGTATAGCAACAATGCAGATGCTGAACATACAGCTATTATCGACGGGCATCTGCTTTATGACCGTTTCACCAATATGCGGTATGAATTCAATGCCACAGCAAATAACATCCTGGGATTCGATTTCCATGATTTCGGTGATTCAAATTTCTACGGAACTGTCTTTGCCGACGGACAGTTGAAACTCACTGGCCAGCCGGGTATCTTAAATGTAGATGTTAGTGTTACCCCCCGAGAAAAAACAACATTAGTTTACAAGGTAGCATCACCAGAGACTCTTACAGAAGCCGGTTTTATAACCTATGTCTCGCATAAAGATTCCGCATCCACCAGTTTACCAGAGGCTAATCAAGCAGAAAAGCCAAAGACAGACATTCGTATCAACTTCGACCTCGATGTAAATCCCAATGCAACGCTTAAACTTATCATGGACCAACGGTCGGGCGATTATATTAACATTGGTGGAAGCGGCCATATATTAGCAAACTATTACAACAAAGGTAAATTTCAAATGTACGGCACCTACAGAGTGGATAATGGCATCTATAAAATGTCTTTGCAAGATGTCATTCGAAAGGATTTTACATTCCAACGCAATGGAAGCATTACCTTTGGAGGAAATCCCATGCAGGCCACCCTGAACCTGAAAGCAAACTATACTGTGCCCAATGTTTCCCTAGATGACCTTTCTGCAACTGGCCTGGGACTAGCCAATACCCGAGTAGACTGTATCATGAATATTGGCGGCATAGCAGGACAGCCAGAAGTAACTTTCGATTTCGATCTTCCCATTGCCAATGAAGATGAAAAGAAAATGGTTCGTTCTATGGTCAACACGGAAGAAGAGCGAAACATGCAGGTTATTTATCTGCTTGGCATCGGACGTTTCTTTAGTTATGGTGCTCAGTACCAGGAAAAAGGTAGTGGAGGACAGAGCAGCATGGCCATCAATTCTTTTTTAAGCAGCACATTAACCAGCCAGTTCAACCAGATTCTTTCTAATGCAGTAGGTTCTACCAACTGGACTTTTGGTACCAACTTGAGAACTGGAGAAACAGGCTGGGACCAGTTAGATGTAGAAGGAATGCTTAGCGGAAAAATGCTGAATAACAGACTCTTGATAAATGGGAACTTCGGATATCGCGAAAGCTACTACAGCACCAACAACTTTATTGGTGACTTTGATATCCAGTATATACTAACTCGCAACGGAGATTTCTCGCTGAAAGCCTACAACCAAACAAATGACAGGTATTTCGTTCAGTCGTCTCTCACCACTCAAGGACTGGGTATTCAATTCAAAAGAGACTTCAACAACTGGAAAGAAGCCTTCCGACGGCAGAAGAATAACAAAAACAAAGACAAAGACAAAAAAGAAAAGCGTACCGCAAAAAGTGTCGTAATAACGAGATAACTGAATAACGAATGCAGATTAAACTTTAAACTTTAAACCATAAACTATAAACTATAAACTATAAACTAACCAATATGTATATAATAGGAATTGCAGGTGGAACAGGATCTGGCAAGACCACCGTTGTTAAAAAGATTATCGAGGCTTTACCCACAGACAAAGTAGCCGTAATACCATTGGATTCATATTACAATGATACATCCCACCTCAGTATGGAGGAACGAAAGAAAATAAATTTCGACCACCCAAATGCTTTCGACTGGAAACTACTTACCCAACAGATTCAATCATTGCGAGAACATAAAAGTATTGAACAGCCTACATATAGCTACCTTATCAGTAACCGATTACCAGAGACCATACATATTGAGCCTTGTGAAGTAATTATCATTGAAGGAATCCTGGCCCTATGGAAGAAAGAGTTACGTGACCTCATGGACCTTAAAATATTCGTTGATGCAGATCCTGACGAACGTCTTATCCGTGTTATTCAACGCGATATCATAGAACGCGGTCGAACTGCACAAATGGTAATTGACCGTTACAGGGATGTCCTAAAGCCCATGCATGAAGAGTTTATTGAACCCACTAAACGGCATGCAGACCTTATTATTCCTCTTGGTGGAACCAACAAGAATGCCATACACATCATGCGTTCATATATTTTGCATCATGTTTCAAGCATTCAAGCGTCCAAAAAATAAGGATTAATTATTAAAGTTGTTAAAAACAAACAAAAAAGAGGGAATAACATTTTGTTATTCAAGAGAGAATTTGTAATATTGCAGTCGTAAACCATAAAATAAAAGAGATATGAAGCATTTTACACTCGCACTGGTGGCCTTTGCCGCTTTCTTTTCACAGACATTTGCACAGAATAGAGTTAAGTATCTATACACATCAGGTTCGACCCTGAACGTAAGCCTGCTTAACAATGAAGAACAGCCAGTACTAATTAACCGCACTCTATTTGCCGGCTACAATAGTATCTGCCTTCCCATGAGTCTATCTGCAGAACAGTTGCAAACTGCAGCCAAGGGAGTTCAGGTTGAACGCTTTATCTCTATTGGACAAGAGGGAGGTACACTGAATCTGTACTTTATGGATTGTACAAATGAAGGTATTGAGGCTGGCGTTCCTTACCTCATCTACTCTCCAACCTTCCAGACATTGCGTGCCAGCAGCACAGATGCAGAGAATGTTAACACAACTCTTAAATGTGTAACTAAAACTGATGCAGAGGGTAACCAAATTAGTTTTGGAAGCAGCTGGGAAAGCGTACAGGTTGAAGGCCGTTACGGTATTCCTGCTATGCAAGAAACCGATGAGTTGCAGAGCATTCTTATCTGCACAAATGGAGACAAGACATTCCTGCCGACTCGTTGTGGATTTACATGGGACACAAAGAGTGTAACGGCTCAGGCACTTGAGATTAAGCACATTACTGACATAGCTGGTCAGGAAACCTGTATCAAGGATTTACAATCGCAGAACGCAGTAGTTGATATTTACAATGCTCAGGGTGCAATGGTCAAGGCTAACACCAATATCAACAAGGCCTTGCAGACCCTTCCCAATGGCATCTATGTTATCAAGGGCATGAAGGTTGCCGTAAACAAGTAAATTATATTCATACGAAAACTTATCACATCATATTGGCAAGCAACTCGCCCAGACGACGCGAGTTGCTTGCTGGTTTAGGACTATCATACGAGGTTCGCGTTATTGACGGCATCGATGAATCATACCCACGTAATCTGCCCGTAGCCGAGATTCCAGTTTTCATCAGCCAAAAGAAAGCTGAAGCTTATACGCTCGCCCCATCTGAGCTCCTGATTACAGCTGACACCATTGTTTGCCTTAACGATCACGTTTTGGGCAAACCGAAAAACAACACAGAAGCATGCCTGATGCTCTCCATGCTATCTGGCCAGACTCATCAGGTTATAACGGGCGTAACAATAAAAACCACAGAATGGACACATTCCTTCTCTTGTACCAGCCATGTTACTTTTAGCCAACTCACTGACGAGGAGATTGACTATTACGTAAAGACTTTTCACCCTCTTGACAAGGCAGGAGCCTACGGTATTCAAGAATGGATAGGTTATATTGGCGTGACACGCCTAGAAGGTTCTTACTTTAATGTGATGGGCTTGCCTGTACAACGTTTGTATTCAGAACTGAAAAAATTAAGCATAAAGATATGAAACACTATTCATTATTCGTTATTTTAACATGCATACTGGTATCATTATCTTCTTGTAAGAAGAATGATTATTCCTCTTATCCTCCCACATGGAAAGGCTTTAAGTTTACAAATAATAATCAGGATGTCAATCCTAGAACAGGCATTTTCGCAGGCGATAAGATTACGGTTATCGCTATGCAAGACCAAAAAGGTCATCTTATAAATGGTACCACTTATAACTGGACGGCCATAATTCCAGTAGAACAGGAAGACGGCTCATGGAAAAATGACACCATCAAAAAATCCTTTCACACCAATTATGATGGTTACGTAGATGGTAATCTTGACCCGACTTTCCAATTTTCTATCCCAACGAAAGCTCGTGGAGAATCCACTATTAAATTCAGCGCCACTTATGCATTTAGTGGCGGGGGCATTCAAGTGTCAGACGGTAGCAATTACGAATCAGGTAATGCTTCAGGTTATATCTATTCTAACTCCAGTGCTGCATATGGCAGTGCTAACGGTTCTGTACGCTTTACTGTGAACGTGAAATGAAAAAAATCGGCACTCTCCCACTCCTTCTTTCCATGTGTCTGTCGTCTTATGCACAAATCACAGACCTGAAAGCTGACACATGGATAGCATCTGATGCATTGGGGCGTGTTATGCCTACAGCCACAGATGCTCCATTGCGAACAGACAAGCCTCGTACAGTGGGGATTTTCTATATCACATGGCATGATGAGGGTAAGTTCGGGCTCCACTCTCCTTACGGCGGTGATGTAACGCGTACCCTTCAGGAAGCCCCGGAAGCCCGATTGGACGCTTACCATCCGGCTTGGAAGGAATGGAGCCTCCATTGGGGAGAGCCTGAAGCAGGCTATTTCCTTAGTCAGGACCGCTGGCTTATCCGTCGCGACCTATCTATGCTTTCAGATGCAGGTGTTGACGTGCTGATTCTTGATGTCACCAATGCTGTTTTATATTGGGATGAATGGAACGTTCTCTTTGATGAGATGCAAAAGATGCGAGCCCTGGGCAATCCTGTCCCCCAATTCTGCTTCTGGGCTTTCAACGGTAATGTAGTCAGTGTAGTCAACCAACTTTATGAACGTATATACAAAAAATGTATAGCACAAGACTTCTGGTTTAAGTGGCAAGGCAAGCCCTTGCTCCTTTACAATGCAGAGCCTGACCATGATGCAAACGGCGGAGGTTACGACAGCGGCTCTTACCCACAGGAGATATACGACTTCTTCACCCTACGTAACATGTGGTGGGGGTATTACGAATGGGGCGGTCATCGCTATGTGGGTACAGAAGACAGTTGGAGTTTTGGCTATGAGATGAACGACAAGCGTGTAGCTGACATGCAGCCACGCGACCTTGCTTCACGGCATCAGGGACGCCTCGAGGAAATGGCCGTAACACCAGCTCAGCATCCCATCAGTATTACAGGAAAAAGTTGGCGGCGCGAAACGCAGGAGCCAACACTCAACCAGTACGATCTACCCGATTCCGCATACGTACCATGGTTGGGTAAAACAGTCAATCACCCGGAAGGCTATGGAATATATTTCCAAGACCGTTGGGACGAAGCACTCAGCGTAGATCCAGACTTTATCTACATCAATGACTGGAACGAATGGACAGCAGGCAAATACCGCTCAGGCTTTGCTCCTGGTAGCGAGACTGTACCCGGTCCCACCACTTTCCTTGGGCGCGAGAATTCTTTCTATTTTGTCGATCAGTACAATGCCGAGTTCAATAGAAGCATTCAGCCCATGAAAGGCGGTTATACCGACAACTACTACATGCAAATGGTGCAAAACATCCGTCGTTATAAAGGTGTCAGACCACAATCTGCCACTATTGGCTACAACACCCCAGCCACCTATTATGATACCCGCGGAGACATCATCCATCGCGACCATAACGGCTACGGAGGCTTACATTATACGGATACAACAGGTCGTAACGACATTACAGAAACAAAGGTTAGCGTCACAAAAAAAGACATTGTATTTGAAGTCGTAACAGCAGAAAACCTCACCCCTGCTTCTGACAAGAACTGGATGCTGTTATACATTGATACTGATACACATTCTACAGGTTGGGAAGATTTTGACTATTTGGTAAGCGAGGGTCAGCTTCTGCGTTATGATGCAGGAGCTCAACAATGGCAAACCATAGCTCCAGCTGTTGTCAGTCCAGAAGGTAATCGCCTTACCATTAGGATTCCCAGAAAGATCCTCCACCTGAAGGGCAATGCCTTCACCTTAAATTTCAAATGGGCAGATAATCCCACTAACCCATCAGATATCATCTCTGTCTCCACCACAGGAGACACGGCTCCCAATCGTCGCTTCCGTTACCATTTCCAGTGGAAACGCTAACCCATTCTCACCTATACTTCATCCAGATAATCTCCATGACTCATTCCCCTTATCTAAACGACTCATTCAGATAGGACTTTAGGGGGGTAAGGGATTATCTCGATGAGTCGTTCCCCCTATTGGAACAACTTGTTCAGATAAGGGGAACGAGGCAAAGGTCACTAGGGTTGGAAATCTTTGTTGTCGGTATGACTTAGCAGTTTAATTAGGAGCTGCGGGAAGGCGTAATTTTGAAGTTCCGCTTTCTTTACCCATTGTCCCTGAAGAGAGGTGTCCTTCTTGAGGAGTTTCAATAGATAGAAATTGACTAAAAGACGCTGATGTGTTAACTGATGCACAAAGCCTTGACGAAGCATTGTCCATTGCCCCTGCGGAAAAAGATGCTGTAAAGAGGCAAGAGAAAGTTCCTCGGAAGACTCTACCAGAGAAAATTCATAAAGACCCTTCCAGATGTCGTCTTCTGTTCTTCGACTTATTAGGACTTCATCATCAGTATAAACATAAACATATGATAACCAACGAGTTTTTGGCTCAATCTTCTTTTCTTTTACAGGCAGTAACTGTACTATGTTCTGCGCATAGGCCATACATGTTTCACAGATAGGACAAAGGAAGCATTCCGTTCCAGAGGGTTTACATACTACAGCGCCAAAATCCATAATGGCCTGATTGTACAGGGCTGGGCGCTTCTTATCTAACAACTCATCTGCCAGAGCCGTGAACTCTTTCTTTCCCCTGGTAGAGTCAATGGGTGTTTCTATTCCAAAGTATCTTGACAGAACGCGGAACACGTTTCCATCTACCACAGCATAAGGAAGACCAAATGAAAAGCTGGCAATAGCTGCTGCCGTATAAGGCCCGACACCTGGTAAAGAAAGAATACTTTTATAATCTGAAGGGAAGGAGCCATGCGCTACAATCTGCTGTGCAGCCTTATGCAAATTCCTTGCCCTGCTGTAATAACCAAGGCCTTGCCAAAGAAGGAGTACTTGCTCTTCTGAAGCAGCTGCCAATGCCTGTACAGAAGGGAAAGCTGAGACAAAGCGCTCATAGTATGCCCTACCCTGCTCTACCCTTGTCTGCTGAAGAATTATCTCAGAAAGCCATATGTAATATGGATTGGTAGTTTCACGCCAGGGCAAAGCTCTTTTATGCTGTCTGTACCACTGTTCAATTTCGGTTGTAAAATCGGCCATTTTCTGCTTTTTTGTCTACATTCGAATCACAAAATTACACAAAAACCAGGGAGAAACAAGCGTCTGCATTGTTTTTATGATAAAAAATCAAGGAAATACTTTCGGCTTTGAGATAAAAATTGTAATTTTGCACACCAAAAAGGAAGAAATAATAGTACTAACCCATAAATAACAAACAATTATGCCAAACGGAAAGAAGCATAAGAGACACAAAATGTCTACTCACAAGCGTAAGAAGAGACTGAGAAAGAACAGACATAAGAGCAAGTAAAAGTACTTCTCAGAAGACATGGCTCGGTGACAGACTTCAACATGTCACCGAGTCTTTTTTAAGATTTGGATTTAACAAAACAAGAAAGACAAAAATGACAAGCGAACTTTTCATTGACGTCCAGCCGAAAAAAATTGCCATTGCACTTACTGAAGACAAGAAACTTGTTGAGTATCAGGAAGAAGAGCAATCTGCCTCTTTTTCTGTGGGCAATATATATCTGGCTAAAGTCCGCAAATTAATGCCTGGTTTGAACGCCTGTTTTGTTAACGTAGGACATGAACGAGATGCCTTTCTGCATTACCTGGATCTGGGGGCTCAATTTAACTCATATGCCAAATACCTAAAACAGGTATTAAACGATAGGAAAAACCTCTACCCTTTTGAAAAAGCAACATTCCAACATGAGCTGGAGAAAACCGGAAGCGTACAGAATGTACTACAATCAGGACAAGAGATTTTAGTACAGATTGTCAAAGAACCTATCAGCACAAAAGGGCCACGCCTTACTTGCGAAATATCCTTCCCCGGACGCTATTTGGTTCTAATACCTTTTGACGACAAGGTATCTATCTCCACCAAGATAAAGAGTGCTGAAGAACGGTCAAGACTTAAACAGATTATTCAAAGTATAAAGCCACATAATTGTGGCGTGATAGTTCGCACAGTAGCTGAAGGAAAACGTGTCGCTGAAATTGACACAGAACTTAAGGTGCTTACAAAACGGTGGGAAGATTGTTTAAGGCAAGCTCAGAAAGCAAAAACACAACCCACTCTCGTTTACGAAGAGACAAGCCGTACCGTAGGGATGCTGAGAGACCTCTTTAACCCAAGCTACGAAAACATCTTCATTAACAAAGAAGAAGTTTTCAACGAGGTTAAAGATTATGTTTCACTGATTGCTCCCGACAGACTTAGCGTTGTAAAACTTTACAAGGGAAACCTACCCATTTTTGATAACTTTGACATTACAAGGCAGATTAAGTCGGGATTCGGACGAACCGTTTCATACAAACACGGAGCATATTTGATTATCGAGCATACTGAGGCACTGCACGTAGTTGATGTAAATAGTGGTAATCGTGCAAAAAACAAAAACGGACAGGAAGCCAATGCCCTTGAGGTAAACCTGGGTGCAGCCGACGAGTTGGCACGCCAATTAAGGCTTAGGGATATGGGCGGCATCATAGTAGTTGATTTCATTGATATGAAATTAGCTGAAGACCGTCAGACGCTTTATGAGCATATGTGCGAAAACATGAAGCGTGACCGTGCTCGCCATAACATTCTACCTCTCTCTAAGTTCGGACTGATGCAGATTACCCGCCAACGTGTAAGACCCGTTATGGATGTGCAGGTTGAGGAATCTTGTCCCACCTGTCACGGAACAGGAAAGATTAAGAGCAGTTTCCTTTTTGAAAGCGTACTAGAAGGAAAAATCAAACTACTGAACAAGAAGTTGGGCATAAAGCGTTTTAACCTGTACGTTCACCCCTACGTATATGCATTCCTTTGCCGAGGGATTTTCTCACTAAAACGTAAATGGCAATGGAAATACGGCCTTGGTGTTAAGGTGATACCAAGCCAAAAACTAGCGTTCCTTGAATATCAGTTCATGGATGCTGACGGACAGGAAATTGACATGAAAGAAGAAGTGGAAATACGTTAACATCACACACTTAAAGAAAGAGGGCTGTATGTTCAATATCATACAGCCTTCTTCTTTGTCTTATAACCCAATTTCTACTCCTGAGAAACGACCTGCAATCTCAACTCGTCTAACTGAGCCTGCTCCAAGAAGCCAGGAGCATCCAACATAACATCACGACCACTATTATTTTTAGGGAATGCGATACAGTCGCGAATACTATCAAGTCCTGCAAATAAACTTACAAAACGATCCAGACCATATGCAAGTCCGCCGTGTGGGGGAGCTCCATACTTAAAAGCATTCATTAGGAAGCCAAACTTCTGTTGTGCCTGCTCAGGGGTAAAGCCAAGTATCTCGAATATTTTCTGCTGAGTTTTAGCATCATGTATACGAATACTACCACCTCCGACTTCCACACCGTTAATGACCATATCGTATGCATTAGCACGAACACTGGCAGGATCAGTGTCAAGCAAAGGAATATCTTCTGGCTTAGGAGACGTAAAAGGATGATGCATTGCCATCAGGCGCTGCTCCTCATCACTCCACTCATACATAGGGAAGTCAATAACCCAAAGGCAAGAGAACTTGTTCTTGTCTCGAAGCCCCATTCGTGACCCCATCTCCAAACGGAGTTCCGAAAGCTGTTTGCGAACCTTCATGGCGTCATCGCCGCATAATATAAGAATCAAATCTCCAGGCTTGGCGTTCATCTTCTGTTTCAAGACCTCCAAAGTATCAGGACCATAGAATTTATCAACAGAACTTTTTACATTACCATCTTCTTCCACGCGTGCATAAACAAGTCCCTTAGCTCCAATCTGAGGGCGCTTAACAAAGTCTGTCAACTGATCTATCTGCTTGCGGGTGTAAACAGCTTGCCCCTCAGCGCAAATAGCACCAATATATGCTGCGCTATCGAATACGCCGAAGCCTTCTGGGAATATCGTCTCGACTATTTCACGAGAAGCATTATCCGGCTGATTATTTTTCAACTCCACAAACTCCATACCAAAGCGAGTATCGGGCTTATCGCTACCATAGTACTTCATGGCATCTGCCCATGTCATGCGAGGTAACTCGGGGATGTCAATACCCTTAATAGTTTTAAAAAGATGACGACTCATACCTTCGAACATCTGTAAAATATCTTCCTGTTCAACGAAAGACATTTCACAATCAATCTGGGTAAATTCCGGCTGACGATCAGCACGTAAATCCTCATCGCGGAAGCATTTCACAATCTGGAAGTAACGATCCATTCCTGCAACCATAAGAAGTTGCTTGAGCGTCTGAGGACTTTGGGGGAGCGCATAGAACTGACCTGGATTCATTCGACTTGGCACAACGAAGTCACGAGCGCCTTCAGGAGTACTGTTAACCAATACAGGCGTCTCAATCTCCAAGAAGCCCTGTTCGTCAAGATAACGACGAACCTCAAAAGCAAACTTATGACGAAGTTCCAGATTCTGGCGTACCACAGGACGACGAAGGTCGAGATAACGGTATTTCATGCGCAAATCATCTCCACCGTCAGAGTTCTCCTCGATGGTAAACGGAGGCGTTGCACTCTCATTAAGAATATTCAGTTCCTCTACAAGTATTTCAATCTCACCTGTCGGGATATTATTATTCTTGGAATAACGCTCTGCCACGAGTCCTGTTGCCTGCAACACAAACTCGCGTCCCAGTTTTCCTGCTTTCTGACGCAATTCTTCAGGTGCATCTTCAGTAAATGCCAACTGAGTAATACCATAACGATCTCTCAGGTCAACGAAAGTCAAAGCACCGAGATTGTGCACACTCTGAACCCATCCGGCTAATGTTACCTTCTGGCCCACATCGGTGAGGCGCAACTCACCACAAGTTCTTGTTCTATACATTATATTATATATATTTTTTTATTGTCATTTAATAAATAAAAAAGGATGAACCCTAAAGTCCATCCTTCATTGTAGTACGCCCTCAGGGGCTCGAACCCTGGACCCATTGATTAAGAGTCAATTGCTCTACCAACTGAGCTAAGGACGCATCAAAAACGTAACATTTTTTTCTTTTTGTACGCCCTCAGGGGCTCGAACCCTGGACCCATTGATTAAGAGTCAATTGCTCTACCAACTGAGCTAAGGACGCGTATGTTTCGTTTTTGCGAGTGCAAAGGTACGGACTTTTGCCGAATTGAGCAAATGTTTTTTTACTTTTTTTCTTATTATGGTTTCAACTCGTACAAATCCGAGGGAGACTTCCTTTTAAGTATATCTAATTCAAAGTCAACACCCGGTATTATACCAAAACTTCTGAGTAAGCCTTCAACTGTTTTACGTGCCAGTTCGGGATGATTATTCTCTTCGCTAAGATGGCATAACCACACATGTTTCAATATAGGAGTTGCATGTTCTGCTATAAGCTTAGCAGACTCTTTGTTACAAAGATGTCCCTTGTCGCCTCTAATTCTTCCTTTCAGATAAGCCGGATAGGTACCCATCATAAGCATATCTTCATCATGGTTAGCCTCGAGGACAAGATAATTTGCCTTTGAAACTTGTTCTTCCATAATGTTTGTTACATGGCCGGCATCTGTAATCAGACAAAAAACAACTCCATCAGCTTCTATACGATACCCAACACAATCACTACTGTCATGAGGAACATCAAAGGGGGTAATACGCATATCGCCCAACTGTAAAGGAACATCTTTCTGGACAATTCTTATATGCTTCTCAGTAAGCTTGCTTGTCATGCAATAATTGGAATTAATTCCCGCATGCACCTTCTCGGTTGAATACACTAGTTTATCATACTCGTTGGCCAGATTTCCTACAGCCTTTATATGGTCTGCATGGTCATGTGTTACAAAAACTGCATCTATCTGGTCAATATCTATATCATAGGCTTTCAGTGTCTTTTTCAAGACCCTGATACCTATTCCAGCATCAATGAGAATGCTTGAATTTCCTGTAGTCAAAAAGTAGCAATTTCCGCTGCTACCTGACCCCAAAGAGAGGAATTTTAGCATAATTTATTAATTTTACTTGCAAATTTACGCCAATTATAGAATAATTACAAATTTTTCTATAGTTTTGTGTCAAACAATTTGATTGTATTATGAGAATATCATATGTTATCACATTTTTAGCATCTGCTTTTTCTGTGTTTTTACTGAGCGGATGTTCTGAAAATAGCCAAAAGGCCACAGGCACTGGAAAAGCATTCTTGACAAGTTTGTACACCTGCGATTTTAAGACCTGTGACGCTTTATGTACTGAAAAAGGAAAAGAGGACGTTCGTTGGTTTGCGTCTAACCTAACAGAAGATGACTTAGCTGTTATTTCAGACGATGTAGATATAAAGGTTGAGGATTGTGAAATCAGAGACAATTATGCATCTATAATTTATACGGCAAGCAATGTTATTGTCTGCGACTCATTGGAAACAAAAAGTCATTTAGGTGAGCGTTCGCTGACCGTTAAACTTAAAAACATTGAAGGTTCCTGGAAAGTCGACAGATTAGAATGGTAATCCAACGGCAAAGTGGAAAGTAAAGTCCCTCTTGAAATTGGGATGTATAATAGGATAATGACGTCTGCTATCCTCGTAGGCAGGATGGATGGCCTTCATACCTCCATCTAATCGCAAGATAAAATAATTAAAATTCAGACGGATACCAAATCCATATGCAACAGCAATCTGCTTCCAGAAAGTATCAAATTTAAACTGGCCTCCAGGCTGATCTTTATAATCACGCAATGTCCATATATTTCCAGCATCTATAAATACTGCACCATCAAATTTCCAGAATAGATGGGTACGGTATTCAATATTCATATCCAGTTTCAGGTCGCCCGTCTGATTAATGAAATCAATTTTTCCATCGTTACCCAAGAATATTCCAGGACCTAATTCACGTACACTCCATCCACGCACACTATTAGCCCCTCCGCTAAAATAGCGTTTCTCATAAGGCAAAATAGTTGAATTTCCATACGGATAAGCAACTCCCAAGCCGAAGTGTATCGCCAGAGAATTGGCACTGTTAATCATAAAACTCTTTGAAAAGTCAAAATCGCATTTCACATACTGAGCATAGGCATTATTAAATAAGGTATATTGTCCGTCTTCATTCTTTGATGCCTTGCTCATATTAGATATTCCATACAAAAAATTACCTGCAGTTTCTATGCTTGCACGAATGATATAGGCATTGGTTCCATAGTTCTTGGAATTAGGATTCAAAGACTGAGAACTGTAAAAGAAACTATACCCCCATTTTACAATGAAGAGATTTTCGTAATTATACCTTAGGATAGCATTTCTACTTTCAGGATTATCCAGATATATTTCACGGAATGTATCACTTATCCAAGGCATGAATACATAATTAATGTCAAGGAGGTCTATTCTATGCTGCATTCTACGGGATGCCCTTGCCCACTTATACCGCCATGAGGTAGTAAGTACACGTCGATGAAATTCAGGCCGGTCCTGCGAATCGAACATAAAATTCAGTTCACTTGTGGCGAGAGCCCGTTTACGAAACGACTGGCGGAGGAATGGGAAGATAAAATCAGGGAAAGTTATTCCTGCCTCAAAACTATACTCAATAAAATTCTGATCGCTATACCCACGAAGTCCCTTAATAGCCTCAAATGCACCACGCGCCTTAAGATTCAGAAGTTCAGAACCACGGAAAAGATTTCTGTTCTGATATGAGAACGCAACAGCTACGCCCAGATCGCCAGCAGAGTTAGTCCCCTCTAATTCCACATTAAATGAATTTCTTTTGCTGGGCGTTAAAGATATTCGGGCATCCAACTTAGTGCTATCCTCAGCATTCTCCGTCAGAGTGATCCGACTGCTTTGCACAGCTCCCAACCTATTCAGCCTGGAGTACGAGCCTTGCACGTCCTGCTCTCGATACAGGCTCCCTTCTATCAGTTCACTTGCCGAGGAAACAACTTTCGGACGGACAAAAGGCTTGTTGTGAGAAACCGGTATGTTGTAAAAGACATTACCAATAGTATAACGCTGATGCGGATTTCCTTCATCCGACCTACCTACAGAAAACTTCTGTAAAATCATCTTCAAATCTACCTGATGATTACCCAGGGTTGTATCTGCCTCGAACCTAACGAAGTCTTTATTGAACTTGTAATAACCTTTGTTCTGCAGATACGTATTCAGACGGTTCCTTTCTGCATCCAACACATTTAAGTCAAAAGGCATATTGTCTTTCAACAAAGAGACATAGTCGCCTTGCTGCAATTGTTGAGCAATAGCTGTATCCTGAACTTCCTTACTAATTCGGCTGACCATATATCTCTGATGGGGTTGCACGTAATACCTGACATTTATTCTATTATCTTTTGGAACCTCCAGTAAATCTACCTCAGCATTAAGATATCCCATATTCTGAACAGCATTCTGAATATTAAGCTGTGTCTTCCGAGACAACACGGAATCATAGATAACAGGTGGTTCACCCAACCTTCTGACAAAACGGTTAATGCGCTTTGTACTGTCCCTACCAGAAAGCGAATAAATATAAAGAGGCACTTTAACAAGGGAAAACCATTTATTGTTAGGATGCTGACTTACATATCCCATAAGAGGAGCGGTCTTAAGTTCTTTCTTGTCGGAACGGATAGACACTTGATTCAGCATGTGCTCATCCTCTGGAATGAAACGATTTACGCTACACCCCGTAAAAAAAACACATACCAGCAGGCTAATGCATGCAAATATCTTCCTCCAAAAGTAATTCATACAACAAAGGTAGTTATATTTTTGCAAAAATCACTAACTTTGTATCGAAAATTGCTCCTTATTTATGATAACAAAGGCTAGAATCAAATTAATAAAGTCGTTAGATCAACGAAAACACAGAAACCTCCAACATCTTTTTATCGCAGAAGGGCCAAAGTTGGTGGGTGAATTGCTGGCTACTATGCAACCTGCCTACATTGCTGCTCTACCAGAATGGTGGAAGGGTAACATGAAAATGGTAAAACAGAATTGCGAGACAGATACTATAACTCCAGAAGAACTGCAAAAAACCAGTTTGTTGCGTACTCCGCAACAAGTAATAGCCCTCTTTCCCATTCCGCAATACAATTTTGATGTTGAAATTGCCCAACAAGAATTATGCCTGGCTTTAGACGGTGTTCAAGACCCGGGAAATATGGGTACCATCCTAAGGATTGCGGATTGGTTTGGAATCCATAATGTTGTCTGTTCAGAAGATACCGTAGATGTTTACAACCCAAAGACAGTTCAGGCCACTATGGGAGCCTTGGCTCGAGTAAAAGTTCATTACACCAACCTTACGGAAATGCTAAGCCAATGCAATACGCATATCTATGGAACGCTTTTGGATGGGAAAAACATCTATGAGCAAGAACTTGACCAATATGGGTTCATAGTAATGGGAAATGAAGGAAATGGACTGTCGCAAGCAATTAGAAGCCTTGTGACGCAGAAATTATATATTCCCAACTATCCGAGAGGAACACAAACCACAGAAAGTCTGAATGTAGCCATTGCCACCAGTATTGTATGCTCGGAGTTCCGGAGAAGGCAGCAATAAGAAGAAGGCAGCGATTTGCTGCCTTCTTCTATTATAGGATTTATTCATCTTCTATTGGGAAACCTTCTTCGTCTTCGTCCTTTACCTCGGCTTCTTCTGAATAACTGCTGTAGAAAGTATCGTCAGATTCCACTGCGTCATCCCCATCTAAACCGTCGTCGTTGTCCTCATTATCGTCCTCTTCGTCATAGATGGGATTCCCGTCCTCATCATATTCTTTATACACAGGCTCAAGCTTAAGCTTTTCTACAGGATCTTTCTTCTTTGCAAAAATAGCCTCAACCCACGTACCCTTAGTAATTTCCAATACATCATAGCCTTGAGCTACCTTCTTCTCAAGGGTGCCGCCCGGAGCATGAATCCTACTTGCAGGCAACTGAGTGGTACTGATATCAAAACCGCTTTCAATAATGTCTTTTAGCGCTAAGGAGATAGAATCCCATCCACCACCAAAATTCTTATCAATCAGATCGAGCAGAACGGGGGCAGAAATATGCTTTACATTCTCATAGCTGAGATCCGTAATACGGGTAATGGTCTTTCTACGAATAGCCACACATCCCTTATCAGATTTGCAGTGATGGAATTTCACCCAGTTGAGATTACTATACTTACTTGCCTCACGCTCATCATCTTCATTAAAATGAACAACTTCAAAGGCCAAACGGATAATATTTAGAAGTTTTTCTTCCACAATTGAAAAATCCTCTTCTTTGCGCTCCTTTTCCCACATCGAGCCAATCTGTTGGGCAGTCATTGACCAGATGTTCGAAGAGTTCAAATCCTGTACAGATTCAACAGAGACAATATTCTTCTTTTCTTCTTTCATATCACTTTACTTTATTTGTTTTTCGGCTGCGAAGATACGAATATTCACCCGAATAACAAAATGTTCAAGAAAAAAAGTCTTAGCACCAAACCAAAGATACCCTAAACAAGATATTCCTGCAATTGTCGACAGAAGATCGGCATCTGCCTGATAAAACCTGATTTTATGACTTGAAAACAACTTTTCTGCGAGGAATAAAATATTTTATATGTCGCAAACGAATGTCTTGCCGCGGGAAAAAAGAAGTTTTAGAACTAAAAGAGAGAAGCGGATTCGCAAAAAAACCTGAACCTTGTTGGAGAATATCACAAAACCTTATATCTTTGCAAAGACATAAAGATAAAATACAGAAAATTATACATTTACTATTCACGTTCTTTCACCTATATTATAAACCTATTAAATTTAGTAACAATGGCATTCAACATTCAAGATTTCATCACCAAGCAGGTGACATCGGCAATGGGAACCGTTGACGTTCCCTCCGCAGCAAAGAACCAAGTACTGAACGGCCTTACGGAGTCCATTCTGGGTAGCCTGACCCAAACTGCCACCAAGGCAGGCGGCATCGATGAGTTGAAGAATCTGCTCACAGGCAAGACATCGGCCGCATCAAGTCCCATCACCGATCTGGCCACAAGCATTTTCAGCAAAAACATCCTTGGCTCGCTAGGCTTAGGCGACGGGACTAACAATGCGCTAACGGGAATAATCCCCTCCATCATCGGGCAACTGGGCGGTATCCTGAAGGATCAGGACGGCGACGGAGACGTTGACCTTAAAGACATCCTTGCCACCTTGGGCGTAGGAGGAGGCGGTGCAGGTTCCATTATCGGGTCTGCTGCCAAGAGCATCCTTGGCTCTATCTTCGGCAAAAAGTAGCACAACAAATTGAATAATAAAAAAAGAGGCGCCTCTGCGAGAGTGCCTCTTTTTATGTTATCTGCAAGTCAGAATTCAAGATCGGCATAATGGGGATTGTGGTCAGAGATTTGACGTTCTTTATTCTCCTTTTCGATATGGGTATGCGTTACCTTAATATTAGGGGTGACAAAGATGAAGTCTATCTTCTCCATTTTGTCGGGAGGAATTTGACAGAAAGAATGCCATGTGCCTGTAGTTCCCGTATGGTTGTTCGTCATGTGGTAGGCATCGTTCATCTTAAACTCATTCGTTACCATAGTGGTATAAGCCTCATCGCGCTCGGTAACATTGAAGTCGCCAGTAACAACGGCAGGCTTGTCTCCCACTATTGCCTGAATCTTCTTCATGATAAGCTTGGCGCTCTCACGACGGGCCACCTTGCCTACATGGTCGAAATGTGTGTTCACGGCCATAAAGACCTTGCCTGTTTTCTTATCCTTCAGTTTAACCCAACTGGCGACACGCTCCAAAGCCGCATCCCATCCTTTGGAACCAACAACATCGGGAGTTTCTGAGAGCCAGAAATTACCTTGGTCCAAAACCTTAAATTTGTCCTTACGGTAGAAAACTGGAGTTGCCTCACCTTCTTTCTTGCCGTCAGTCCTACCCACTCCAACATATCCATAACTTTTCAGATTTTTATACAAATAAACCAATTGGGGATAAGTCACCTCCTGCATTCCGCAAATATCTATCGCATTATCTTTCAGATACCGCGTAACACGTTCCTTACGCTGGTCCCAACCGCAACCTATCTTGTAATCATCTCCGTTGATACAACGTATATTAAAAGTACCCCAACGAACCTTTAACACATTCTTACCGGATGTCTGCGCATTGGCAAGAACTGGGAGTAATATGGCTAAGGCCAATAATAGTATCTTCTTCATATCAGTAATTTGTTATGTTTATTTTGTCAATTACAGGTTTTATTCCGCGTAAAATTACATTTTTTTTGATAAAACTCAGCATGTTAGCATCAAAAATTGTATTTTTGTAATGATTATTAATATTATAAGGTGGAAAATACCACAAACGCATAGGTATATGAGAGATTCTTACAAGCAAATAAAAGATGATTGGCAAGTTGCCCAGACTTTACACCAAGAATGTGAAGAAATAAGGCGTTACGCATTCCAATGTGTCAACCTAACGGCAGAAACCGATTTAGCGCTCTCTCATACCTATAGAGACTGTCTCTTTATAGGTTGCCATCTGCCCATGGGGTTAAAGAAGAGAAGCAAGGACTGCCTCTTCCTTCCCGACATGGGCGAAACATTCCGTTATCGTAACCACCTGTATTCGCCGGAAGAACTCTACGAGGGATATTCACCTGCTGTAAAAAGCTCATACGAAACGTGCTTCGACGGACGCGTTTACCGACATTTCTTGAAAAAGGGTAAACATAGCTCGGATGTCAAAGAGACCCTGGCGCGTTCCTTGCATGATCATAGTATTTCAGATTGCCTACACGATTTCCTTTCAAACTTCGACGAACACCGCCTTATCGGTATTATGGGCGGACACAGCCTTTCACGCAGAGACATCGCCTATAGGCAGGTAGCATATCTAAGCAAACTACTGACGGAGAAGGGTTTCCTTATGATAACAGGAGGAGGACCTGGCGCTATGGAGGCTACACATTTAGGTGCTTGGATGGCTGGACGGAATGAGATGGAGTTGCAGGATGCCCTACACATTATGTCAACAGCTTCCAAGTTTACTGACGAAGGTTGGCTGGAAACTGCATGGAGGGTTCATGATCGCTTTCCACAAAAAGATTATCAAAGCCTGGGAATTCCCACATGGCTCTATGGACATGAGCCCTCTACGCCTTTAGCCACACATATTGCCAAGTACTTTGACAATAGCATACGTGAAGACGGGATCCTCTCTGTTGCCAAGGGCGGCATCATATACACACCTGGTAGTGCAGGAACCTTACAAGAAATTTTCCAGGAGGCCGTTCAGAACCATTACCTGACATTTGGTTATTCAAGTCCCATGATTTTTCTGGGGACTGACTTCTGGAAAAGAGAAGTGCCTATATGGCCTTTGATGATGGACCTTACAGAAAGAGGTGTTTACAAGAACCTTATCCTGTGCCTGACGGACAAGAAGGAAGATGTGGAACACGTACTTATGGAACAAGTTTTAGCGCATCAGCAACAGAAATAGGTTCATCGTTCAGATAAGCCACCACAAAAGCATCCGGAAAATCCTGACGAACGGTAACCAACGTGGACTTCACTAACTTATAATCCGTCTCGCTTCCATACAACACCTTTACCAGATTACCAGAACGCTTAAATGTCACAGGTTTATAATCCTTTAACCGCTCGTCATCGGCCTTTATCTCTTTGCTTACAGCAAATAACTGAATACTGAAGACAGGAACTGCAGGAGTGGGCGTAGGGATTCCTTCCGGTTCCGCCACTTCGGGTACCTCTTTTTTCTCTGCTATGGTGAGGACTTCAACTTCAGTCTTCTCGGCATCAGCTTTTGCAGATAATTCTTCTGCTACCATACGTTCAATCTCCTCTGGCGTTGGATCTTCACGAACAGGGACAAATGCATGTGTAGGTGATACATCCATAAGAGGTTGCTCCACTTCAGCCAGTTTTTCCTTTTTAATCTTACTGGCTTTAATGCCGCTATCCTTACCATTCGACCTACGCAAAGCCAAAAGGGATTTCTTCTCTGTCTTATCTTGTGTGATGGTGTAATATTCTATCAGGGAATTGTAGATATCTATTGCAATCTGTCGGATTCCCGATTTACTGGTCAGATAGGCGGCATCCTGAATATTGGAGAGGAAGCCCACCTCAGTTAGAACGGCTGGCATATTAGTATTTTGGCAGACATACAATTGCTTGGGGCGGGCTCCGCGTCCATTTGGTCGTCCTGTCTCGCCATAGTTCTTCTGAAGAAGCCAAGCTAATAATTCGCTCCTGTCGATAGTACGGACAATAGAACTGTTCCTGACTGCGTTGTTAGACCCCTTAAGGTCGGCATAGAAACTTTCCGTTCCAGAAACCAAGGGATTGGGTGCTGAGTTAATATGTACGCTCAGGAACAAGTCAGCATTTGCATTATTGGCTATATTGCACCGTTCTTCCAACGACAGATAACGGTCATCGGCTCTGGTTAGGATTACCTTTATGCCAGGCTTGTTCTTCTTCAGAAGTGTGGAAATTTCATTAACTATTGACAAAGTCAGGTCCTTTTCCAACGTTTCTCTCATTGACGTACCCTGATCATTACCTCCATGCCCTGCATCCAAAACCCATACCAATGGACGTGGCTTGGCACACACGAACAGCGGAAAGAGCAACAACAATAGAAATATGAGTTTTTTCATGCTGCAAAGTTACGATTAAGTGAGAGAAATGCAAAAGAAAAACTAGTTTTTCTTTCATTTCCGAACGGAAGTAAGTTCGAAACGGAAGTTTCAAAGTTACGATTAAGTGAGAGAAATGCAAAAGAAAAGCTTGTTTTTCTTTTCATTTCCGAACGGAAGTAAGTTCGAAACGGAAGTTTCAAAGTTACGATTAAGTGAGAGAAACGCAAAATTTATTTGGACTTTTCCATGAATATGTATTATCTTTGCAATGGAAATTATAGCAGAACCCATGAGCGACGGAAATTTCAACAGAGCCCTGCTCCCCTCTACGCCAATAGCCAGCGGTATAAAGATGGGTAAGCAACAAATGAAAGCAAAAGCAGTAACTGTCTTAAAAGAATTAATGAAAGAAAAGTTCCCCACCCTTTCGGATGAGGAACTGCAGGATATTGTATCAACTTTTAACGCCCGGCTTTAGCGAACTGTTACCTTAGCGGCAAGAGCTTTACACTTGTCGCGCAAAGCATCCTGAGAGGCTGAAAGATTATCCCAACAAACCACTACACCCATTCTGCGTCCCACATGAGCTTCCGGCTTACCAAAGATACGCAAATAGGTACGTTCTGCAGCACATACGTCCTCCATTCCCTCATATTGAGGTGACTTCGTTTCAACAGGTGACAAGATAACTGCAGATGCTCCTTGACGCTCCTGTGTAATCTCTGGGATGGGTAAACCTAAGACGGCACGACAATGCAGTTCAAATTCGCTCAAATTCTGGGTACCAGCTAAAGTAACCATTCCTGTGTCATGCGGACGAGGACTCAATTCGCTGAAGATCACACCTTCCTTCTCGCTCACGAAGAACTCTACACCCCAGATGCCGGCTCCCGTCAAAGCTGATGTAACCTTCTCTGCCATCTGCTGCGCAGCCTTCAAGTGTTCGGCTTTCATAGCTTTGGGTTGGAAACTCTCGCGATAATCACCCCCCTTTTGCACATGCCCTACAGGAGCACAGAAAAGTGTAGGACCATTCTTCTGGGTTACTGTCAGAAGGGTAATCTCATAATCGAAGGGGATAAACTGCTCCACTATCACCTCCATAATATCGCCACGACTGCCACCACAGGCATTCTCCCAAGCTTTTTCCAACTCGCTAGCATTGTCCACCTTGCTCTGCCCATGACCGCTACTACTCATCAACGGCTTAATGATACAGGGGAAGCCGATCTTCTGAGCAGCTTCCTTTAATTCATCAAAGGTGCTGGCATAGAGATAATTGGCTGTTTTCAGTCCCAACTCGGTATGAGCCAACTCACGTATAGCCTTACGGTTCATGGTATAGTTTACGGCTTTTGCACTGGGCACAACATGAATGCCTGCTTTCTCAAACTCGTAGAGTTTTTCTGTGCGGATAGCCTCAATCTCAGGCACGATAATATCTGGCTTCACCTCCTCCACAACTTTCTGGAGTGCATCACCATCCAGCATACTGAACACCCTGCGTTCATCTGCCACTTGCATAGCAGGTGCATTGTCATACTTGTCGCAAGCAACAACATATTGTCCCTTACGTTTACAGGCAATTACAAATTCTTTTCCCAGTTCGCCTGAACCCAATAAAAGTATTTTCTTAACCATAATATATTATTTATTTCTATCAACTCTAAACTATCAACTCTAAACTATCAACTCTTATACCTCTCCCCCCAGCATTGAATCATGCGTTGCAGCAGTTTATCTTCGGATGGATTCTGCTGGGCATGCCATAGACGCAGGTCTTGTAAGTCATCTGGCAGGAATTGCTGTTCTACAAAATGACCCTCATAATCGTGAGCATATTTATAGCCATCGCTATAGCCCAACTGTTGCATCAGTTTGGTCGGAGCATTACGCAAATGCAAAGGAACAGGCTGGTTACCCGTCTGCTCTACCTTCTGCATAGCATCGTTGATGGCCATATATGCCGAATTACTCTTAGGGCTTGTTGCCAGATAAATGGTTGCCTCAGCCAACGGAATCCGCCCCTCAGGCCAACCAATCTTCATAACGGCATCAAAGGCTGCATTGGCAAGAAGCAGAGCATTGGGATTGGCAAGTCCTACATCCTCACTGGCGCTTATCACCAGTCGGCGTGCTATGAAGGCAGGATCTTCTCCTCCCTCTATCATGCGGGCCAACCAATAAATGGCGGCATCGGGGTCGCTGCCCCTGATACTCTTGATGAAAGCCGAAATGATATCATAGTGCATCTCGCCATCCTTGTCGTATGCCAAAGGATTCTGCTGCAGACGTTCTGCCACAATCCGGTCGGTCACCAAGACTTTATCCTCCTTCTCAGCTCCTTCATAAAGCAGCTCCAGAATATTCAGCAACTTACGGGCATCGCCTCCGCTGTATCGCATCAGGGCAGATGTTTCCTGTAGTTCGAAAGGTTTTTGCTTCAGGATGGCATCCTGTTCGGTGACCCGCTTGACTAAAGCCATCAAATCATCCTGCTCCAAAGGCTTTAGGGTATAAACCTGACAACGGCTCAAAAGAGGTCTTATCACCTCGAAAGACGGATTCTCTGTAGTAGCACCTATCAGGGTTACCACACCCTGCTCCACAGCTCCCAGCAATGAGTCTTGCTGCGACTTGCTGAACCTATGAATCTCATCTATAAAAAGAATGGGCGTTGCCGTATTGAAGAATCTGTTTCCCTTGGCCTTATCAATTACATCACGCACATCCTTTACCCCACTGGTTACAGCGCTGAGTGTATAGAAGGGTGTCTGTAACTGGTGGGCGATAATGGTAGCCAGCGTAGTCTTTCCTACTCCAGGAGGGCCCCACAAGATAAAACTGCTCAATCGTCCACCCTCGATCATACGACGAAGAACAGCACCCGGACCTACCAGATGTTGCTGCCCAACATAATCGTCGAGCGTAAGAGGACGCATTCTTTCCGCTAATGGTGCCATAACAACTGCAAAAGTACAAATAAGTGAGCGAAATGCAAAATTTTAATTCATTTTTCGCTTATATTTTTCACTTTTCACTTTTCACTTTTCACTTTTATTTGTATCTTTGCCACATGAAACTTTCAATTTTAATACCAACCTTTAATCAAGACTGCACCCGATTGGTGCACGACCTCTTGGAACAACTTCCCCAAGACGCCGAGATTATAGTTGCAGACGATGGGAGTACTGTTGCATCTATTCGTGAAAACAATGCTACTATATCGCAACTCGGCCAATGCCGCTATTGGCAAGCTAAAATGAACCTTGGACGCGCAAAAATACGCAATCTGTTAGCCGAAATGGCTCAAGGCGAATGGATTCTTTTCATTGATAGTGATGCACAGGTAAAGAGCAAGGATTTTATAGCTAATTACCTTAAAGAGACAAATGGCAGGCAAGTTATTTGTGGTGGCACTGGCAATTATGACAGTTGTCCGTCAGAAGACAAAGCCTTGCGTTATAAATACGAGGTACATGCCGAAAGAAAACGAACCCTCAAAGCTAGAAGGAAGAAACCTTATGCACAGTTCTCAACCTTTAACTTCATGATATTACGAGATCTTTTCCTGCAAATACGTTTTTGTAACGAGATTTGCGATTACGGGCATGAGGATTCACTATTTGGTTTGGCATTAAAAGACCGTAAAATTCCTGTTTTACACATAGACAACAAGCTTATCCATACAGGCCTTGAACCTACACCCGCTTATCTGCGTAAGATAAAGACTTCGCTTTTCACCCTCTCCCGAATAGACGAAAAAATACAACGTAGATTCACAATCTCTGCTATTGCTCTGTTTATCAAGAAATGTCATCTTCAGGGAGTTGTTACATGGCTTTTTAAAGTAAGTGGCCATCAATTAAAGCAGAACCTGTATGGCAAAAATCCCTCTTTGTTCCTTTTTAAATTATACAAGTTGGGATTCTTCTGCAAGATTATGGAGTAATCACGCCCATTCGCTAAGTTCCAGCCATCGCATGGATTTCTCATCCAGTTCCTCTGTGAGGCGGGGAAGACGTTTGCTCATCTCTGTAATCTGTTCAACACTGATGGTGCCACTGCTGAGAGCAGACTCGATCTGGTTTTTTTCTGTTTCTAAACGTTCTATGTCCTGCTCTAACTGTGCGAATTCCTGCTTTTCCTTGAAGGTGAGTTTTCGTTTCTGATCTGTGCGCGGCTTAACTTTTGCTTCATCAGGGGAGGATGATGTTTTGGAAACAGGCTCAGGCTTACGTTCTTCCAGTTTTTCCCATTCACGATACTGGGAGTAGTTACCAGGAAAGTCCTTGATATCACCATCACCATTAAAGACAAGAAGATGATCCACAACCTTGTCCATAAAATATCGGTCGTGACTGACGACAATAACACAACCATGAAAATCCTGCAGGTATTGTTCCAGAATCTGAAGGGTTATGATATCCAAATCGTTGGTCGGCTCATCCAACACCAGGAAATTGGGATTTTGCATGAGAACGGTACAAAGATGAAGTCGGCGCTTCTCTCCACCTGAAAGTTTATAGATGTAGTTTTGCTGCTGAAGAGGCGTAAACATAAAATGCTGCAGAAACTGCATAGCTGAAAGGTGACGCCCTCCGCCAAGATCAACGAAATCTGCAATCTTACGAACTGCATCGATAACCTTCATTTGGTCATCAAACTGCATGCCGTCTTGACTATAATAACCGAATCGTACCGTCTCGCCAATGACAAAACGGCCCGAATCAGGCTTTACCTCACCCAAAAGCATCTTGATAAAGGTAGTTTTGCCTGTACCGTTTCCACCCACGATTCCCATCTTCTCATAACGGGAGAAGTTATAATAAAAATCCTTTAAGATTATCTTCTCTTTTGCTTTCGTTGCAGAATCCCTCAAAGGGAACTTCTTGCTTACATATTCAGCCTCAAATATCTTACTGCCTATATATGTACTCTTCATCTCAAGGCGAACCTGTTGCTCCTCAATACGCCTTCTGGCAACTTTCTCCAATTCATAGAATGCCTCCTCACGATAACGGGCTTTGTGTCCACGCGCCTGTGGCTGACGCCGCATCCAATCGAGTTCAGTCCTGTACAGATTGTTGGCACGTGTAATCTCCGAGCGAGCTACGTCAATGCGCTCCTGACGTTTCTCTAAATAATAACTATAATTACCCCGATAGGTATAGATGGTCTCATCGTCGAGTTCCAAAATCAAGGAGCAGATATTATCCAGGAAATACCTGTCATGTGTAACCATCAGCAGCGTAATGTTACTCCTTTTCAGATAGCCTTCTAACCATTCTATCATCTGAATATCAAGGTGATTAGTGGGCTCGTCTAAAATCAGGAAATCCGGTTCCATGATAAGGACGTTAGCCAAGGCTACACGTTTTAGTTGACCACCGGATAGCTGACATAGAGGCTTATGAAACTCAGTAATGGAGAGTTTAGAGAGAATTGTCTTACTGCGGTTCTCATAATCCCATGCCTTCTGATGGTCCATTCTATCCAAGATATCCTGAAGCCCAGGATTACCAGGAGTTGCCATACAATGCTCATATTCACGGATAAGATTGGTGGTTTCATTGCCATGCCAGAAACATGCTTCAAGCACAGTCATATCCATAGGATAGTTGGGTGACTGTTCAAGATATCCGACACGAAGATCATTATGAAATACCACATTCCCTTCATCTGCCGAATCTTTACCTGCCAGTATGTTAAGCAAAGTGCTTTTGCCTGTTCCGTTTTGGGCAATAAGACCTACCTTTTGCCTCTCAGCTATACTAAAAGACAAATCCTGAAACAGTGTACGGTCACCTACTCTACGTGTGAGATTCTGAACCTGTAAATATGATACCATGTTAAATTTTCTGCAAAAGTATGTAAAAACGACGGATTATTGAAATAATTTCACAAGGAAAGTTTGGTAGATTAAAGGATTTGACATAACTTTGCACAGATTTTTGAAACACTGCTCACATTGAGCAGTTATCTTAATTATCCAACACCTTATTTATTATTATAAAAAAGCATAAAAACTATGCACAAAAAGAACGAACTAGAAAGTATGAGTTCTGATGAATTGGCTGCACTTGCCAAATCCTTGGGCGTGAAAGTTATTAGCGACCAAACAGAACTAATTTACAACATTATAGATGCAGAATCTGTGCAGCCAATAAACCCTCCAGAAAAGAAAAAGCGTACAACCAAGAAGGCCGAAAAAGCAGAGAATCCATCTGCTAAGAAGACCGAAAAAGCAGAAAAACCATCTGCTAAGAAGGCTGAAAAAGAAGAAAAATCATCTGCCAACAAGATTGAAAAAGAAAAGGCCACTGGAACAGAAAAGAAGACTACGAGGAAAAAGACAACTAAAAAGGAAGTTGAAAAAACAGAGGAGAATGTTGCTATAGACCCAGAGTCTACAACAAAAATAGAGGAGAGCACTACCAGCTTAGTAGAAGAAGTTCCTGCTAAAAAGAAACGGAAGAGAATTGGCGAAGCAAAGACCGAGGCCAAAACTCAATTAGCCAATTTGCAAGAAGAAATTGCTTTCTCGGGAAATGCTCAAGAATTTGCTGAAGACTTAAACAAGGAGCAAAACCAATTCAAACAAGAAAGTCCTATAAACCAGGATGTTACAGAATATGAAGTACAACAATTCTTCAACTCCGGGGAAGATTTCATTATTCTGCAAGATATCCCCAAATTAGAGGAGCAAGTTGAGATGGTTGCCATAACCAACGCCCCCCCCAGTCGTCCTGATATTGGCACACGTGTTATCGACGATTTGCCCGAACTTGACAAGCCTATCAGCCAGAAAGAAGAAGAAAAATTTGACTTTGGAGAAAATATTCGCGGCGAAGGTGTTTTAGAGGTAATGAACGAAGGATTTGGCTTCCTACGTAGCAGTGATTACAACTACCTAAGCAGTCCTGACGACATCTACGTTAGTTCGCAAATTATTCGTCAGTATGGATTAAAGACAGGTGATGTGATTGAAGGGCCTGTTAGACCTCCTCGAGAAAATGAGAAATATTTCCCTTTAATAAAAGTCAACACTATTAATGGATGTAATCCTGAGGAAGTTAGAGACCGAAGCCCCTTTGAGAATCTTACCCCCCTCTTCCCTGAAGAAAAGTTCCAACTCTGCAATGGTATAAACGACACCATGTCTGCGCGTGTTGTTGACCTCTTTGCACCCATCGGAAAAGGACAGCGTGCACTTATTGTTGCTCAACCTAAAACAGGTAAGACAATTCTTATGAAGGACATTGCCAATGCCATTGCAGCCAATCATCCTGAAGCATACCTGATTATGCTCCTCATTGACGAGCGTCCGGAGGAAGTCACTGACATGGCTCGTACCGTAAAGGCTGAAGTTATAGCAAGTACCTTTGATGAACCGGCAGAACGCCACGTGAAGATTGCTGGAATTGTATTAGAGAAGGCCAAAAGAATGGTAGAGTGCGGACATGATGTAGTTATTTTCCTTGATTCCATCACCCGTTTGGCAAGAGCCTACAACACCGTATCACCTGCAAGCGGAAAGGTTCTAAGTGGTGGTGTAGACGCCAATGCCTTACACAAGCCCAAACGATTCTTCGGTGCAGCCCGAAACATTGAACATGGAGGAAGCCTTACCATTATTGCTACCGCTCTTACCGATACAGGAAGCAAAATGGATGAGGTAATCTTCGAGGAATTTAAGGGAACGGGTAACATGGAGCTCCAACTTGACCGTATGCTCAGCAACAAGCGCATCTTCCCCGCTGTCAACATTGTTGCAAGTAGTACACGTAGGGATGACCTACTGCAAGACAAGATGACGCTTGACAGAATGTGGATCCTTCGCAAATTCCTGAGTGACATGAATGCTATTGAGGCCATGAACGAAGTAAAGTCAAGGCTAGAGCATACTAAGACAAACGAAGAGTTTTTAGTGAGCATGAATTCCTGATTTCAATGTTACAATAAAGCGAAGCGGGCGCATAAGACAAGTATGCGTCCGTTTTGCTTTTACAGACAGTATAATTTTGTTAAATAATTACAATTCTTTTTTCTTTTGAAGAAACGGAACATGATATTTTAGCAAATTGTCGTACCTTTGCAGCCGTTTTATTACATAACATACAGAAAAATCAACAAAAACAGATGAATATGAAAATGAATTTGAAGTACATGACCGCTGTTCTCGGCATAATGGTTGCTGGTATCCTTTCTTCATGCAGCAACAAATCACAACAACAGATGCCAGCAGCAAACTTCGAGACCATGAAGGTTACTACCAAAGATGTAACTATGACTACAAAATACAGTGCCACCATACGCGGTCGTCAAGACATTGACATTCTGCCCCAAGTGAGCGGTACTTTGACAAAACTCTGTGTTACGGAGGGACAGGTAGTTAAGGCCGGACAAGCATTGTTCATTATTGACCAAGTTCCCTACCAGGCTGCACTTAATACAGCTTTAGCCTCTTTGGAATCAGCTAAAGCCCAGCTGGCTACATCTCAGTTGGAATATAACAGCAAGAAAACCCTTTTCGATCAGAATGTTGTTAGCGATTTCGACCTTCAGAAAGCCAGCAATGCACTGCTAACAGCCAAAGCCACATTGGCACAATGCGAAGCCCAGGTAGTGAATGCCCGCAACAACCTAAGTTACACCGTTGTCAAGAGTCCCTCTAACGGAATTGTAGGAACACTCCCCTACCGTCAGGGAGCATTAGTAAGCCCCAATATGGGCCAACCTCTGACCACAGTGAGCGACAACAACCAAATGTATGTTTATTTCTCTATTAACGAGACACAGTTGCTGACTATGACACGCGAAAGTGGTAGCGCAGAAGCTGCTATCAGTGCCATGCCCGAAATTAAGTTAATTTTAGTTGACGGTAGTGAATACAAGTACACAGGCAAGGTAGAAAGTATCAGCGGTGTTGTTGACCGCAGTACCGGTACCGTACAAGTTCGTGCAGTCTTCAATAATCCCGAGAAACTTTTACATAGTGGTAGCACAGGATACGTTGTTATTCCCACAGTTTACAAGGACAAAATTGTTATTCCTGCTACAGCAACAGTTCAAGTACAAGACAAGTTTAAAGTCTATCTTGTAGACAAAGATAACATAGCCCATGAACGGCTCGTAGTTACCGAACCCCATACCAACGGAAAGGAATACGTGATAAAGGAAGGATTGAAGGTGGGTGACTTGATAGTAGCCGAAGGAGCAGGTATGCTCAAAGACGGACAAAACGTAAAGCCCAACAAATAAGTTTAGAGTTGAGGATTAGAGATTAGAGATTAGTGTTGAGAGATTAGAGACATTTTTTAAAGTCAATGAAAGGAAATATTTTTATAAAAAGACCGGTAATGGCCATCTCCATAGCCATTATGATTCTGTTGGTCGGTGCCATTTCATTTAGTTCGCTCCCATTGGAACAGTACCCCGACATTGCTCCGCCAACTGTATCTGTAAGTGCCACTTATACCGGTGCAAGCGCAGATGCCGTGATGAAAGCCGTTATTCAGCCTTTGGAGGAGGGTATCAACGGCGTAGAAAACATGCTGTATATTAGTAGTACTGCTACCAATGCCGGATCTGCTACCATTAATGTAATCTTCAAGCAGGGGACAGATCCCGATATGGCTGCTGTAAACGTTCAGAACCGTGTAAGTCGCGTGCAAGGTTTGCTGCCTCAGGAAGTAACAAGGATTGGTGTAAGTACTATTAAAAGACAGACCTCTTTCCTACAGATTGATGCACTTTGCAGCGAGGACGGAACATACGACGAGGATTTCATCTCTAACTACCTTGATATCAACGTCATCCCACAGATCAAACGTGTTGAAGGTGTTGGTGATGTAATGCTACTTGGTGGAACTTACTCTTTGCGTATCTGGATGAAACCCGAGTTGATGGCTCAGTATGGTGTTGTTCCCGATGACATCACAGCAGCACTGGCAGAACAGAACCTTGAGTCTCCCGCAGGTCAGTTAGGCGAAAAACCTGTAAATGGTACCCACGGAGATGGTGTTGACAACTATTACCAATATACGCTGAAGTACAAGGGGCGTCTGAAGGAGATTTCCGAGTTCGAAGACATCGTGATACGCGCCAATGCCGATGGAACTATCCTACGTCTGAAAGACATAGCTGATGTAGAATTGGGTGCCATAAGCTATTCTTTCCACGGCGAGGCAAACGGTCATCCGGGTGTTACCTTCCTCTGTTTCCAATTGGCAGGAGCCAATGCGAAGGAGACAAACGACCGCGTCAGCAACAAGCTGGACGAGCTAAGCAAAGACTTACCCAAGGGCATGAAGTTCATAAAGATGATGTCGAGCAACGACTTCCTGCTGGCATCCATAGCCAACGTGGAAGAGACGCTTCTGGTAGCCATTCTGCTCGTAGTGCTGGTGGTTTACTTCTTCCTGCAGGACTTCAAGGCTACCCTCATCCCCGCCATATCCATCATTGTCTCCTTGGTGGGAACATTTGCCTGCCTCTCCATAGCAGGCTTCACGCTTAACCTCCTCACACTCTTTGCATTGGTGCTTGCCATTGGTACGGTGGTCGATGACGCCATCGTTGTGGTGGAGGCTGTGCAAGCCAAGTTCGACTCAGGTTATACCAGCCCCTACGAAGCCACCAAGGATGCTATGGGCGATGTTACCATGGCAGTAATCTCTTGTACCTTCGTATTTATGGCAGTGTTCATCCCCGTTAGCTTTACAGGTGGAACGGCAGGTATTTTCTACACCCAATTCGGTGTAACGCTGGCAACAGCAGTAGGTTTGTCTTGTGTCAGCGCCCTTGTTCTCTGCCCCGCCTTGTGTGCCATTATGATGCGTCCTGCCAACGAGGAAAGACGTAAAGGTTTCTTTGGAGCTATCAACTATCGAACACGTTTGGCTTACGAAGCAACCTATACTGCCATGATGGAAAAATACACCAATATTCTTCGCCGAATGATATCCCGGAAGGTTAGGTATTATGTTAGTTTTGGCGCTCTGGCTATTGCCATGGTTGGCGTGCTATTCTTTGCTAGCCATCTCCCAGGCGGATTGGTTCCCAGCGAGGATCAGGGCGTTTGTATGATGAACGTGAGTGCAGTTCCTGGTAGTAACGTAGCGTCAACGTATGACGTTTTGAACAAGGCACAGAAAATCATCGAGGAAGTACCAGAAATCAAAGAATACACCAAGGTAGCCGGATATGGATTCATGTCGGGCCAGGGAACATCCTATGGTATGTCAGTTATTCGTATGAAGCCATGGGGAGAACGTCAGTATGGACTTGGTTTTGGATTCGTGACGTTGGCCCTTCTAGCCTTCATCATTGCACTGATAGTATTTATCCGCAGTTTATTTAATAGGAAAAAAATTGACAAAAAGGATATAGCTTTTGCTGTTGTAACTGCCATAACCGCTATAGCATTCATGAACTACCATCCACTGGACAATATGATGAGTACAAGTACTATGGTGGCAAATGCGAAACTGAATGCACGCTTACTAAAAGAAATTCCAGAGGCACAGTGCTTCGTCTTCGAACCTGGTATGATTCCCGGTTATGGTATGGGTTCTATTGAGCTACAGTTACAGGATAAAACTGGAACAGCAGATAAGGAAGTATTCTTTAACTACACCAAGGAGTTCATTGCCAAGTTGAGCGAACACCCTGAAGTGGGTCGATGCATTACTACCTATGAGCGAAATTTCCCTCAGTTTAATGTAGAGGTAGATGCTGCACAATGTAAACGAGCTGGAATTTCACCCACTACGGTATTGAGTGCCCTGGCCAGCTATTGCGGAGGTTCTTATATCAGCAACATGAACCAGTTCAGCAAGGTTTACCGCGTTATGCTACAGAGCAATCCGCAGGCCAGAACAACAGAGAACGACCTAAGCAATATGTTTATCCGTAATCAGGGCCACATGGCACCGCTAAGCCAGTTCGTGAAACTAACACCTGTCCTTGGCCCAGAAATTGACAACCGTTTCAACCTTTTTAGTTCCATCTCTGTTAACGTGGCAGCCAATACCGGCGTCAGCAACACCGAGGTTATGAAAGTCATCGAAGAGGTTCACAAAGAAGTATTCCCCGAAGGCTACAGCTACGAATTCGGTGGCATGGCTCGTGAAGAGGCACAGACAATAGGAAGCTATGACACCTATCTCACCTATGCTATCTGCGTGATTCTCATTTTCCTGATTTTAAGTTGTCTTTACGAAAGTTTCCTTATCCCATTCGCTGTGATATTCTCCGTTCCCGCAGGTTTGATGGGTACATACGGATTTGCTTGGCTGTGGAATGCAGGTTTTAACTGGACAATCACCCTAAACGGACAGGCCGCTCCCATTGGCCGTATGATTTTCATGGGCCAGATTGAGAATAACATCTACCTGCAGACGGGTGTGATTATGCTTATCGGTCTGTTGGCTAAGACTGCCATCCTTATTACAGAGTTCGCTCTTGAACGACGTCGTAAAGGTATGGGAATTGTTGAAGCTGCCTTTGCTGCTGCAGAGGCTCGTCTACGTCCTATCCTCATGACTGTACTTACCATGATATTTGGTATGATTCCTCTAGTATTTGCGACTGGAGCAGGAGCCAACGGAAACCGCACCATCGGTATCGGCGTTATTGGCGGTATGTCTTTAGGTACTTTGGCTATCCTGTTCACTGTGCCTCTCTTTTTCATCATCTTTGAATATCTTCAAGAGAAGATTCGCCCAGTAATGGTAGAAGAAGCCGACCGACAGTTCCTGAAGGAGCGTGAGCGCTCACAGAGAGAAAAAGAGAAAGCCATTGAGAATTCATAATGCATAATTCATAATCAAGATATGAACAATAAAGCAATTATATCAATAGCCATGGCAACGCTGCTACTGAGCAGTTGTGGGCTATTTAAGAACTACGAACGACCTGCCGACATCAATACCGATGGTATCTATGGCAATGCCCAGAGCGGAGGTGATCAGAGTTTGGGCGATATTAACTGGCGAGAGATTTTTACTGACCCTCAGTTGCAGGTCCTCATCGAGAAAGGACTGACCAACAATACAGACATGAAGAATGCCGACCTGAAAATTCAGGAGGTTCAGTATGCCCTCAAGTGTGCTAAACTAGCTTACTTCCCCAACATTTACTTCAACCCAAGTGGAACGGTAAACAGACCTTGGGACCCTTATGGGCGCAACGATTATAACACAAATACCACCTACAGCCTACCCGCTACTATGAGTTGGCAGATTGGTAGCCTTGGAAGCCTACGCAATGCCAAGAAAAAAGCTCAAGTGAACGTTGAGCAGCTAAAAAACGCTAAGCAAGCCGTACAGGCAGCCTTGGTGGCTAATATAGCTTCTATCTACTATACGCTGTCTTCACTTGACGAACAACTGGCACTGACCCAAACTACACGTGATAATTGGGGCAAGTACCTGGATATGGAAAAGAAACTGATGGAGGCCGGTCAGGCTGACTTGGCTGCTGTATCAAGCATCGAGGCTACCTATTACAGCATCTGTACCAGTGTTGTTGCTTTGGAAGATAACATCAAAGTTGTAGAGAACTCATTAGGAACTCTTTTGGGCGAGACCGCTGGACACGTTACCCGAGGTGCACTAAGCACTTTCCAGACACCTTCTATTCTGGCTACAGGAGCCCCTATCAGCATTCTGGCTCGCAGGCCCGATGTTAAGGCAGCCGAATTAGAGTTGGCCAGTGCCTTTTACGAGAAGAATATAGCCGCCAGTGGTTTCTACCCTTCACTCAATATAAGTGCAACAGGACAGTTTACCAACAGCCTTGGCGGTGGAGCCATCAACCCAGGCATTATGATTGGCAATGCAGTAGCAAGTCTCTCGCAACCCATCTTTTCTAATGGAAGGATTCGTGCACAGTATAAGATTTCCAAGGCCGAGATGGAAGTTGCCACAAACAACTTCAAACAAGCTATTATAGCTGCCGGTAACGAGGTAAACACTGCAATGGTTGAACTTAAGGGAGCCGAAGACCAGAAAGAGCTAATAGGCAAGCAGGTAACATCTCTCGAGAAAGCCCTCGATGCCACCCAAAAACTCTATGCCCTCAGCAGCACAAACTATCTAAATGTCATCACGGCTCAGAATTCGCTACTCTCAGCTCAAATGAATCAGATTAAAAACCGCATGGATGCCATCAATGCAACCATCGACCTCTACCAAGCCCTTGGCGGTGGCGGTGCAGAATAAAGGGACAACAAAAAAAGGAGCAGGCCTGGTGAATCCAGGCCTGCTCCTTTTTTTTTTTCCTGTCAAAACTAATTGAAAAGAAATCAGAACGGCAGATCCTCACCTTCAGCCTGGGGAGCAAAGGGAGTAGCAGCTGGTGCTTCAGCTGCAGGAGCCTGAGTAGGAACGGGAGCACCACCAAAAGGAGTGGTATCAGGAGCTACGGGAGCTGCTGCCATCGGAGCAGTCTGCACGTTGCGGTCAACACGGAAAGCGCGAACACCGTTGAACCAACGGCCCTGATACTCGCGAGCATCAATGTCGAAGGAAACTGTCATTACTTCACCCAACTGAATATTGAACTGCTGCATGCGGTCAGCACCGAAAACCTCAAAGAAAAGCTTGCGGGGGTACTGGTCCATCGTTTCCAATACGTACTGACCGCATATCCACTCACTTCCTGTTCTACTTGATGTACCCTTGCGTGGCTCGAGTACTGCAATAATTTTGCCTGTTATTTCCATTGTTATATATGTGTTATATTAAAATCGTGCCACAAAGGTATGAAAAAATAACTTACTGCGCGTTTTTTTCGAGGTGTTTTTTTTGGTGTTAGGGAAAAATCAGTATCTTTGTACAAAAATAAACAATACATATTATAATATGGAATTTAAAGTTTCAAGTTCAGCTCTTTACACTCGCCTTACTGCGGCCAGTAAAGTTATGGGGTCAAAGAACTCCATGCCCATCCTTGATTGCATTCTCTTTGATGTAAAGGACGGTAATATCACAATCACAGCTTCTGACAGCGAGAAGTATTATATCACATCAGCTCCCGTTATTGAGCAGAATGGTAATGCACGTTTCTGCATTCCTGCCAAGACCATTATAGATTCTATCAAGGAACTGGCTGAACAGCCTTTGGTCATCTCTTTTAACGAAGAGACCATGAAGGTGGAAGGACTGCACAGCAGTGGAAGTTTCAGCGTTATGGCACAGGATGCAGCCCCCTACCCTCTAGCCAAAAAGGTGAGCGATGGTGCAACACATCTCACAGTACCTGCCGAAGTACTGTTGAACGGTATCAACCGTTGTCTTTTTGCCACTGCTAACGACGAAATCCGCCTAGTCATGAATGGCATCTATGTGGATATTACACCCGACCATCTTATATTTGCCGGTACTGACGGACGTAAGTTGGTACGCAACACCGTAAACAGCATAAAGAGTGGACTCACGGCAGGATTCATCCTTCCTAAGAAGGTATGCGCCATACTGAAGACCGTCTTAAACAAGGACGAGGAGCAGGTGGAGATTCTTTTTGATACAGACAAGGCTACTATCAAATCAGAAGATATGACCATGCACTTCCGTCTTATAGAAGGCCGTTACCCTAACTACAACGCTGTTATCCCTCAGAGCAATCCCTTTAAGGCTACCGTTGACCGCGTAGCCCTTGTCAGTGCCTTAAAGCGTGTAGCTGTGTTCTGTAACCAGAGTAGCGGATTGGTGAAGGTGGAACTGAACAACAACAGTATGAGACTGACCGGACAAGACAACGAATATGCAACCAGCGCTGAGGAGTTCCTGACTTGCGAATATAATGCAAGCCCCATCAGCATAGGTTTCAGCTGCCAGTTCTTGTTGGAGATAGCCAACATTCTGGAAAGCGACACGATTACCTTGGAAGTTGCCGACCCCAGCCGTCCCGGCATCATCCGTCCCGTTGACGACAATACGGAGGATGAAGTACTTATGTTACTGATGCCCATGCGCGTAGAGGATTAAAACATTTCGGAAAGCATGAAGCTAAATCTGAAGAATCCCATCATTTTCTTCGACCTGGAAACAACAGGTCTGGATATTGCCAAAGACCGCATTGTGGAGCTATGCTACATCCGCGTTGAACCCAATGGGAACGAGGAGGCGAAGAGCATGCGCATCAACCCCGAGGTACACATCCCCGAGGAAGCCAGCAAGGTTCACGGAATCTACGACGAGGATGTTAAGGACTGCCCCACTTTTAAACAAATAGCCAAAACCTTATGGCAGACTTTTGAGGGTTGTGATTTGGCTGGTTATAATAGCAACAAGTTCGATGTGCCCCTTTTGGTAGAAGAATTCATGCGGGCCGGTGTGGAGGTAGATTTAAGCAAGCGCAAACTGGTAGACGTGCAGAACATCTATCATAAATTAGAACGCCGCACACTGATTGCAGCTTACAAGTATTATTGCAATAAAGACCTGGAGAATGCCCATAGTGCACTGGCCGACACACAGGCTACCTACGAGGTGCTGCAAGCCCAGTTGGACAAATATCCCGATGATCTGCAAAACGACATTCAGTTCCTGTCTGATTACTCCAAGATGGGTAATAACATTGATTTTGCCGGTCGTTTTGTTTATGATGACAAAGGTGTGGAAGTAGTGAACTTTGGCAAGTACAAAGGTAAACCTGTGAAGGAAGTATTGCAGAAAGACCCTGGCTACTACGGATGGATTATGCAGAGCGACTTCACCATGAACACCAAACAGGTATTAACAAAACTCAGATTTAAATATGCTGCAGGGTAAGAAAATCGTTCTGGGCATAACAGGTAGCATTGCGGCTTACAAGGCGTGTTATCTTATTAGAGGCCTCATCAAACAGGGTGCTGAGGTACAAGTCGTCATAACCCCGGCAGGCAAGGAATTCATTACTCCGCTCACACTGAGCACCCTTACCGGCAAACCTGTGGTGAGTGAGTTTTTTGATCGCAGAGACGGCTCTTGGCACTCCCATGTGCAAATGGGTCTTTGGGCCGATGCCATGATTATTGCTCCAGCCAGTGCCAGCACCATAGGCAAAATGGCAAATGGTATAGCCGACAATATGCTTATTACCACATACCTAAGCATGAAGGCCCCTGTCTTTGTTGCGCCTGCCATGGACTTAGACATGTATGCCCATCCCAGCACACAGAAAAACCTTGAAACCCTCCGTTCATACGGAAACCACATTATAGAACCCGGCACAGGCTTCCTTGCCAGCAAGTTGGAAGGCAAAGGCCGCATGGAGGAACCGGAAAACATAATAAAGGTCTTAGAGAGTTTCTTTGCTGAGAGAGCCGACCTACAAGGTAAGAAAGTACTCATTACAGCCGGACCGACGTACGAGAAATTAGACCCTGTGCGATTTATCGGCAACTACAGCAGCGGAAAGATGGGTATTGCCTTAGCCGAGGAATGTGCTGAACGTGGTGCTCAGGTGGAGTTGATTTGTGGCCCCGTAGGTATCAAGACAAATCACCCTAATATAACAAGGACAGACGTGGAAAGTGCCGAGCAGATGTACCAAGTTGCAACAAGAATCTTCCCCAACACAGATGCAGCCATCCTCTGTGCTGCTGTAGCCGACTTTACTCCTGCCAATGTCGCTGATAATAAGATAAAACGCGAAGGCAACAAACTGATACTGGAACTGGAACCTACAAAAGATATTGCCAAAGCCTTAGGACAAATGAAGAAGCAGGGACAAGTAATGGTAGGTTTTGCTTTAGAGACAAACGACGAAGAGAATCACGCCAAGGAAAAACTGCAGAAAAAGAATCTGGACTTCATTGTCCTGAACAGTTTACAGGACGAAGGCGCCGGATTCCAGCATAACACCAATAAGGTAACACTCATAGATAAGGACAGCAAGACATGCTTCCCGCTGAAATCAAAAAAAGAGGTTGCCAAAGATATTGTAAACAAACTGGTATCAATTATAAAATGAGGAATTTATCTATCTTTCTTGTTTTAACCGTCTTCGCTCATACTTGCATGCAACTTAATGCACAAGAACTGAATGCAAGAGTGAATATCAATTACACCCAGATAGAGACAACCAAGACGGACGTTTTTCCTAAACTCCAGACTACCATAGAGGAGTTTCTGAACAACCACAAATGGACTGAAATTGCATTTCGGGAAAACGAGAAAATTCAATGCAACTTCAACATTACCGTCAACGAATACGACGTAACAGAAAACACATTTAAGTGTACACTCCTTATGTCAAGTAACCGACCCGTTTTCGGTAGCAACTACAATACTGTCTGCTACTCTGTTAACGACAGGGAGTTTGTTTTCCGTTTTTCGGAATTCGACCAAATAGAATACCAGGAGAACCAGATAGACAACAACTTGGTAGCCCTACTGGCCTATTACGCCTATATGATTATAGGTATGGACTTGGACACTATGTTGCCAAAGGGTGGTACAGCTTGTTTCCAGACAGCAGAAAATATTGTGTCAGCTGGACAGAACCTTGATTTCCCCGGCTGGAAAGCTTTTAGCGATTCCGGTAATCGTTTTGGACTGCTGAACGACTACCTTGACGGCTCCATGGAATGTATGCGTGATTTTGAGTACATCTATCATAGAAAAGGATTGGACCAGATGTCCGAGAATCCCGATACGGCAAGAGCTGCCATTACAGAGGGACTGGACCTTCTGCTTCAGGCACATAAGGCCAAGAATATGACCAAGGTTGCTCAACTTTTCTCTGAATACAAAAGAACTGAACTGGTAAACATTTACTCAGGAAAAGGAACAACAGAAGAGAAAAACAAAGCATACGACATTCTCTTTACTATTGATGCTTCACAAGACCAGGAATGGCAGAAGATAAAGAAATAAGACTTTATGCTTAAGCATCTTTATATCAGGAACTTTGCTCTTATCAAGGAGCTGGATATTGATTTTCTGTCGGGTTTCTCCGTCATTACTGGTGAAACGGGTGCAGGAAAATCCATCATATTAGGAGCCATCAACTACCTGTTAGGTCAAAGAGCAGACATTAAAAGCATCCTGCCTGGCACTGACAAATGTACCATAGAGGCAACCTTTACCACCGAAGGATACAATCTGAAAACCTTGTTTGAGGAAAACGACACAGACTACGATGAGCACGAGTGCATCATACGCCGAGAATTTACTACCAGCGGTAAAAGCAGGGCTTTTGTGAATGACACTCCTGCCAATCTGACTTTCCTAAAAGAATTGGGATATCGGCTTATAGATATACACTCTCAGCATCAGAATTTGCTCATTGCCAAAGAAGATTTTCAGCTACACATTCTTGACGTGATGGGGCAGAACAATATGTTGCTTCAGGAATATCAGACTTGCTATGAAGCCTACAGACAAGCTGAACAGGAACTGAGAAACGCAAAAGAGATACTGACCCAATCGAAAGCCGAGGAAGATTATCTGCGTTTCCAGTTGGAACAGTTGGAGGAACTGAATCCCAAAACCGGAGAAGACGAGGAACTTGAAGAAGAGCAGAATGAACTGAGTCACGCCGAAGAGATAAAAAGCGTTCTTTACAAAGCTGATTCCCAATTCAGTAACGATACAGAACCAGGTGGTGTCATTGAGTTATTGAAGCATATTAGCCAAGGCATACAATCACTCTCTCGTGTCTATCCAGCCGTGGAAGAGTATGCCGAACGTATAGATAGCGCTCTCATCGAACTAAAAGACATAAGTTCCGAACTTAGCGACTTGGCAGAGAAAGTAGAATACAATCCGGAAAGACTTGAAGAAATAAACAATCGTCTTGACCAACTTTATTCCTTAGAGAAAAAACATAATGTAAAATCGGCCGCTGAGTTAGAAGCCTTCATGCTGGATGTCAGAAAGAAACTGGATGTTATCACCAATGGCGAGGAAAAAATAGAAGAACTGGAGAAAGCTGTTCTGGACAAACTTGCCAAGGCAATAACGCAGGCGGAGAAACTAAGCAAGAGCAGAGCGACTGCAGCCAAAGAAGTGGAAGCCTCCATCAGTAAAATGCTTACACAACTGGATATCCCTAATAACAAGTTCGAGATAAAAATAGAAAAGAACCGTCAGTTGACAGAAAAAGGTGCTGACCAGGTAACCTTTTTCTTCTCGGCCAATAAGAATGTGGACTTAAGAGCCATATCGGAAGTTGCCAGTGGCGGCGAGATAGCTCGTCTGATGCTAGCGCTCAAAGCAATAACCAGCCAGAGAGAGAATCTTCCCACCATAATATTTGATGAGATAGATACAGGTGTCAGTGGAAAGGTAGCCTCATCGATGGCTAATCTGATGAAGGAGATGACAGCTAACAATAAACATCAGGTGATAGCCATCACTCACCTGCCCCAGATAGCATCGTGCGGCACAACACATTACTGGGTGTACAAAGAAGATACAGAAGAACAGACTTATAGTCATATACGCAAACTGACACAAGAGGAAAGGATTACTGAGATAGCTCATATGCTAAGTGGGAATGAGATCTCAGAAGCAGCCATCCTAAACGCTAAACAATTATTGAAACAATGAAGAATTATCTGATTATATATCTTTTCACATTATTATATTTAGCACCATCGTATGCACAATCTCCAAAGTGGGTGAAAAAAGTCAGAGGTGCACAGGTAGCAGTAATGGTGTACAATGCGAAAGGAGAGATGAAGGAGACACAGGGCGTCTTCTCAGATGAACAAGGTACAGTCCTCACAGAATATGATGCACTGAAACATGCCACTCGGGCTGTTGTTGTAGATGCTACAGGAAAAGAATATCCTGTCAAGGAAATCTCTGGCGCTAACGCCATGTACAATGTTGCCAAGTTGCAGACAGAGCCTGACAAGGGAAAGATTGTCTTCTTAAATCTGTCCTCGAATGCGACTGCAGAAAAAAGCCCCGTCTTTATTCTCCCTAATGTAAAGGCAGGAAAGAATGCACCATGCACAGAAGAAACAATTACCAAAGCAGAAACATTCAAGGAAATCTATCATTATTATACCCTGAGCAGCCCGACAAACGAACGATTGAAAAACAGTGCCGTATTAAACGAAAACGGAGAAATGATTGGGCTGTTACAGTTAGCAGCTAAAGAAGGAAACAATGCTTACGTTATTGACGGAAATTTCATCGCACAACTGAAGATAAAGCCAATGGATGCAGGAAATAACGACTTAAAAAACATCTACATAAAAAAATCTCTCCCCGAAACAGAAGATGATGCCCTGACTTATCTGTATCTGCTGGACAAAAACGACAGCATTACATATATGTCAAGCATTGATGAGTTCATCCAGAAATTTCCACAAAACACTTCAGGCCGCATCCTGAAAGCAGAGAGACATATTGAATTGAACAAGTATGCTGATGCAGAAAAGCTATACGAAGAGGCTTTGAATACCGATGGTATCAACAAAGATGAAGTCTATTTCTCCGAGGCTAAGGCTATATACACATTAAACCTTAACAAGGCATACAACAAATACAATGACTGGGACATGGAGAAGGCTTTGGAATTAACAAAGAATGCCTATGAAAGCAACCCATTACCCATTTATGTACAACAGGAAGCCAATTGTCTTTTTGCTCTTAAGCGATACGATGAGGCACAAGAGAAATTCATTTCCCTTACAAAGACCAACCTCCGTTCAGCTGATACATTCCTTAATGCAGCCCAATGCCTAATAGTACAGAATAAAGAAGAGGGCGTTTTGGAACTACTCGACAGCGCACTTGCCTGTTTCAGCAAGCCCTACCCTATAACAGCAGCCAATACCATCTTAATACGAGCCGACTATTTGGCAAAGGCCGGCAAAAACAAAGAGGCTGTTTTAGGTTTGAACGATTACGAGCGTTTGGCAGGCAGCAATCTGAATGCCAACTTCTACTATAGCAGAGAACAGTTAGAGATAAAGAGCCGTATGTATCCGCAAGCGCTCTCTGATATAGAAAAGGCTATGTCACTTGCCCCCAAAGAGCCTTTATATTTCGCTGAGGCTGCCGCACTGAATTATAGAATCGGCCAACTGGATGATGCCATAGAATATGCCAAGAAGGCCATCGCCATAAATGAGAAATTTCCTGATCCCTACCGTATTATCGGTGTCTGCTACAACCAAAAAGGAAACAAAGCCGAGGCAAAGAAATACTTGCAAAAAGCCATTGACTTAGGCGACACCTTGGCCTCTGGCATTATTGACAAGGTAAAGTGAAAGAGAAAGTTCGAAAATTTATACAGACAAACCAGCTATTCAGCCAGAAGGGATTGATACTGGTTGGAGTAAGTGGAGGGGCAGATTCTGTCGCTCTTCTGTTAATACTAAAGGAACTGGGCTATCAGATACAGGCTCTTCACTGCAACTTTCACCTTAGGCAAGAAGAATCAGACAGGGACGAGAAGTTTGTCGTTAAACTCTGTCGGGAAAACGGCATTCCTTTGCTAACTAAGCACTTCAACACCAAGGAATATGCGAAGGCCAAAAGCATCAGCGTAGAAATGGCGGCCAGAGAACTGAGGTATGAATGGTTCTACGATATGCTTTCAGCAAACAATGCTCAGTGCATAGCCGTCGCTCATCATAAAAACGACCAGGCAGAGACATTGTTGCTAAATCTGATTAGAGGAACAGGAATACGCGGCTTAGCCGGTATGTATCCCTTACGTAACAAGATTGCACGTCCGTTGCTCTGCCTTACACGTCAGGAGATTCTTGCCTATTTAAGTCAGTTTAAACAAGATTATGTGACAGACAGCACAAACCTCGAGAGAGATGCCACCAGAAACAAAATCAGGCTGGACATCTTACCTCAACTGGCGGCAATAAATCCCAACATCATTAATACGCTATCAGAAACCTGCTCTATTTTGATGTCAAGCATTCCCCTTTACGAGAAAGGAGTTCAAGAGGAATTAGAACAGATAAAAGTGAATGAGTCGGAACTTAATATTGAGCTATTGCAAAAAACCAAGAATGCTGCCGTTATAATCTTTGAGTGGCTTAAAGACAAAGGGTTTACTAATGCACAAGACACAGAGGTTGCCGGTGCTTTGGATAGCGAGTCGGGTAAGTTATGGGAAAGCCAAACGCATCGTCTTCTGAAGGACAGGACCAGACTGATTCTTCAAGAGAAAAATAAGGAAACTGACAATCTGCAAGTCATACAGGAGGAGGTAGAATCCATGACGGAGAAAAGCCCCTCGACAGCCTATTTCGACAAGGATAAGCTAAAGGCCCCCATCACCTATCGGACAGCAAAGGAAGGTGACTGGTTTGTCCCTTTTGGCATGAAAGGAAGAAAACTGATAAGTGACTATCTTACAGACATTAAGGCCACAAGATTTGAAAAAGAGAATCAACTGCTCGCTTTATGTGGAGAAGATATTATCTGGGTTGTCGGACACAGGTCAGACAACCGGTATAGAGTAGATAAGAATACAAAACATATTGTAAAATTAACGATAACATAAAAAGGAACAGAAACCCTTTAACATTTTAACCCTTTAACCCTTTAACCCTTTAACATCACACATATGAGTATGATTAAATGCCCCAATTGTGGCGAAAGAGTATCAACAATGGCAGGCACATGTCCCCATTGTGGAATAAATATTGCAGGAAACCTGAAACAATGTCCCGACTGTAACGAGTATTGTCTTAACACACAAGACAAATGCCCCTCTTGCGGAGCCGATCTGTCCCTCGTCACGGAAGAAGTTATCAGGCAACAAGAAGAGAATGAAACAACAGAAGCAATAGAGCAAAACGAGACGCCCGTCAAGAAAAGCAATAAAGCCCTTATCTTCACCATATCTTTTGCCCTGCTTTTAGCTTTAATCATAGGTGGACTGTATTATCTTGACTATAAGAACGGTATAGACAGAGAGGAAACAGAATTTGCAAGGCTTGAGGATACTTCTAATCCGGAATATTACAACGACTTCCTTGCCAAATACCCGAAAAGCAAACATTGTAAAGAGGTTAAGGATCGCCTGAATGTCTTGTTGGACGAGAAAGAGGAGTGGGAAAAGTTGATACAGCATATTAACCGTTCTGAAATCGAGAAGTTTATGAACGCTCACCCCTATTCAAGAAGAATACAGCAATGCAATGATATAATAGACTCCATTGACTGGGTTGAAGCCAAGAAACTTGATACAGAAGAAGCCATTGTAAACTATCTGAATACACATCCCAACGGAAGATATGCAGAAGAAGCCTCTCAGAAAAAGAACGAGCTGGGAATGATGAAGATTACTGCCCAGGACAAAGCCATTTTAAGAGGTTCCCTCGAAAACTTCTTCACCGTCGCTATGAGTAAGCAAGACGTTTCACTCATCTCAGAGGCAATACCCGAAAAGATGGAAGATTTCTGTGGAACAGAAGATGCTACGCCAGAGCAGATTGTGGCATTTGCAAAGAATAAAATGGCTGCCGACGTTATGGGGCTTCATTATACCATTGGAGATGATTTTACCGTACGCAAGCAGACTGTTTCCGACGGCACAACCGGATATGCCATAGATTTTACCTTGCAGGAACTTATCTCACGCTCAGACACCAGTCAGCCCAACACGAAATCCTATAAGGTTTCTGCCCTTCTTAATGCCGAGCACAAAATTATCAGGATGTCCATCAGATAGACCTCTCTAACTGGCCGGTAAAAAATCTCTAACTAGCGAGCCATATAAGAATCGGCAAACTGAATAGGCAATAAAGCTTCTATGCTGTCAATAACATGAGTACCGTCTAATCCGTACAAGAGAATGCGGATGGGATGCTGGTATCTTTGCTCTACGCCAGAAATTACCTGACGACAAGCCCCACACGGAGTTATTGGCTGAGAAAGAAACTCGTCTTTGTTTCTGGCTGCTATTGCTAAAGAAACGACTGGTTGGTCAGGATACTGGGCATTTGCAGCAAAAAGTGTAGTACGCTCGGCGCACAAGCCAGAAGGATAAGCGACATTCTCTTGGTTGCTGCCAATAACGATGGTTCCATTTCCTAAACGGGCAGCAGCTCCCACGCAAAATCCGGAGTAAGGTGCATAACTTCCGTTAGTTGCTTTCTTGGCTTCCTCGATCAAGAGACGGTCCTCTTCTGCCAATTCTTCCCAAGCATAGACACGTACTACGCTCTGAATAGTGTATTCTTTCATCGTTTACTTCACTTTTTAAGCACAAATATATGAGTTTTCTTCATAAAGCGGTAATTTTTAGCTACTTTTGTGCTCAAAATTGAAAAACGGAAGATGAAGTCAAGGCTATTTACTATATTTTCGCTGCTCCTTTTCTTGCATTTCAGCCTTTTTGCACAAAGGACAAACCAAGCCTATTGGTCGTACATAGATCAGTACAAAGGTCTTGCCATAGAGCAAATGCACAAATACCACATCCCTGCCAGTATTACCTTGGCACAGGGTCTTCTGGAAAGCGGAGCAGGACGAAGCTCGTTAGCCACAAAGGCCAACAACCATTTCGGCATCAAGGTTAGCGGAAACTGGACCGGCCCTTACGTCTTGAAGAACGACGATGCACCCAACGAGAAGTTCCGGAAATACAAGAGTGCCAAAGACAGTTACGAAGACCACTCCAAGTTCCTGCAGGGAAGACGCTATCAAGGTCTCTTCCAACTGAAGATTACCGATTACAGAGGATGGGCAAAAGGACTGAAAGCAGCAGGATACGCCACCTCTCCCACATATGCAGAATCCTTGATTAGACTTATCGAGATGTACAACCTGTATCAGTTTGACAGCGGGAAGTACAACAAGCAGGAAAAGAAAACTACCGTTACCACCACCACTCACAACGCGAAATCCACATTCTTCGAGACACACACCATATACTCACACAACAAGAACTATTTCATCATTGTGGAGATTGGTGACAATATGGCAACTATAAGTAAAGAAACAGGTATCAGCCTGAAGAAGCTTTATCAGTACAACGACCTTCCTAAAGACTATGCTCCCACACAAGGCGATCTGATTTACCTGAAGAAAAAACAGAAGTGCGCCAGCAAACAGTTCAAGAAGAACCCCATACATATTGTCGAACAAAACCAGAGTCTGTTCGACATAGCACAACTTTATGGCATACGCCTGAAGTACCTTTATAAACTCAACCAGTTTGATCCGTCGCACGAGATTAAGCCGGGCGATATTCTCAGAATCAGATAAAAAGAACTAAAAGAATATATGATTACATTATCCAACATTGCAGTACAATTCGGCAAGAGAGTCCTTTACAAGGATGTAAATATGAAGTTCACCAGTGGCAACATCTATGGCGTCATAGGTGCTAACGGAGCAGGAAAGTCAACCTTGCTCAAAGCTATAAGCGGTGAACTGGAACCCACAAAGGGAACTGTAGAATTGGGACCGGGAGAACGCTTGAGCGTTTTGAGTCAGGATCATTTCCAATACGACCACGAAACTGTTCTGAATACCGTATTGATGGGACACACCGTCATGTGGGACGTAATGAGAGAACGCGAAAGTCTATACTCTAAGTCAGACTTTACCGACGAAGACGGCATTCGTGTGGCAGAACTGGAAGATAAATTTGCCGAAATGGGAGGCTATACAGCCGAAAGCGATGCAGCAGCACTTCTTTCCGGTTTGGGCATCAAGGAAGAAAAACATCACCAACTGATGGGAGAACTTTCCGGTAAGGAGAAGGTTCGTGTCATGTTGGCCAAGGCTCTCTTTGGCAACCCAGATAACCTGTTGCTTGACGAGCCCACCAACGACCTGGACCTTGATACCGTTCAATGGTTGGAACAATACCTGAGCGAATTCGAGCATACGGTATTGGTTGTAAGTCACGACCGCCACTTCCTGGATTGTGTTTGTACCCATACCGTAGATATCGACTTTGGTAAAGTAACCATGTTTGCCGGAAACTACAGCTTCTGGTATCAGAGTAGCCAGTTAGCACTGCGCCAGGCTCAGAACCAGAAAGCCAAGGCAGAAGAAAAGAGAAAGGAACTGGAGGAATTCATCCGCCGATTCTCTGCCAATGTGGCGAAGAGCAAGCAGACCACCAGTCGTAAGAAAATGCTGGAGAAACTTAACGTGGAGGAAATCAGACCTTCAACCAGAAAGTATCCTGGCATCATCTTCCAAATGGACCGCGAGCCGGGCAATCAGATTCTTGAGGTAGAAGGCCTGAAGGCCACCATGGAGGACGGAACAGTTCTGTTCGACAATGTAAGTTTCACCATCGAGAAAGGCGACAAAGTGGTATTCCTCAGTCACGATCCCCGTGCCATGACTGCCCTCTTTGAGATTATCAACGGTAACCGTGAGGCACAGGCAGGAACATACAACTGGGGTGTTACCATTACCACAGCTTACCTGCCACTCGACAATACAGAATTTTTCCAGAGCGACCTGAACCTGGTAGATTGGCTGGGCCAGTTTGGAGAAGGGAACGAAGTCTATTTCAAACAGTTCCTGGGACGTATGCTCTTTAGCGGCGAAGAGGTCCTGAAGAAGGTGAACGTACTTTCCGGAGGCGAGAAAATGCGTTGTATGATTGCCCGTATGCAACTGAAGAATGCCAACTGTCTGATCCTGGACACACCCACCAACCATCTGGATCTGGAAAGCATTCAGGCTTTCAACAACAACCTGAAACTCTTCAAGGGCAATATCCTTTTCAGCAGCCACGACCACGAGTTCATACAGACCGTTGCCACACGTATCATTGAGCTGACTCCGAATGGGACAATTGACAAGCTGATGGAATACGACGAGTATATCAGCAGTGAGTCAATCAAAGAACAGAAAGAAAGGATGTATGCCGTATAACTGACAAAGTAGCAATTGGCACACTTTTTGTTAAGCATTTGTCAGAACAAACATATACACGAAATGAGCGAAGAATTGAAAAACGAAGAACAGAAAGAGCAGCAGGAGTCTCAGGAAACTGCAAATGCTCAGGTTGAGACAGATACCGGGAAAGAGGCTAATCCGGAAACAGAGAAAGAACTTTCCGTAGAAGAACAGCTAGAAGCTGCAAAGAAAGAAATAGAGGAACTCAACGACAAGCTTCTCCGTAAGATTGCCGAGTTCGACAATTACCGCAAACGTACGCTTAAGGAAAAGACCGAGCTTATTCTGAATGGCGGAGAGAAAACCATTGTGGCTATTCTTCCCGTTATCGATGATATGGAACGCGCACTCAAGAATATGCAGAATGCAGACAATGTGGCAGCAGTCCTTGAAGGCGTCGAACTCATCTATAAAAAGTTTATGGACATCCTTGGCAAGCAGGGCGTTAGTGTTATCGAGACAAAAGATGCAGACTTCGATGTAGATGTCCACGAGGCCATTGCCCAATTACCTGCTCCCGTAGAGGAGCTCAAGGGAAAGGTTATGGACTGCACACTCACCGGCTACAAGTTGAACGATAAGGTTATCCGCCACGCTCAGGTTGTGGTAGGATTGTAATCACCAACGCATAATTCTCGATTCATCGTTATGAATTAAACTAATATGGCAGAAAAAAGAGATTATTACGAGGTCCTTGGCGTTTCGAAGAATGCCACAGACGCAGAAATAAAAGCGGCATACAAGAAGATGGCCATCAAATATCACCCCGACCGTAATCCGGGTGACAAAGAGGCTGAAGAGAAATTCAAGGAGGCTGCCGAGGCATACGATGTTCTGCGCGACCCTCAGAAACGCCAGCAATACGACCAGTTCGGATTTGCCGGAATGGGCGGACAAGGTGGTTTCGGAGGAACCAGCATGAATATGGATGATATATTCTCTATGTTCGGAGACATCTTTGGAGGACGAGGCGGATTCGGAGGCTTTGAGGGCTTTAGCGGATTCGGGGGCTTTGGCGGAGGTAGTGCCGGTCATAAGACCTACAAGGGAGCCGACCTTCGTCTGAAGGTTCGTCTGACACTCGAAGAAGTAGCTACCGGAGTTACCAAGAAGTTTAAGGTACGCAAGCATGTTACCTGTACGGCATGTAATGGTACAGGTAGTGCCGACGGCAAGAAAGAAACTTGTTCACAGTGCAAGGGTTCCGGAAGCATTTACAAGACTATTAGTTCTATGTTTGGACGCATGCAGACACAAACTGTTTGTCCTTCTTGTAACGGAACAGGCAGTGTAATAAAGAACAAATGCCCCAAATGTAACGGCGAAGGTGTTGTAAATGGCGAGGAAATCATAGAGGTTGCCATTCCTGCCGGCGTTGACGATGGTATGGTTGTTACCGCAAGCGGAAAAGGACACGCAGGAAAACAGAACGGCATACCAGGCGATATTCAAGTCTTCATCGAGGTGGAGCCCCACAAGGAGCTTCATCGGAATGGACAGAACCTTGAATACAACCTATTACTGGATGTTCCTACAGCAGTCCTTGGCGGATCTGCAGAAGTACCGACTATCGACGGAAAGGTTAAGATAAAGATCGAACCAGGCACACAACCAGGCAAGGTGATGCGCCTACGCGGTAAAGGTCTTCCTGCCGTATCGGGTTACGGTTATGGCACAGGAGATTTGATTGTTAACATCGGTGTTTACGTTCCTCGCAATTTAAGTAAAGAGGAACGTGATATGTTCGAGAAGATGGCCGGAAGCGAGAACATGAAACCCCGAGCCGACGAAAAAGAAAGTTTCTTCAGGAGATTTAAAAAGATGTTCGAATGACATATCAGGAAGCAACGACATATCTGTTTACTGCCGCCCCGCTATTTCAAAATATCGGGGCGGGTGCGTATAAGGAAGGTTTAAGCAACACACATCTGCTGGACGAACACTTCGGACATCCGCACCGCAACTATCGGACGATTCATGTGGGAGGTACCAACGGAAAGGGAAGTACCAGCCACACGTTGGCTGCAATCCTTCAGTCACAAGGCTACAGAGTCGGACTTTACACTAGCCCCCACCTTGTGGATTTCCGCGAGAGGATTCGTGTCAATGGGAAGATGATAAGCAAGAAGCGGGTTGTGGAATTTGTCAATGAATTAAAAGCCTCCCTCCTCGGGGGGAGGATAGAGGGGGGCTACTCCTTCTTTGAACTTGCGACAGCCTTGGCTTTTCAATACTTTGCCGAAGAAAAAGTTGATGTGGCAGTTATTGAAGTAGGACTAGGCGGAAGGCTTGATTGTACCAATATCATACAACCCGATCTCTCCATCATCACAAATATCAGTTTCGACCACATACAGTTTCTTGGCAACACACTTCCTAAAATCGCATCCGAGAAGGCTGGAATAATAAAGCACAACGTTCCAGTTGTTATCGGAGAGGCAGGAGACAACGAAGTCAGAGCAGTATTCGAGAAAGAAGTACAGACGGTCGATACAGAAATTTTCTTTGCTGAAGAAGATGACGAATTGACAGATTTCACGCTATCCCCAAAGGATGGGTATTCCTACAACACAAAATCTTACGGAAAACTGCACGGACAACTGAGCGGCTATTGTCAGGAGAAAAATATCAGAACTATCTTAGCTGCAATCAAAGTCCTTAACAGACAGGGATACAATATAGGAACAGATGCCGTCAAAAAGGGATTAGCCAATGTTTGCCAACTCACAGGGTTGATGGGAAGATGGCAAACCGTCTGCGGGCAGCCCCTTACCATTTGTGATACCGGTCACAATGTCGGAGGTATGCAATACATAACCAAGCAACTCCAGGAAACACCGCATGAGAAGCTTCATATAATAATAGGTATGGTAAACGACAAGGATGTAAATACCGTCCTTTCCATGTTGCCAAAAGACGCTGTCTACTATTTTACACAAGCATCTGTTAAAAGGGCAATGCCAGCCAAAGAGTTTGCACAAATAGCCCAAAAACACGACCTTCGCGGAAGGTGTTTCGAAAATGTTGCATCAGCCTACAATGCAGCTAAGAAGAAAGCTGGTAAAAACGACCTTATTTTCATTGGTGGCAGTACTTTTATTGTTGCCGATATGTTAAATAACATACTTTGATGTTTTTTTCATTGTTAATGTGAATTAATTTTAGTCCATAGGCTTGGGATTTCGGTAAATTATTTGTAAGTTTGCAGATATATTTAACCAAATTACTTTTCATTACCAATGGACAAAGAATTAATTTCCGGATTAAAAAGAGAAGATTTCCAGGCTGTTGTTCAGGGCAAGCAGACAGATTTGTACACACTGACCAACAGCAACGGAATAGAAGTAAGCATAACCAATTACGGTGGTGCTTTAGTGGCCATCATGGTTCCTGACAAGGAAGGCAAGATGGCCAATATTATACAAGGACATGACAGCATTAAAGGCGTTATAGAAAGTCCAGAGCCATTCCTCAGCACCCTCATTGGCCGATATGGCAACCGTATCTGCAAAGGTAAGTTCGTTATGAATGGCAAGGAATACAATCTTGCCGTAAATAATGGCCCCAACCACCTGCACGGAGGTCCCACAGGATTCCATGCACGCGTTTGGGATGCAGAACAGATTAATGATAGCGAACTGGTTCTCCGCTATATCTCCGCTTATTACGAGGAAGGATTCCCCGGTGAACTGAAGATGACTGTCAAGTACAGCCTTACCGAAGACGATGAGCTTATCATCGACTATCGCGGCACGACAAACAAGAAGACCGTAGTTAATATGACAAGCCACGGATTCTTCTCTCTGGCAGGTATTGCCAACCCCACCCCCGAAGCGTTGAACAATATTCTCACCATCAACGCAGATTTCTTTATTCCTATCGACGAGACCAGTATTCCCACTGGCGAAATCCTGAAGGTAGAAGGTACTCCCTTCGATTTCCGTACCCCACATACCGTAGGAGAGCGCATTGGCGATACCAGTTGCCAGCAGATTGTCAATGGTACAGGATATGATCACTGCTACGTGCTGAACAAGCGCGAACCAGGTGAACTCTCATACGCAGTAAAGTGCGTTGAGCCTAACAGCGGCCGTTGTCTGGAAATGTGGACAACAGAACCCGGTGTTCAGTTCTATAGCAGCAACTGGCACAGCGGTCTGGTAGGTACACACGGAACAGTATATGGCAAATACAGTGCCCTCTGCTTCGAGGCCCAGCATTTCCCCGACAGCCCTAACCGTGCTTATTTCCCCAGCTGCATTCTTAAGCCAGGCGAGGTTTACAAGCAGAAGACTGTCTACAAATTCAGCGTAGAGGAATAAGCTATCTACTTTAAGGAGAAAAAATATTATCAATTCATAAATTAATCTTATTATTATGACTCAAACAAAATCGAATAGCAATATTGTTGCTATTATCACGATGTGTTTCATCTTTGCGATGATCAGTTTTGTAACCAACATGGGAGCGCCCTTTGGCAACATCTGGGGCTTCAAGTACGATTTCGCTGCTTCATGGGGTAACCTGATGAACTTCACAGCCTACCTGTTCATGGGTATTCCCTCTGGTTTGCTTCTGAAGAAGATTGGTTACAAGAAGACCGCCCTCGCTGCACTTATTGTCGGCATCATTGGTCTGGCATTGCAGTACCTCTCCAGTATCTATGGCGATGACATTTATGTCAACACCATCGGTGAGACTCAGGTTGCCCTGAACCTCTACATTTACTTACTCGGTGCCCTCGTTTGCGGTTTCTGTGTATGTATGCTGAACACCGTAGTAAACCCCATGCTGAACATGCTGGGCGGTGGTGGCAACAAGGGTAACCAGCTTATCCAGGTTGGCGGTACACTGAACTCACTGACCGCTACACTTACTCCGTTACTCGCCGGCGTTCTCGTAGGTACCGTGACAGAAAACACCAGTATGAGCGATGTATCTCCTCTGCTGTTCATCGGTATGGCTGTATTCGCCATCTCCTTCTGCATTATCTACTTCGTTACCATTCCCGAGCCCAACTTCGGTGACAGCGGTTCTTTGATGGATTCTATAAAGGGTGCTCTGCGCTTCCGTCATCTTGTTCTTGGTGTTATCGCTATCTTCTTCTACGTAGGTATCGAGATTGGTATTCCCATGCACCTGAATTTCTACGTTACCAATATGGGCTTCGAAGGCTCTGCAGCTATCGGTGGCACATTAGCTGCCAGCTACTGGTTTATGATGCTCATCGGTCGTTTCAGTTCCACATTCATCAGCGGTAAGGTAAGCACCAGGGCACAGATGACCTTTGTATCTACTGTTGCTCTCTGCCTGCTATTGGCTGCCATCTTCCTGCCCGAGAGTACGACTGTAGCCTTCAAGGGTCACGAAGTTCCCGTTAAGGTATTCTTCCTGGCTGCCTGTGGTCTCTGCACATCTGTCATGTGGGGCGGTATCTTCAACCTCGCTGTCGAAGGACTGGGCAAATACACCGAGGCTGCTTCCGGCGTCTTCATGATGATGGTTGTGGGCGGTGGTCTGATGCCTTGGTTGCAGGACGTCATTGCAAAGGCCAGCGACACTATCACCAGCTACTGGCTCGTAGTTGCTATGGTGGCTTATATCCTTTTCTTCAGCCTTATCGGCTCAAAGAACGTCAACAAGGACATCAAGGTAGATTAACACTTAAACTTTTAAACACTTAAACTATAAAATTAATTATGAAACTAACAATTGATGACGTTCGCAGTCGCTTTATCAAGCACTTCGATGGTACAACAGGTTCAGTATATGCTGCTCCCGGCCGTATAAACCTCATCGGCGAGCACACCGACTATAACAACGGCTATGTATTCCCAGGAGCTGTTGAGCAGGGAATGATTGCCGAAATCAAGCCTAACGGCACCCGTGTAGTAGATGCCTACAGTATCGACCTCAAGGACCGTGTACAGTTCTCTATCGACGACGAGAAGGGTCCCAGTGCAACATGGGCACGATATATCTACGGCGTTTGTCGCGAGATGATGGCTTTGGGTGTTCCTGTAGAAGGTTTCAACACAGCTTTTGCCGGCGATGTACCCCTTGGTGCCGGTATGAGTTCAAGTGCAGCCCTCGAAAGTACTTACGCTTTCGGTCTGAACGACCTTTTCGGTGACAACAAGATCGAGCGTATGGAGCTCGCCCGTGTTGGTCAGCGTACAGAGCACAAGTATATCGGTGTAAACTGTGGTATTATGGACCAGGCTATCAGCTGTCTCGGTAAAGCAGGCAACCTTATGCGTATGGACTGCCGCAGTGGCGAGATTGAATACTTCCCCTGGCACCCGAAGGGCTACCAGCTTGTTCTTGTTAACAGCTGCGTAAAGCACGAACTGAAGGGTTCTCCCTACAACGAGCGTCGCTTGCAGTGCGAGCATGTTGCCGAAATCATCAGCAAGAAACATCCCGAGGTAAAGAGTCTGCGCGATGCCACCATGGAGATGCTCGACGAGGTAAAGGACGAAATCACAGGTGCTGAGTACAAGCGCGCACGCTACGTCATCGGAGAAGTTGTTCGAGTACTTGCCGTATGTGAGGCACTCGAGGCTGACGACTACGAGAAGGTCGGCCAGATGATGTACGACACCCACTATGGTCTGTCTCAGGAGTACGAAGTTAGCTGCGAAGAGCTCGACTATCTGAACGAGATTGCCAAGGAAGAAGGCGTTACCGGTTCACGCATCATGGGTGGCGGCTTCGGCGGTTGCACCATCAACCTGGTTGCCAACGAGCTGGCTCCCAACTTCAAGAAGGTTGTTGTAGAGAAGTTCAAGGCCAAGTATGGCAAGAAGCCCATCGTAATCGACGTTGTCATTGGCGACGGAGCTCGTAAACTTTGCTAATAAACTGGATTAGGGAATAGGGATTAGAGAATAGGGGTTAGTTGTCTTACATTTCTGGACATTAGAATCAGGCCCTTATCTCTAATCCCTAATCCTCGTTTTTAATTCCTAATTCCTAATCTCTAATCCATATTCCTATTTAATATAATAACATGGCATTATTAGACTGGATTGTCATTGGCGTCTTCTGCTGTGCGCTGATAGGCATTGTATTATGGGTCGTTTCGCAGAAGAACGACAACTCAGCAGACTATTTCCTTGGCGGTAAGGATGCAACATGGATTGCCATCGGTGCATCTATCTTCGCTTCCAACATTGGTTCCGAACACCTTATTGGACTCGCCGGTGCAGGAGCATCATCCGGAATGGCTATGGCACATTGGGAGATTCAGGGATGGATGATTCTTATTCTCGGTTGGGTATTCGTACCTTTCTATACAAGAAGCATGGTATATACCATGCCCGAATTTCTGGAACGTCGGTACAATACACAGAGCCGCACCATCCTCTCCGTCATCTCTCTGATTTCCTATGTACTGACCAAGGTGGCTGTAACGGTCTATGCCGGAGGTCTTGTATTCCAACAGGTATTTGGCATCAAGGAACTCTGGGGTATTGACTTCTTCTGGATTGCTGCTATCGGACTGGTGCTCATTACCGCCATTTACACCATCTTTGGTGGTATGAAAAGTGTGCTTTATACCTCAGTACTTCAGACACCTATCTTATTGTTAGGCTCACTTATCATCCTCATTCTGGGCATGAAGGCACTGGGCAGTTGGGATCAGATGCTTCAGCTCTGCGATGTAAAGCCTAACTACGAAGGTGCCACTGGCACAATGATTCACCTCATGCGCTCCAACAGCGACCCACAGTATCCGTGGCTGGGGGCACTCATCGGATCGGCTGTTATCGGTTTCTGGTATTGGTGTACCGACCAGTATATCGTTCAGCGTGTATTGTCAGGAAAGAACGAAAGGGAGAGCCGTCGTGGTACCATCTTCGGAGCCTATCTGAAGTTATTACCCGTGTTCCTATTCTTAATTCCTGGCATGATCGCGTTTGCCTTGCACCAGAAATATGTAGGTGAAGGAGGCGCCTTCCTTCCCCTGCTTGCCGACGGCACACCTAATGCCGATGCAGCCTTCCCTACCCTTGTGGCAAAGATTCTGCCTGCCGGTGTAAAAGGTCTCGTAGTCTGCGGTATCCTTGCAGCTCTGATGTCTTCTCTGGCATCGCTCTTCAACAGTTCAGCCATGCTATTCACTATCGACTTCTGGAAGCGCCTGAAGCCTCAGACATCCGAGAAGAATTTGGTACGTATCGGCCAGACTGCTACCGTAGTCATCGTAATCCTTGGTATCCTTTGGATTCCCATCATGCGTTCGGTAGGTAATGTATTGTATAACTATCTTCAGGACGTTCAGTCTGTACTGGCTCCTGGTATTGCTGCAGCATTCCTGTTGGGTATTACCTGGAAGCGTGCCTCAGCCAAAGGTGGCATGTGGGGTCTGCTTTCCGGTATCATCATTGGTCTGACACGTCTGGGTGCCAAAGTTTATTACAGTAATGCCACTGACGCAAGTGACAATTGGTTCAAGGCCATATTCTACGATTTCAACTGGTTGTTCTTCTGTGGTGTAATGCTGGCTGTATGCTGTTTGGTTGTTATTGTCGTATCATTGTGTACCGAAGCTCCCAGCAAAGAGAAGATACAGGGTTTGGTTTTCGGCACCTCTACTCCCGAGCAGATTGCCGCTACCCGTGCCAGCTGGAACCACTGGGATGTTATCCACACCGTTATCATCCTTGCTATTACCGTAGCATTCTACATCTATTTCTGGTAAACAAGTTATAGACAACGTTTTACATAGCCTTTCAGCCCAATCGCTGAAAGGCTTTTTTTGCCCCCCTCGAAACGTTAAGATTACATATTCTTGCTTATAACCATTTTTACATCCGCCTTCAGACCTCATCCATCAGCCATATTACATTTTATACCTGTCCCTTGTCACCTTCTGCTTTGTCGCCAACAACCAAAAAAGGCACCCATCAGAATGGATGCCTTTTCTGTCTTATAGCATGTAGTACTGATTCACCATCTTCACGTAGGCCGCAAGTGCCGACTGCACTCTTCACTCTTCACTTCCCAGTGGCTAGTGAAAAACCTTTAAGCATCGGAATGGGCGGAAGAGTCTTCCCGTTCTCCATCACCGCCATAGCGTAGCCTATCAGCAGCCAGTTGGTCGGATGCATCTGCGGGTCACCCAAGTCCCTGTCGGGCCCTATTCCCGTGTAGTCCGACACATGACGGATGTACGCCTCCGTATTGTTCTCCTTGGGTGGAGCCCATCGCGACACAATGTCCCTGATGGTCCGTAGCTTATACTTCCCATAATACGTCTTGCAGAGAATCACAAAGGCCGCACGCCAACCATATTCCATAGATGAGAACACACAAAAGACAGCCTCTCCCCCCGCCCTCTCCGAGGAGAGGGAGCTGTTTCCGTCGATGTTCCCTTTCCCGTTTATTTGGCCTTGCCACTTGTCTTTACTTAATCTGATATTCAACGGATTATTATTCCTAATACCTCTTGGTTCCATGTTTTTTTGAATTTTGAATTTATATTTTTTGAATTAAAAAAGTTCCTCTTGGTTCCATAATTATTCATTGTTAATTGTTAATTAATAATTTTCAATTTTCAATTTTCAATTTTCAATTTTCAACTTGTTAAGTTCCTCTTGGTTCCATGTTTTTTTGAATTTTGAATTTATAATTTTTGAATTAAAAAAATACCTCTTGGTTCGTTCATAATGATTAATTATTTTTTGTTTTTTGGAAACTGTCAACTGTCAACTGAAGAATATATCCTCTACTTTTCCACTGCGAAACCATCTTACCCGTTTTATCTGTTCCCATTCCTTGCATCCTTCTAACGCGCTTTGCGTCCTCAATGGTGAAGGTATCGGGCAATAGCTCCAGCAGATTCCTTGGGCCGCGTGTTCCTGTGCGTTCAGCCGCGTTGTTGGCCTGTTCTATGGCATCACCGAAGAACTGCATCTTGCACCACAGATCGTAGTTCAGACTCCAGCGGATGAAATCCTCGCACGTCTCGTCCCACTTGTAATCGTTGGCCACAAAGAGCACACAGGCTTTCAGGTAGGCTATCACATTGGCGCGGAACGTAAAGTTCTCGTACGTGCGGCTCTGACTCAGGCGGCTGAATTCCGCACATTCCTCGTTCAGCTTCTTCGCCAGGTTGAAAGCCTGCGGACAGCCAATCTCACCACGGGCAGCACAGAGACGTTCAATGTAAGGCTTCAGTTCCTCGTCGAACTTCTCGTCGTAATCACCATAGACAGGAATCTCGCTACCTATCTCACGTTCGGGAATGGTGCAGAAGTTGATACGGCTCAACGGTCCGTCGGTCAAGACCCTGCTGAAATACTTCTGCCCCTTCTGAATGGTTGTGGTAGCATTCCAGTTGAAACGGATGCAAACCCTCTCTGTAACGCTCTGCGTACCGATACGCGTCTGACCGTAGCGGTTGTTAGGGTCGAAGGCCAGACACATGATACGGAACTGCTGACCGCCCGAACCGTTGCCTTTCAGTGCATCAAACTGGTCAATCTCGTTCAGTTTCACATATAGGAAATGTTCGTCAGCCTCTGCCATACGCATCACGAAGGCAGGATTCGTCATATCCGCGTCAATCTCCTGGATGACCAGACCCTCAGGGCGTTTCTTCTTATCCTTGTTGGCACCCTTCGCGTTGATCTCGTCCTTCCATTCCTTTTCGCGCTTCATGTTCTCCGCATCACTCTTACGGATGTCAGCCATGATGTGGTCGATAGGCTCCGATATGCAGTCCTTACCGGCTCCCGTTCCCGCCATCAGGCAGTTCATCAGCGTAGCCTCGTGCAGCTTGTTGTCAATGTAGCGGAACCGCGTACGCCACAGATGTGTCGCCAGTGCAGGAAACACCGCATGCGCCACAGCAGGCTTGTAGATATCAGGCGTACGGCTCACTAGCAGATTAATCAATGCCGGCAGTTTCTTAGGCATCTCAGGCGGCGTCTGAGGCTCAGACGCCTCACATTGAACATTGAGCATTGAACATTGAGCATTATTTTCTTCCAGCTCCTGACTTTTGGCAAAGAGTTTACGTTCAAAGGTTGTCATACGACGGCTTGTGTCTGTGTACTTCTCATAGAAGTCGTTTACAAGCCTTTGGATGTTATCATCCTGCCAATTGTTTTCCATTTTTACCGCCAAGACACCATTCAGTTCATCTTTCGTCAGCAGCTGTGTCGCTCCGACGCTCAGAACAGCCTTCAAGGAATCATGCCTTTTTCCCTCTTTAATAAGGTATTCAGGCTTTATCTCCGCCTCCTTCATGCAGCGCTCAAAGATATACAATGTGCGAGGTGTAGCACTCTTCTTCTCATTATCACCCGGCATAGGCTGGTGACTACTCCCCTCGCTACAAGAGAGGGGATGGGGGTGAGTCTGTATCAGCGGTCTCCCGTCCACGTCCAATCCTCTCTCCAGATATGCCTCCTTGCGCTCTGCCAGTTCCTCTTCACTTAATGGTTCCAACCATTGGGGACTGCGATAGATCTCTTCCTCAATGCCCGTAACATAGATGAAACGTTCCGGAGTAATACAGCTCTCATCGTAAGGGATATCCGTTTCCTTACAGAAAGCCTGCTGCGCCTCCTCGATGGTCATTCCTTTGGGAATACGGATGTAGATGTGCAGTTTTTTACGAGCCGAATACTCCATACGGAGGACTTGATTCTGCCAGTCGGAATACTCATCCTGGTTTACCGCCAAGGCATTCTTGATGGCTTTATCCACCAGCTCTTTTTCGTCCACATCCACGCAAGTCATGTAGGTAAACTCTTCAGGGATAATGTCTGCCTGTGCACGATGGTTTTTGCGGAAAGCGCTGTAATGAGGGCAGATAAAGGGCAGTTTGTCCTTCTTTTTCTCGTTGCCGTTACGTATTTCCGCAACCATTTCCTTCAGCCAAGGTTCAGCCAGAACCTTATCCACCTGTTCCTTAGTCATTGTCACGGCATACCCTTTATGGTCATGCCCGCGGAATCCCGTGTGTTGGGTGTTAAATGCTATTATTCCTTTCATTGTATGGATTATTATGGTTAACGTTTAAGGGCTAAAGCCTCTTCTATTTTCTCGGCAATAGCGGCGGCTTGTCGCTTCAACTGATCGGGTATTTCGTTTACCAGCTGCTCGGGCATGGTAAATACAAAGTAGTATTTGCCGTCGCGTCCCAGTGTGAAGGAACTGTTATCATCGCGGAAGATAGCCTTATTCTTGACGCGCTTAGGCAGCTCGTGGATGATGATATGCCCGTCGCGCAGAATCTGCACCTTGCATTTGCCCAGAAAGGCCTCCACGTAAACATCATCACAGCTTACTATGTCTGCCAGGCGCAGACCGTTCTTTAACTCTTCGAGGCTCACAACAGCCTCATAATCCACATTCTTGTGTGTTTTCTTTGTAAATGTCTTTTTCATTTTTTTGAGTCGAATTTGTGAGGAGAAGATTGGAATTGCTGGCCAGCTTATTCACGTGAAGTTCCTCACTTCAACTCATTGTTAATAATATTGTTTATTGGTTATAGGTTATTGGTTATTGAGATATTTTAACGAAAACGAAAACGAAAACTGATTAACAATTAACAACGAAAAACCGTTAACAGTAAACCGTAAACCGTAAACCGTAAACTGTAAACCAATTTTCAATTTTCAACTTTCAAAGTTTTTCTATCCCATTCACTACAATGTCCTGATAATAGGCCCCATTACTCTCGTGCGTATTGAACCACAGGCTTACAGCCACCAGTTTACCCCGTTCAAACTGGCACAGCGCATCGTTACCCCAGAGTGTTGCGAGGAACTCATCGCCGAACGAATTCAACTCCCTGAGTCTGATGATGCTCTTGGCAACCTCCTCGCCCTCTTTCTTCTTGCTTGGTACTTTCATTACTTCACTCTGTGCAACTACTCTCAAAATCTTTGTTTCCATTTTGTTTTAATTGTTAATTGTTAAACTTCTTGAACTCTTGAACTCTTGAACTTTTTGAACTCTTGAACTTTTTGAACTGACTCTAAACTCTAATCTCTACACTCTAAACTTAATCAATCACCACCTCCGTAAGTTTCTTTACCACACCCCAGCTACGACCAGCATAGCAGACGCTATTCATTTCCCACTGCGGACATCTGTGGTTTGCCGGTACCCTGTGTCTTCTGTCCTTTGTGCATACGCGGTTCCCCTTGTAGTCTATCCTCTTGAACAGGCAGCTTGCGCAGCATTTCTTAACCTTCACATGATACTCGTTCATCACATAGACCGTTTTCTTAACTGTTTTCTTTTGCATTTTAATTTTAATTTTTTGAACAACATTTTATTTAACTGATGTGTCTGTTTTGAGGCAGCATCCATAATACCCCGAAAGACCCCGATTTTTTCGGGAAAATTTTCGGGAAAGCGTTCGGGAAAAGGGCAATTCGGCTTTCAGCTAAGGTAAAAAGAAAAGCGGAACCACTTGAATTTCAAGTGATTCCGCCATCGGAAAAATTTTTCAAAAAAAATATCGGCTTCCCGAAAAGTTACCCGAAAGTTACCCGAAAGTTACCCGAAAACCAATCTCCTTACCGCCTGTGAAGATGCATATCTTGTTGATCGTAAGGGTCGTATTCAAGTTGGAAGTCCTCTTCGTCCTGATAGCTTCCGCAAATCAGTTGTCTGGGATCAGACTGCAAGAGCTTCACACATTCCATAATCATAGGCAAAGCCTTTTCATTTGGGCTATCCCCTTTATCCAATCCGGTAAGCCATTGGCCTTTCCTATCTACAAAGTGGCCTTCGAGAACAGAGGAGAGCGTATAACCTTCTTTCAGAACAACAAGTCCAGCCTTTATGAACTGGCGGAACAACTCCACCAAAGTACCTTTGCCGAACACCCCGACCCAAGTAAGCATGCAGTTCTCATCCCTCTTTCCTGAAAACAGTGCCTTGAAGTCAGCCTCGTTGCCTCCTATCCATCCCTCTTTAACCAATTTGTTGAAGAGGAGTGTAATGTGCCCTTCCAGCACATTCCCCATACGTTTAAAAGTCATTGTTTCCGCAGGCTTAAGCACCTTTTCCGGTTTAATGTCTTTAACAGGCACAGATTCAGATTGTTTAGGCGGCTTTGACATACTACCCCTCAGATCGTATCCGACACTTCCTTGCTCGTTATGTTTTTCAAACACAATATCACCCATTATAGTTATGTGGGATTTTCCAATCAGTTCCAAAAGCTCTTTAATTTTTTCTTGACTCATAGACTAATTATTTTCTGGTTTTATGATTCTCAAACCATAACATATTCTCTAAAGAGCACAGAAAAATAGGAGCCGAAAACCTTTCGGCTGCGATTACTTCTTTCAGAGCACAAGGATCTCTTAGTGCACTATGTGGATATGTTAGGTTTTATTGTTTAATATTGTTTAGGGCTGAATATTGTTGTTTTTCGCTAACCGCTACCTAATATAAAAACCTCCATTTGTTGTTGTTTTTAAGTTTATAATGTTTGTTATCTCTGATTACATTTCTCGAGAAAGAGCGTGGGACAATGATGGAACAATATACATCCCAGAGTAGCTACCCCCTGTCGAATAATTGAACCACCAAAGCCCACGCCTATCTGGAGTGAGCTTAGGTAGCCTTCGTTTTCGACATTTACTCTTTCGAGTGTAGCTAATTGGGATGTATCGAAGCCTAAGGCCCTTTTTTCCAAAAATGTACTGCGAAATTACACAAAAAATGTGAGTCTCACAAATGCTATTTTCAAAAAGTTTTCAAAAAATATTTTTTCAGTTGATTTTATTATATTTTCTTGTAAGTTTCATTTCAAAATGTTATATTATGTGCTATGAGAACACATCATACAACTATTTGTTTTACGAGTTAAAAATTTTCGTCATCAGCTTGGGCTTTCAAATAGAACTGATAGAGTTTTTTGCCTATCTTATCTTTCTTAAATGTACGTTCATGATCCGTTGGTGTCGTAGATAAACGTACCTTAGAAATACCATTGTTCAGCATTTCGAATTCATCTGTTGTTACAGGAAACTGAGCCGTAGAACTAATTTCTGTCACAGGAATAATAATGTTTCCAGATATAATGCCAGCAGATTGACTACCACTACCAATAACCATACCTTTTAGGGTTATAACCTCATCATTAAAAGTACGGATCTTCATGGTTGGTTCATTCAGAAAACAGAAACGTTCTGAACGTATATTTGCAATAATATAGTAGGAAGAATCTTGTTTTACTACACTGTACTTCAATCTGCATCCTTCTGGCGTCAATAGTTTATGAGTATAACCAACATCTTGTGCAGAAGCGGCTACCGTTAGAAAAGTAAATAATGCGATTAATAATTGTTTCATAAAAATGTTATAGTTTATTTATCCTACATCAGCCATCAGCCATTAGACATCGGTTTGATTTATGAGTTAGTTATATTTTAATCTTGAACCTTGAAACATTAGTGCAGTACCATGTCACCTCTTTAGTGCTTTTCTGATTTTATCTTTATATTTATAGATGAGAAAAACGATTGATGGAAGAAGAATGACATAAAACAGGAATTCGGTAAAATCATAATATTCCAAATCCCAAGTGTTATCGCCCCATCTACTATCAGCCTCAAATGGGAAAAAATAATATTTTGCGAAGTCAGAATTGCCTTTAACCAAAACGAAAAAGAAATTCAACAAAACCCAGACTGCATAAATTTCACACCACATCTTTTGCTTGTCAGAAAGGTTTATTTTGATTGTGGGTATCCCAATAACCTTTCCTTTTTTCTTTGGTTCTTCTGCTTTCACATCAAAAGAGGTAGAGGATGATATACTTTCTTCTTGCTTTCCACCACAATACCGACAAAAAATGGAATCATCGGCTATTTCCTTACCACAATATTTACAATACATATTATATAAATTCTTATAATTAAACTATCTGTTATATATTTTATGTTTATTATTTCTTAAGAAAACCTTTAAAATATTTTCGTAAAGACTCATCATCGCAGTATACATAACATCCAACTTTAAACTTTTAGTTTGAGTTAAGAATTAATCTGAATTAATAAATGAAGCTATTGACTCGATATTACTTAAAATAAATCTCTGTGCCGCCACACTGTACAAGACCCTCTGATATTCTAATCCATCAAGATTTCTCTCAAGTACTATATTAATTCCCAATCTTTGGCCTTTCTCTGTCGGATGATTTGTTTTACGGCCATCATCTCTAATAACTTCTTGCATCAAGCCTTCATTTCGAAGCCATTTCATCAATTGAGGTGCTGTTAAAGACTTCATATCCGCAGGAACTATTCCGTTAACTAACTTAATAACATTACCTAAACCGTTGGGTGACGAAACAGGAATATTTACAGCATCTTTAGATGATAAGAAAAATTCCTTTCTTTCTCCTCTTCTAACACGTCTTTCCGGTTTTATTTCCCTAAGCAATTCAACTACATAAAATAGGCAACGCGAAATATGAACATTGTTTATAAGATCGCCTTCCTTAACAGATTCATCATTTAACGGATTAATGCCATTTGCAAGTTTCTCGATCCACTCTTTGGCTATGGCAAGTTTACTTATATCAGTCATATTCTGTACGTTTTTAATTCTTTCCTTTGTATTTTCGCAAATAGAAATCTTTTGTTACGTAGTTATTACATCCCGTCTTATCGGCCTTATAGTTCGTACATCCCAAGAATGGGCCACTACCGCGACCATCCTTAACAATGAGATACCCATCTTTGCATTTATCACATTTCATAATGGCCATCTCACCACCAGCTAAATCGTTAGTCATGAAGTCGCAAATTTCTGGTTCGTTTGTACAGATCCACAATTTAAGACCATATGCTTTCTTGTAACGCAACTGCAGGGGATAACCACAGATGGGACATCTCTTGTCTAATGTTGTTTCTTGAGTCTCCTTGTTAATCTCTCCAAAAACTTCTACTTGTGGGTAATCCCGAATTAACTCAAGTACAAATTCGGATGGATGTTGTTGTGGAGTGATGATGTAAACCCGGTTTTTTGTTCTTGTTAAGGCAACATAGAACAACCGCCGTTCTTCTGCATAATCATAAGAATGGTCGTCCTTAACGACATATTTCAGCACAGGGTCTTCCTGTATCTGAGACGGGAATCCATAAGTCTCATTTCTTGCATTAATGATTATCACATGATCGTAGCCAAGTCCTTTCGCCCTATGAACGGTCATAAAGTCAAAGTAATCAGCATTGTATTTCTTTGACCTAACAGAACCGGTTTTATCATCATAAATAAAATCGGCAGATTTTGTGAGATTATATCCATCGAAGCCATACCTGCCAAGAAGGAGAATCTTCGGATGTTCGTAGTTGGAAATCAAACCGTCCATAATTTCTTCCACACACTTGCCAATAAGGAAGTATTTACCTCCCTTGCCCTCGTATTCCTTTCGGTCAACCTCTTCTGTATAGGTCTTTATAACGATGGGGTGTTCAATGTGCTTAGGAGAAATGAGTGCTTTGCGTATCTGGCTAAGATTCTTTTGTACAAAGCCTCCCGCAATATCGATCACTTCCTGTGCATTACGATAGGTCTTTGTGATGCACAATTCTAAGCCATATCCAAATGTTTTTTTGAAGTCAGTAAACAATGTAATGTCAGAACCAGCGTATGCATAAATTGATTGCCAATCATCGCCAACGGCTATAACTTTTGCATTACACAACTTGCACAGTTCCTTCGTGAGATTGAAACGCTGGCGTGAAATATCTTGATACTCATCGACTATGATGTATTTGAAATCAAGTTTTTTGCCTTGAACTTCCTCTTCCCGAAGAATACGGGCAGATTCATTGATCATATCTTCAAAATCGATGGCATGATATTCTTTCAGACGTTTACTGTATTCCAGGTAGCATTGTTCGCAGATAGTAAGAAATAATTTGGTTCGTTCATTGGCAGATGTACTGCGAAAACGAGTGAAATCATCAATCGAATAATCATTTGTCTTGAAGTTCTGAATAAACGTACATATAAGCTTTACAAGGCGGGCAATGTACTTGTTCTCTTCTGTACTGACTATCTTCTCAAACACTTCTTTTGATGAACGGCGTTTTAGTTCAAATCCATGTTCAATAAGTTCTTCCTGGAGATGAACGAGCAAATCCCGGCCATCATTATAAGCAGAGAAAGTATAAATGAGGTCTGTGTCATGCTGCCGATGTAGCATAATTTTGTCGTTGACCTCTTTCTTGTAGATATTAAGCTGCTCTTGTGTATAGCGGTTGTTCCTGCCATCTTCGGTTATACCAAAATGCTCGATATAAGCGACCTTATCCCCTTGTGTTATGGTAAAATCTGGCGTATAAGGCTTATGCGAGCGCAGAATATTGTAAGGATAGGCTTTTTCGTATTCGTATTCTATATTATTCATATACAAGAAGTTTGCAATAACAACTTCCTGTAGTGAGCGCAGACATTCGTGGGCAATTGTGACGTGACGACCAGAACGCTGATCTATAACCTTTTCGGTGTACTCATCCATATTGCCACGCAGGGTCGTAAAATCTGCTTTAGTAATGTAATTGAAAAATGAATTTAAGTCATCTCCTTCATATGGTGCATCAAAGTAACTGCCGAAAAATAAAATTAGTTTATCCACAAGTTCTGGATACTCAAGAATATTGTGTTTGAGATAGTCGTTCACAACATTGAACATGTAGCCTTCCGTAACGATTCTTACGCGTTCTTCTGTTTCCTGTCTACGGCGAATAGCATAACCTGTCTTGTGGAATGTTGTTACAGGACAATCTATTTTCAGTGCTTTGTTGATTTTGTCCTGTAGTTCGCCAACAGCTTTGTTCGTAAATGAGATGACGAGAATTTGATCTGGACGGATTCCTTTGCGCTCTACAAGGTATTTTACTTTCGCAGAAACCGTTGTTGTTTTTCCTGCTCCTGCACCTGCAATTACAAGTGTATAGTCTTCATCCGAAAGAACAACTTTACGCTGTTCGTCATCCAATTTTATATTAGGGTCGACCTCAGAAA